>ADJT01009009.1_pt1 | contig 38051 bp, 32 predicted proteins | sample 268108 | NCBI WGS metagenome assembly ADJT01 (sample SAMN00007487, study PRJNA43253) | human gut metagenome | isolation source: feces sample TS29
AGATGTTGCTTGCTACCCGCAGGGGAAAGCGCCGCTGGCTGCTTTCTGTAAGAAGTGCCGGGAGCTTGGGGTTCCGGTTTATGAGATGGATCTGATCGCAGCTGGTGAGGAATTTTATGCAGCGATGAAGAGGAGTACCAATGGCGGCGGAGAGAATTCTCCGATGCTTGAGGGTGAGGATGATTTTTATGAACTGTTTTTTGCTGGGTTGGAGTGAAAAAATAGTTTCAAAATTCCGCATCAATATACTTCTCCAGCACCGGGAACTGTACACCACCAATCTTCAGTATCTGGCTGTGGAAAGCTTTCAGATCAAAGTCCTGGCCAAGGCGGTTCTGTTCGGAAGTGCGTAAGTCCAGAAGGCTTAAGTAGCCCCAGTAGTATTTCAGATAATTTCCCGGGGTTTCCAGGATATACTGGTAGATCTCGGAGACAACGGCGCTGTCTTCGATACCAAAGGCTTTTAGAAAGCTGGCGACTTCGGCCTGAGTCCAGCCGTTGTAATGGATCTCAATGTCCAGAAGGGAGTACATGCATAAATTGATGCTTCGGTTCAGCCAGGAGATCCTGGCAAGCTCTGTGGCAGAAGGATCCTGAATATAATCGGCGGCGTACTGGTAGGCATAGGGTTCGATGTAGGTGGCCCATCCTTCTGCAAAGCCGGAGGTGCAGAGAAGATTTCGGATGTTGGAGGATTTTTGGCGTTGGAAGGTGACAGTCTGGTAAAGATGCCCCGGGAATCCTTCATGTGCCAGTGTGGTAAAAAGCTCCAGGCCCTGGTAGCTGGCAGCCGGATTTATGTAGATCACATTGGGGGTTCCGGTATCCATAGGTGGGGTGAGATAAAAGGCGGGGCTTAGATATTCTTTCATGGAATCGTGGACTGTGCGGAGCTCAAAGGTGACATCTGTGAGAGGTGGGAAGTCTGTTTGGATCTTCTGCTGCAAGGCATTCAGCATCTGGGCAGGTTTCATTTCTCTGAAAGTGATTCCCCGGCTGAGAGTAGTCAGAAGCTCCGGGTTTTGTCGAAGTATGGTTCCTGCGATGCCGATCTCGTCGGAAAGCTGTCCGGAGAGTCGTTTTTCCATTTGCTTTACAGGAACGTAAGAGCCGGTCTGACTCTGAAGAAGATAGAGATAGTAGGCTTTTCCTCCCTTGAAATAAGTCAGGCCACGAGTGTTTTTTCCTGTGCCACGCAAAGCTTCCAGACCGGTCATAAGTTCCTGATAGGCTGGGATGACTTCTGTTTTCATAAGATTTTGGTGGGTCAGGACCAGAGCGTTCTGCTCTGAGGAAGGAAGTTTTCCATATTCGGATAGCTTTTTCTGGAAAATTTCCAGCATATAATTGTTGTCGGGATTCTGGATAAAAGCACTGCATTGTGCAAGGATCCGGTCCAGGGTAGTATCGCTCATAAAGAAGCCAGCTTCGGATTTCTTTTTCTCAAATTCCAGGATGCTCCGAAAGTATGGGCGGATGGTGGTGAGAAGAGTGAGATAGTCGGTGATATCACGATCTTCATAAAAGGCATATTCCGCCAGAAGAACCGGAAGCTGAGCCTGAATACCAAGACTTGGGCCAAGAGGCTCCTGAAGCAGATAATTGTCGCCCAGTGATTTTTCCGTGTGGTAATAGAGGAGCATGGAGTCCAGCGTCAGCTGATTTTCCGTGGAAAGGCGGCTGTAGCGGAAGGATTTCAGCTTTTTTTCGTACTGGCTGCAGATCTGGTATGTATTTTTCATATCTGTGGGGACAGTGCCAAGAGAAGCTTTTTTTCGCCGGATACCCTGTTTTTCCGGATGTGCCAGGGTATAATGGAGGGTAAGGGTGCTGCCGGAAACTTCATTTTGAAAAACTTTTCCGGAAAAGGCTTCGAATTTTCCGTTTTCTGTGATCCCGTGAGTGGAAAAATAACCGGCAGTAAGGCCGGTGAGAAGTGCCAGGATAAGAAGCAGAGTGATGAAAATAGAAGATTTATTTTTCCTGATTTTAAGAGACATAAGACAATCTTTCATTACTGTTTACAGACATATACCATGTGTAGAGTGCTGATGGTCTCGAAGCAAACAGTAACGTCCTTTCAGAGTGGCGCTTTGTTCTATCATATTGGAAAATTACGGAATCTATGATATTATGTGAGCGGAAATATACAAAAATGGAGAAATAACATGAGTGATATTTATGATCTTGCAATTTTAGGCGGAGGTCCGGCAGGGATCACGGCAGCGATCTATGCGTCCAGGGCCAGGTTAAATACCATATGGATCGATAAAAACTTTGCACCGGGCGGCCAGGTCACAGCTACCTATGCGGTGGATAATTATCCGGGAATGCCGGGGATATCGGGCATGGATCTCGGAGAAGCCTTTGGGGCACATGCCCGGAAGCTGGGCTTGGAACCGCAGCGAGAGAAGATTCTTTCCCTGGAAAATATTTCCGGAGAGATCAAGACGATCCGTACAAAAAAGCATGAATATCAGGCGAAATCTCTGATCCTTGCATTTGGGGCAGAGCACCGGAAACTTGATATCCCGGGAGAGGATGATCTGAGCGGCCTTGGTGTTTCCTACTGCGCTACCTGTGACGGAGCTTTTTATAAGGATCGGACCGCAGTGGTAGTGGGGGGAGGAAACGTGGCAGCAGAGGATGCAGTTTTTCTTTCCGGCCTCTGTGAAAGGGTATATCTTGTTCATCGCCGTGATGCGCTTCGAGCAGATCAGACACTTCAGGAGAAAATTTTTGCCTGTGAGAATATAGAAATGGTGTGGGACAGTGTTCCCCTTGAGATCCTGGGACAGGACGAAGTGACCGGTCTTAAGATCCGTAATATAAAAACAAATGAAGAGAGGGAGCTGACCGCAGATGGTGTTTTCATTGCTGTGGGGATCGTTCCTAATACGACACTTGTAAAGGATCAGCTCAAGCTGGATGAAAATGGATATATCTGTGCAGGAGAAGAGGGGGTTACCAGCGCACCTGGGGTTTTTGCAGCGGGGGATATTCGTACCAAGGCACTTCGCCAGATAGTAACTGCTGTTTCAGATGGAGCCAATGCAGTGGCTTCCGCACAGAAATATCTCTGGAGGAAAGATAATGGCAACGATTAAGGAAATCGCACAAAGAGCAGGCGTGAGTACAACAACTGTTTCCAATGTCATACATGGAAAAACAAAAAAAGTATCTCCTGCCAATATTCAGAAGATCGAGAATCTTATCCGGGAAATGGGATATGTCCAGAAAATGGGACTGAGAGTTCTGAATAAAGAAAAATCCCAGCTGATCGCAGTTGTGATCAATTATCATAAAGACTTCAGGGATTCTATCATCGGAGATCCTTTTTATGGAAAGATCATCGGTTTTATCGAGAAATACGTGCAGGAGCTGGGATATTATCTGATGCTGTATTTCGCAAAGGATACAGATAAGATATTCCAGATGGTCATGGGCTGGGATGTAGATGGCGTTATTGCCATCTCCTTCAGCAAAAGCAACTGTGAAAAGATCTATCAGCTGATCAACAAACCGATCGTTTCCATTGATGCATACGGTGAGCTTGATGCAGGCCAGGAAAAACATGTCCTGAATATCGGACTGGACGACGAAAGCGGCGGCTATCTTATGACAAAATATCTTCTGGAATGCGGCTATGAGCATATCCAGGTTTGTGCAGGCCGTGATAATGGTGTGGACCATCTTCGTTACATGGGCGCTCAGCGGGCGGCGAAGGATTTTGCAAAGAAAAAGCAGAAGGTGCAGTTTACTGCTCTTGGAATGAACTACGCCAAACGAAAAGAAAGCTATGCGTGGCTGCTCCAGCGGAAAAAACCAAAGGCCGCACTGTTTTTCCTGTCGGACCTCTATGCATTGGAGGCTATCAGCTTTTTCAGCAGTCGTGGAGTAAAGATTCCGGAGGAGATTGGAATTGCAGGATACGATAACATCAGCTATGCGGAATTTTCCGTGCCTCGTCTGACTACTATCAGCCAGAATGTGGAGCAGAAGGCGTCTCTTGCAGTGGAAATTCTGATGGAACGGATCAATGGAGTGGAAAAAGAGCGTGAAAATGAGATCATGCTTCCGGTCACGCTGATCCCCAGGAGATCTGTACAGCCGCAGCATGAGGAAAAGTAAGTCTGCAGAGAATGTACCTGATCTGATCAGGGGGGTAGATACGAGAAGTCACTGCAGAACTGTGAAAAACGAAAATCGGGACTTTCAATATAGTAAGAGTACAGAGAAAGAGTACAGAGAATCTGAGATATAAAGATATCAAAAGCCGAAATATACGGGAACTGTCAGTGTCTGACAGTCAGAGTATTTTCGGCTTTTTGTAAATTTACCTGAAATCGTAAAAGAGTTATCATGTGTGGGTTTGTGCTGAAGATGTGGATAATAAGCATTTGCTGTTCTATGTGAAACCTGCACAAAACCATGATTTTGAACTTGTTACAATGATAGGTTATGTACATAACCTATTTACACAGCCTAATTTTGATGCTATAGTGTGAACATAAAGGTTAGGTACATAACCAAAGGGAAAGAGTACAGAAGGAGTGAATACCAGATGAAACAGATTCTGATCGCCACACATGGAAAAATGGCCTCCGGCATTCGTTATACAGCAGAGCTGATCGTTGGAAAAATGGATGAGATCACAACCATCGACGCTTATGTGACACCGGAAGACAATGTGGAGAAAAAGTTTGAAGAATATTTCGCACAGCATGAAAACGACAGGATTTTCGTTTTCACAGATCTGATGGGAGGAAGCGTAAATCAGAAGCTTCTGAGATACAGCCAGAAAGAAAATGTCACACTGATCACAGGAACCAACCTTCCGGTCCTGATGCAGGTCATGATGGCAGATGACGATGTGACAGAGGAGGAGATCCAGGAGTTCATCGATGATGCCAGAGAAGAGCTTCAGATGGTAGACCTTGGCGGTGGAAAGAAATCCACATCTGAAAAAAACGCTGAAGAAGATACTGCACAGGGTATCGAAAATACTGCGCAGATTTCAGAAGGTGCTGCATCGTATGCAAAAAAATCCGCACCGAAAAAAGCTCTGGCTCCCCAGTCCTATGACAATTCCACAGCAAAGATCACCGCACTTCGTGTAGATGACCGTCTGATCCACGGACAGGTTGCCATGACCTGGACCAAACAGCTGGCTGTACAGGGAATCGTGGTAGCTAATGACGAGGCAGCTAACGATAACACCCAGAAGATGGCATTGAAAATGGCCGTACCGGGCGGAATCAAATCGCTGATCAAACCGGTGGATGAAGTCATTCGTATCTTAAACAATCCGAAGGCATCCAGGATGCGTATTCTGGTTCTGACAAGAACGGTAAAGGATGCTCTGAAGATAAGACAAAGTGTTGGTGAGATCGGATTCCTCAATGTAGGAAATACAGGACGTTTTGATGGGATCGATGTTTCCGAGAAGCTTGTCCTGACCCCGACTATCATGCTGACAAAAGCAGAACAGCAGGCACTGAAAGAGCTGGTGGCTCTTGATCCGAAGACCTGTATGCAGCAGGTGCCAAATGATGAGCAGAAGCTTGTGAAGGATGTGCTGGACAAATTAAACTGATACCTGTCAAATAGAATGAGCGCAACAGTGCTGAATGTAAACCGTGGAATATGAATGTCCACGGAATGAATAAAACGTAACACAAAAAAGGGAGGAAAGAAAAAATGTTAAACGCATTTCTTGTAGCACTTGCCGTATTTATCTGTGTCGGCGGTGCAGAGCTGATCGGATTTACCATGCTGAACCGTCCGATCGTCATCGGACCGCTGGTAGGTCTGTTGCTTGGAGATCTTCATACAGGAGTTATCATCGGAGCTTCCTTGGAAGCGGTTTTCATGGGAGTTGTAAATATCGGCGGTGCTTCTGCGGCAGAGCCCGGAATCGCCACAGCTGTAGGAACTGCTTTTGCCATCATGCTTGGCAAAGGCTCTGAGGTTGCCCTGACACTTGCACTTCCTATCGGTATCCTTGGCCTTCAGATCAAGACCGTTCTCTATATCTTTATCGTAGGTATGTTTGCAAAAACCTTCGACCGCCTGGCAGCAGAGGGCAAGGAGAAACAGATTATCGCCCTTCATTACGGACTCTGGGCTGTAAACTGGTTTTTGTATTCCCTGTTCGCATTCTTCGGAATCCTGTTCGGATCTGACGCAGTCAGCGCACTTCTGGATGCGATCCCGGATGTTGTTATGAACGGCCTGACCGTCTGCGGTGGACTTCTTCCGGCAGTAGGTATGGCGATGCTGATGAAAATGCTCTGGGACAACAAGATCTGCATGTTCTACTTCCTGGGATTTGTCCTTGCAGCATACTTAAACCTTCCGCTGATCGCCCTTGCCGTGATCGGTGTGATCATTGCCATTTCCATTGGTATGAACGATTACAAGCTGAATCAGCTTGCAGCACAGAGAGTAGCAGTTTCACCGGCCGGTAGCGCTGACGAATATCTTGACGAAGAAGAGGAGGAATTTTTCTCATGAGTAATTTAACGAAATCCATTCCTGCAGATGAAAGAAAAATGCTGAGAAAAGCGTTCTGGCGTTCCTTTACTCTGTATGCGGCAGTAAGCCCGGCAAAACAGGGAGCTTCCGGTTTCTGCTATTCCCTGATGCCATTTATCAACAAATTTTACAAAAACGATGAGAAAGGCAAAAAAGCTGCCCTCACAAGAAGTATGTCCTACTTCAATACAACCATCACCTGTTCCACTTTCATCATGGGTCTTGTAGCTTCCATGGAGAAGAAAAACAGCGAGCAGAAGGATTTTGACGCGAGCTCTATCAATGCAGTTAAATCCTCTCTGATGGGACCTCTGGCCGGTATCGGTGATTCCATTTTCTGGGGCGTTCTCCGTGTGATCGCAGCCGGGATCGCAGTAGGTCTTGGTGCATCCGGAAATATTCTGGCACCGATCGTGTTCCTGCTTCTTTTCAACATTCCGTCTATTCTTGTGAAATATTATGGAACATTCCTGGGCTACAAGCTTGGTTCTGAATATATTCAGAAGGTTTATGCAAGCGGTCTTATGAACATCCTGACAAAAGCTGCCAGCATTGTAGGTCTGATCATGGTCGGCGGCATGACTGCCAGCATGGTAACCTTTAATTCCACTTATGAGCTCACCATGAAGGGTGAATCTGTTCTGAACCTCCAGAACATGCTGGACCAGATTTTTATCGGTATTGTTCCTCTTGGACTGACTCTTCTGTGCTACTATCTGCTGAAAAAGAAAAATATCAGCATCACAGTTCTGATCATCGGTGTTATCATCCTGAGCATCCTTCTCTCTCTTCTTGGAATTGCATAAACCTTAAGGATAAAGATCAGAACTATGAAAAGGCGGACCCCAGGTGGTCCGCCTATAAAAAACCTGAAAAAAAGTTATATTGAAATAACTGACTGCAAAAGGGCAGTTGAAGAGTATCTGACGGGATATAAATAAGCGGCAAATACAGATTATAAATATCTGCTCAATGCAAAATAAAGGAGACATAAGAAATGAAAGATTGGTGGAAGAATTCCGTTGTATATCAGATTTATCCAAGAAGCTTTAAGGACTCCAACGGGGACGGCTTCGGTGATCTCAAGGGTATTATTGAAAAGCTCCCTTACCTTCAGAATCTTGGGATCGATGTGATCTGGCTCAGCCCTGTTTTTGACTCCCCACAGGACGACAACGGTTACGATATCAGTGATTACCGGAAGATCTACGCGGGCTTCGGAAGTAACGAGGACATGGATGAGCTGATCGGAAAAGCTCATGAGCATGGTATCAAGATCATTCTGGATCTTGTTGTCAACCATACTTCCGATGAGCATGCATGGTTTGTGGAAAGCCGGAAATCAAAAGACAGCAAATACAGTGATTATTATATCTGGAAGGATCCGAAAGCAGACGGCAGTGAGCCAAACAACTGGGGTTCCAGCTTCTGTGGAAGTGCCTGGGAATATGATGAAGAGCGCGGCCAGTATTACCTTCATTTTTACAGCAGAAAACAGCCGGATCTCAATTGGGAAAATGAAACCGTCCGTAAGGAAATCTATGATCTGATGAAATTCTGGATGGACAAAGGTGCTGACGGATGGCGCATGGATGTGATCGCATCTATCTCCAAGGATCAGTCCTTCCCGGATTACCCGAAAACGGATGGCCGCAAGTATTATACAGGAAAATATCACAGCAACGGACCAAGACTTCATGAGTTTATCCATGAGATGAACCGGGAGGTGCTTTCAAAATATGACTGTATGACGGTAGGTGAGGCGCCGGGCTCCACACCGGAGGTTGCAAGACTGTTTACAGATCCGGAGCGTGAGGAGCTGAATATGATCTTCACATTTGAGCATATGAACATCGACCGTATTCCAGGCTCTGTAAACCGCAAGTGGGCACTGAAGCCTTTTGATCTCCGTGATCTGAAACGTGTTATGTCTGAGTGGCAGAACAAGCTTTACAATAAGGGCTGGAATGCTCTGTACTTCGAAAACCATGACCAGCCACGTGTGATCTCCAGATGGGGAAATGATACCACTTACCGTGAGGAATGTGCAAAAGCTTACGCTACTGTTCTCCACGGCATGCAGGGAACTCCTTATGTATATCAGGGTGAGGAGATCGGTATGACAAATGTACAGTTCCCGCTGGATGAATACGGGGATATCGAGGTGCGTAACGCATACCAGGATCTTGTTATTAAGAACAAAACCATCTCTGAAGATGATTTCCGCAAGGCTGTATGGAACAAGAGCCGTGACAATGCCAGAGTTCCGATGCAGTGGGATGACAGCGAAAATGCAGGATTTACAACCGGCAAGCCATGGTTCCGCCTTTCTGACCGTTACCAGGAGATCAATGTAAAAAAAGCTCTGGAAAAAAATGATTCTGTGTTTTATTATTATAAAGATCTGATCCGCCTGCGTCATGGGGAAGAACTTCTTACAGAAGGTGACTATCAGCTTCTTCTTCCGGAAGATGAGAAGATTTTTGCATATTTAAGAACTTCTGACAAAGAGCAGTGGATCGTGGTGGCAAACCTTTCTGAGGATACGGTAAGTACAGAAGGTCTTGTGAAATATGTGTCCGATAAAGAGGACATTAAGATCACAAACTATAAGGACAGAACAGGGATCAAAGCGGATTTAAGGCCATATGAGGCGTTTATGATGAGGATCCGGTAATTCCTGAGCTGTTGTATATGTAGTAAAGCGGAAGAAAAGTGTCTGCTTTACAGACAGCAGGTATGAGTATTTGTGCGTATCTGTACTGCCAAAGGATATCCGGGTGCAGTGCAGATGCGCTTTTTGCCTGTGAGGAAAAGACAAACAGGAGGAAATTATGGAAAAATATATCATTGCAGTGGATATGGACGGAACTCTTCTGAACAGTGAGAATAAGATTTCCGAGAGGAACAGAAATGTTCTGCAGCGGCTGATCGATGACGGACATTATGTGGTACCGGCAACCGGAAGGACCAGAGAGCTGATCCCCCAGGAGTTTTCTGTGCTCCGGGGTGTGAAATGGGGAATCGTGGAAAACGGCTGTGTTGTCTGGGACTACGATAAAAATGAGATGATCTGGCGAAAAACCATGCCAAAAGGAATGGTAAGTAAGATCCTGAAGGATGTGGAAGACAGCGGTGCAAAAGGCTGGATCGCAGAGGCTTATGCAAATGGGATCGCCTATTCCGATGCGGATGCCAGAGATTATGTGGCATCTGTAGCGGACAAAGATCTGCTGGAGAAAACCTTTGTGGATTATTTTCTCAGCAGACATAAATATGTTAAGGATTTTTATCATCAGGAAGATATTCTGGATCAGGCAGAGAAGATCAATATTTATTTTGATGATATGGAGAACAGCAGGGAACTTCGCGAGAAATGGAAGGATCTGGATGATGTGGCAGTGACCACTTCCATCAGCGGCAATGCGGAGTTTAATGCTGCAGGTGTGGACAAGGGTGTGGGTCTTGCCATGCTCCGCACAAAGCTTGGTATTGACCGGATGCATGTGATCGCTTTCGGAGATAATGAGAATGATCTGGAAATGCTGGAGGGGGCGGGGCATTGGTGTTGCCATGGGCAACTCCAAACAGTATGTAAAGGATGCCGCCAATGAGGTGACCGGAGATAATGATCATGATGGTGTGGCGGAATTTCTGGAGAGGTTTTTCGGGCTGTAAGCTGTGGGCGATCGTGATCGCTGACATAAGAGACAGGGAAATGTATTTTTCTCTGTCTTTTTTATTTTCATTTTCTGTGATATAAGGTATGATAAACGAAGAGGATGAGGGGATTGTCGGCTTTGACCGGTAGTTCCCAGTGAAAATTTTTTGAGGAGATCAGGAGGATATTTTTTAATGAAAAATCTGATACCGAAGCGTGTGATGGAGTATATCATTATCACATTTGCTGTTGTTCTGATGGATGTGGGGATTTATGTGTTTAAGTTTCCGAATAATTTTTCCTTTGGTGGTGTTTCGGGTATGGCGGTTGTGTTTTCGCATTTTATTCCGATGACGTCTGCGCAGATCAACCTGGTGATCAATCTTATTTTGCTGGTGATCGGGTTTGTTATTCTTGGCAGAGATTTTGGAGTGAAGACGGCTTATGTTACGGTTGTTTCTTCTTTGCTTCTGAATGTGTTTGAGAAGGCTTTTCCTATGGACAGGGCGCTGACGGGGAATATTATGCTGGAGCTTTGTTTTGCGATCATTTTGCCGGCGTTGGCTGCGGCGCTGCTGTTTTTTGAGAATGCTTCGGGTGGTGGCACGGATATTGTGGCGATGATCATTAAGAAGTATTCTACGATGAATATTTCGGGTGCGTTGTTTGTGGTGGATTGTGTGATCGTTGTTGTTTCGTTTATGGTGTTTGATCTTACTACGGGGCTTTGTTCTGTGCTGGGGCTTATGGCTAAGACGTTGATGATCGATAAGTCTATTGAGAGGATGAAGCTGAATAAGTATTTTACGATCATTTCCAGTAAGCCGGATGAGATCTGTGAGTTTATTATGAATGGGTTGGAGCGGAGTGCTACGGTTTATCATGGGGAGGGGGTTTATTCGCATAAGGATAAGAAGATTATTTTGACGGTTGTTGATGTTAGGCAGGCGGTGTTGCTGCAGAGGTTTATTGATGAGGTGGATCCGCAGGCGTTTTTGATGGTTACTAAGAGTAGTGAGGTTGTTGGGAAGGGGTTTATGAGTTATATTTGATGCAATCGTATGGGATTATTGTATGCTGATCGTAGGTGATTGTGTATGATTGTAAGCTGATGGAATTAGGAGAGCGTTCTTTGTGGTCTGGATGGGCTGCGGGGCGCTCTTTTTTTGTGGTGGAGGGTGGAGGGCGGATGGCGGATGACGGACGCCGGGGAGACGGGTGCCGGTTGGCTCCGGGCTTCGTCGGGGGCTGCTTCTAGGCTGCCGGAATTCTGCTAAAACCGTTTTTAAAAAAGTCCGAACTCGCGGCTTGCTGCCGCTCAGACAGCGGACTTTTTAAAAACAACGCAGATTTCCGCCAGCCAAGAATCAGCTCCCCTCCTGCAGAGTCGTAGCCAACCGGCACCCGTCTCCCCGGCTGTTCGATTCCGGGCGGGAGGTAGTGGTGGCTGTGTGGGGCTTCTGGCGGAAGTGTGGGGTTGATGAGGGATGGAGGATTGAGTGGATTCCCGGGAGTTGGATGAGCCATCAGCGCTGCGCTGGATGGCTGGGAGGAAAGGCTGAGTTTCCTGTGGCCTGAAGGTGAGGGATGTGCCATCGTCGCTGCGCTGGATGGCTGGGAGGAAAGGCTGAGTTTCCTGTGGCCTGAAGGTGATGGCTGGGGCATCATCGCTGCGCTGGATGGCTGATTGGTGTGTGAAGGTTTTGTGAAAGGGTTTGACAGGTGGGGATTTTTATGGTAGGATACACACTTGCGTAACAAAATTAATAAAATTGTAACAAATTAGTGAGCGAGGATCGTGGCGAAGTGGATTGTGAATCTCTGTCTGAATGGATGGATTGTGTTGCTGCGTGGTTTTCTGAGAGGAGTTTTATTGTTTATGTTTTATAAGAAATTTGCTGCTGTTGTTCTGAGTGCTGTTCTTGTGGGTGTGGTTCCTTCTGTTGTTTTTGCGGATGTGGATGGTGTCAGTGCTGTGTCTGATGGGGATGTGGAGGTGCTTTCCATTGAGGATGGTTTTTCGGATGGAGCGGATTCTATTTCTGCTTTTGCCAGTGCTCTGGCGGATAAGACGGTTTCTGAGGTTCAGGGGTATCAGGAGGCGAAGGCTGAGGCTGAGGTGATCGCACAGGAGAGGCTTGAGGCTGAAGCGGCTGCTGAGGCTGCGCGTAAGGCGGAAGAGGAGCGGAAGGCTGCTGAGGAGGCGCGTCTGGAGATGCGACAGGGGATTGTGGATTTTGCGCTGCAGTTTGTGGGGAATCCTTATGTTTATGGTGGTACGAGTCTGACTAACGGGGCGGATTGTTCGGGGTTTGTGATGTCTGTGTTTGCGGAGTTTGGGTATGAGCTTCCTCGTGTTGCTGCAGCTCAGTGTTCGGCTTCTGAGAAGAAGAGTGTTGCGGATATTGAGGCTGGTGATCTGGTTTTTTATGGTGAGGGTTGTATTGATCATGTGGCTCTTTATATTGGTGATGGCAAGATCGTTCACGCCAGTACAGCGGCTACAGGGATCAAGGTTTCTGACTATGATTACCGGGCTCCGGCTGCGGTTGGTTCGTTTGTGGAGTAGGATAAAGATACGGTTGATCTATAGATGTGAAATATAAACTGTCTGCGGAGATTTTTTGGCCGGGTAGGCTGAAAAATAGCTGCAGGCAGTTTTTTTGCAGAAAAATAGTGTATAATTTAACCGAATCAAGTAAGTCTCCTGCGGGTTGCGAAAAGCAATAAGCAGTGGGTGGGGACTCGGAAAAAATTCAGAAAGGTTGTGGGGTTATGAATACGAAGGAAATCAGTGGCAGGCGGCAGATGGAGTTTTTGACGGGGTTTGATTTTGTCAGAGAAGCGGGTACTGTGGGGGAAGTGAAGGCGGCGAAGATGATCCGGGATACTTTGGACAGCTTCGGAGTGAAGAATCGGATGGAGGAGTTTGATTTTTGGGGTTTTTCGGATCAACAGAGCGGTGCTTAAGGTTGTGGAGCCTTATCAGAAGGAGTATGTGGTGACCGGGTATGGAAGATGTGGAAATACTGGGGCAGAAGGTCTGAAAGCGGATTTTTTGTATGTGGAGAATGGAGATGCTGTCAGTCTTTCACGGGCGAAGGGTAAGATTGTTATGGTGAATGGCCGGGTGAGTGGTGATGTGTATCAGAGACTGGTGAGCGCCGGAGCTGTTGGTTTTATCAGTGTGGAGGGTTCTCCGCTGGATGAAGGAGTGGACAGGGTTCCCTGTCAGCGCAGCCTGCCGATGATCTTTCCGGGGGATGCAGCAGAAGAGACAGAAGGATTGTCGGAGTCTGCAGAGGATATTCACAAGATGCAGGAAAAATATAGTGGCAGGATTCCGGGGGCGAATCTTCATTATAAGGATGCAGTGGAGCTGGTGACGGAGGGTGCGTCTGAGGTGTGCCTGGTTGTGGAACAGGATGTGATGGCGTGCAGATCCCGTAATGTAGTGGCGAGGATCGAAGGTACGGATAAGAAAGATGAGATCTTGACGATTACGGCGCATTATGATTCGGTGCCGGAGGGACCGGGGGCCTATGATAATATGGCTGGGGCAGCGATCATCACGGAGCTTTGCAGATATTTTCAGCAGTATAGACCGCGCAGGACTATGGAATTTGTGTGGTTTGGTGCTGAGGAGAAGGGCTTGCTGGGCAGCCGGGATTATATCAGAGTTCATGAGAGTGAGCTTGGAGCGCATCGTTTTAATATGAATGTAGATCTGGCCGGGCAGCTGATCGGAGGAAATGTTCTGGGAGTGACGGGAGAGGCTTCTGTTTGTGATAAGCTTCTTGAGATCGCTGACGGAGCAGGGATCGGAGCGTCTGTGAAGAATCAGATCTGGGGAAGTGATTCCAATTCTTTTGCATGGAAGGGAATTCCGGCCATGACTCTGAACCGGGATGGTTTTGGCATGCATACCCGTTATGATACGATTGATCTGCTGTCTGCCTGGTCGCTGGAGAGAAGTGCGATCCTTCTGGGATGTATTGCAGATGAACTGGGGAATGCGGAGGTTTTCCCATTTGAGAGAAAGATGCCGGAGAAATTTATCGGAGAGCTGGATGAATATATGTGCAGATAGTAAGAATCTGATTTTATCTGCTCATAACTGGATATTTGTTATGGAACTGTGGGGACTTGTCTGTTTCGGGAAGAGTACAGACAAGTCCTCATAAGTTATTCAATATTTTCAATGTTTATTGACCTTTATAATTCCGCAAGGGAACATGTGGCTTTGAGTCAGGGGGATATTTGCAGCTTTGTAAGGGATTCCCGGAACAGGGGGCAAGCGGAGGTTCGCAATTGAACCAGTGGAATTACTTGATTTGATCAAAATACGATAAAACAATAAAAAATAATACAAAATAATTGACAGTAAGATATCGAACTGTTATACTGAAATCACAGGCTTTCCAGGGATCAATGCGCCGGATATTGTTTTGCGGAGTATTGATTTCTGGAACTTTTATCACAGAAAAATCAGGAATGAGGAGATAGGACCATGTTTACAGAAGAACGACAGAATGCAATAGAGAAATGTCTCCGCGAAAAAGGAAAAGTCAGGGTCAAAGAATTAAGCGAGATGTTTCAGGTTACGGAGGACTGTATCCGCAAGGATCTCAAGATCCTTGAAAATGCAGGCAGATTAAAGAGGACTTACGGCGGAGCGATCCTGTCACAGGAGTATCCTCTGGAGAGAAACGTAGTAGACAGGCGTATGTACAATCTTGATAAGAAGAAAGTGATCGCTGCGAAAGCCTTCAAGCTGATCAAAAATAACGAAGCGATCTTTCTGGATGTTTCCACTACAAATATAGAGCTGGCAAGGCTTATCGCTTCGTCGGGTATGCATGTTGTGGTTGTCAGCAATATGATCGATATCCTGCAGATCCTTGCTGCGAATCCGTCCATCACGGCCATAGGCACAGGGGGAACTATGTACCGTTCGGTGAACGGATTTATGGGAGCTGCGGCCATTGAGGTGATCAAGCAGTACAGCTTTGACCGGGCATTTTTGGGAAGCTGTGGCGTGGATATGACAGATTTTGCAGTTACTACATCCGGAGTGGAGGATGGATTGACCAAGAAGGCGGCAGTGCAGAGCAGCAGACATAAATATGTGGTTATGGAGAGAGAGAAGTTTTATTTTAACGAATCTTATAAATATACACATTTTGATGATATCAGCGGGATCATTACCGATGAATTTCCGGATGATACCATTGTGAACATACTGAGGAATACCGGAGTGAAATTACTCTGAGCAGACAGTAATAAAGGGGGGATTTTTACATGAAAGACTATATTCTGGAAACCTGTGTGGATTCTGTGGAATCCGCCATGGCAGCAGCCGAGGGTGGTGCGGACAGATTGGAGCTTTGCAGCAATCTGATCATCGGGGGAACAACTCCCGGCCCATGGCTTTTTGAGGAAATAAGGAAGCGTTCGGATATCCGGATTCATGCGCTGATCCGTCCGCGGTTTGGAGATTTCTGTTATACAGATGCGGAATTTTCTATGATAAGGAATGCCGTAAAGGATTTCCGCAAAATGGGAGCGGAGGGTGTCGTAATAGGTATCCTGAAACCGGATGGCACCTTGAATATGGAACAGATGCAAGAGCTGATGGATGCGGCGGGAGATATGTCTGTTACGCTGCACAGGGCTTTTGATGTGTGCGCAGATCCGATCGAGGCTATGGAACAGGCAATCTCGCTAGGAATCGATACGATCCTTACCTCCGGACAGAAGAATACCTGCCTTCAGGGTGCGGAGCTTTTGAAGGAACTGGAAACCAGGAGTCAAGGACGTATCACCATCCAGGCGGGGAGTGGCGTCGGTGCGGAAGTGATCCGCCAGCTTTATCCCCTTACCGGGATCAAGGCTTATCATATGAGCGGTAAGGTTGTAACGGACAGTGCGATGCAGTTTCGCAAGGAAGGTGTCAATATGGGACTTCCGACATTCAGTGAATATGAGATATGGCGTACAGATATTGAAAATGTTCGTGCTGCAAAGAAAGTTCTGGAGGAATTATAATGGCTGAGGGGAAGATTTTTCTGAAAGAAAACCGTGATCGGATTGAAAAAAAATATCGGGAGCAGGTGATGGGGTTACCGCAGGCTTTTGCGGAGATTGATAAAAAGCTTGCGGAATGCACAGACGAAGTGGCTCTGGCGTGCAAATATTTATATGCGTTCATGCCGTACAGTGATATCGGAAATTACGCATTTGAAGTATTTCTGGATTATGCGGAGAATGGCGTATATTTATGGAAGGAAAACTCCGGGGTGGAAGAGCTGCCGGAGGAAATCTTTTTGAATTATGTGCTGTTTCATAGAGTAAATGAGGAGGAGATTGCACCCTGCCGTACATTTTTCCGCAGGGAGATCGGAGAGAGAACTGAGGGAATGAGCTTCCGGGAAGCTGCCCTGGAGGTGAACTACTGGTGTGCACAGGAGGCTACCTATCATTGTACAGATGATCGTACCCTGTCTGCACTTGCCGTATACCGCAGAGGAAACGGAAGATGCGGAGAGGAATCTGTATTTACCGTTAATGCACTGAGAAGTGTTGGTGTACCTGCCCGGCAGGTATATGCACCAAAGTGGTCTCATTGTGATGACAATCATGCCTGGGTGGAAATCTGGTGTGATGGAAGCTGGTATTTTCTGGGAGCCTGTGAGCCGGAGGAGATCCTGAATAAGGGATGGTTTACCAACGCTTCCTCAAGGGCCATGATGGTCCATTCAAGAGTTTTTGATACCATGATCCCGGAGGGAGAAGTGATCGGCAAAGATGGTATGGTGACTATGCTCAACGAGCTGAAACGATATGCACTGACAAAAGAGATCACTGTGTCCGTAAAGGATTCGCATGGAAAACCGGCAGAAGGTGCAGAAGTTTCTTTTGAGGTGCTGAATTATTCGGAATATGCCCCGATCGCAGAACTGAAAACCGACAGTCTGGGAAAAGTCAGCCTGACAACAGGGCTTGGAAGTATCCATATTTCTGCAAGGATGTATGCAGATGGAGAATGGCTGCATGCAGAAAACAGCATGGATACAAAAACAGAGGATTGTTGTGAGATCTGTCTGATGCCCGTAGGAAAGGAAAAGGGTATTTTTATGAGGAGTGGACGGAGATCGATATGATCGCACCTCATGATGCACCTGTAAATAAAGATATGCCAACACCGGAGCAGAAGGAAAGAGGCAACAGACGTCTGGCAGAGGCAAACGCTTACAGGGAACAGAAGGTAAGAAACCTGAGCAATCCGGAGTGTCGGAAATTCCTGGAAAAAGAAACTGGAGATTCTTCAATGAGAAAAAAACTCCTTGAAGTCCTCACAGAGAAAGACAGAACAGACTGTATCAGCCAGGTTCTGGAGGAACACCTGAAATTTGCATTACCGTATGAAAAAAACATGGATGCAGATATTTTTGTACCATATGTACTGAACCCGAGAGTTGACGATGAAGTTTTGCAGAAATACAGAAACGCGATCCTTGAGCAGCTGTCGGAAGAAGAGAAAAATATGCTGCAAAAGGAGCCGGCAAAGATCTGGAAATGGATTGAGGATAAGATCGTTTCCAGCCCGGAGAAAGAACGCAGCAGTGTGATCACCACGCCGTCCGGATGTCTGAAAACGGGAACAGGAAGCCTTCTGTCAAAGAAGATCCTTTTTGTGGCAATGGCGAGAACACTGGGGATTCCGGCACGCCTGAACCCTCATGACCGTTCCATGGAGTATATGAAAAACGGAAAATTCATCCCGGTATCTGCGGAAACGGAGAAAAAGGCATCGATCCTTCTGAAGGCAAGTGCGGATACACAGTGGAAATATTTCCAGAACTGGAGCATCGCAAAACTGGAAGCCGGAAAATATATCACACGGAAGCTGGAAGCCGAAAATTTCAGAGATCAGGTGATGAAGCTGCCGCTGGAAGCGGGAAATTACAGGATCCTTACCTCAAACAGATTGCCAAATGGAAATATATTTGCAGCGGAGTATTATTTTGAGGTTCAGATCGGAGAAATGAAGAGGGTGGAGCTGGCATTTCGAAATGCAAACCTGGAAGACATGCTGGAGAATATTTCCATACCGGAATTTACTCTCAGAAAAGAAGATGGAAGCACCGTGAAGGCGTCAGAACTGACGGCAGATGGGAAGCATATCCTGGCGTTTCTGGAAGAGGAGAAAGAACCGACGGAGCATATCTTAAATGAGATGATGGAGCAGGAAGAAGCTTTTTCCCGATATGCGAAGAGGATCATTTTTGTAGTAAAAAGCAAAAAAGCGCTGGAGACCCCTACCCTTTCAAGAGCACTGGGCAAGCTTGGAAATGTTCAGATCTTATATGATGATTTTTCAGAGATCATCAATACACTGGGAAGAAGAATGTACGTAGATCCGGATAAGCTTCCGCTGATCATTGTGACAAACAAAAGCCTGAATGGGATCTATGCAACCAGCGGATACAATGTGGGAACCGGAGATATGCTGCTGAGACTGCTGTGACAGATATAACGGATATATACAGAAGGAACACAGGCCGTATCATCGACTGTGTCGGTGACGGTCTGTGCCCTTTGTAAAAGCTGTGAAATTATTGCAGTGGTTCAGATGCTCAGAATATGCGGGTAGATCGGAATGAAAATGCCTGTTGTGCTTCCCGAAATTGCCGTAATAAAAGTTGCTTTGCATTACTTAGCGTCAGAAAAGAGATCACGCACGGAATCCCGGTAGATACATTCTGGCTTCAGGCGTATCGTCCTTGGAAAATCACTGTAGTCTCCGTTCATTCTGCGAAGCAGCAGATCACAGGCCTGCTCTGCCAGACCGGTCAGCGGCTGACGGACAGCGGTCAGCTGAGGAGAAAGCAGCATGGACAGTTCAAAATCATCAAAGGAGACAACAGACAGGTCTTCCGGGATCCGGATGCCAAGGCTGTAGATCGCTTCATAAATACCGAGGCATAGTGTATAGTTCGCAGAAAATACGGCAGTCGGACGTTCCGGAAGATTCCATAATTTCTGCATTGCCTGATATCCAAAGTCGTTTGTGTAATTTTCAGCGATGATATAATCGGGGTTAACAGGAATATCGTAGTCTTCCAGTGCCCGGAGATAGCCTTTTTTTCGTTCACATGCAGTATAGGATGCAGGGGAACCGGTGACAAGGGCGATCTTCTGATGCCCCATTTTTATCAGATGCTCCACGATCTCGTAGGCTCCGGAGGTACAGCTGGTCTGTACACAGTCTGTACGGTGGAAATGGCTGTGTTCTTCCAGCTCCACAACAGGGATTTTGGCGTGTTCCACAGCAGAACAGATGTCCTGGTTCAGACTGAAAGAGGTAATGATAAGGCCGTCGATCCCGGAGCGGAGCATGTGAGGGACGAATTTATTGACATGATCCTTATATTTGTCGCCGCTCATAAATGTGAGAGAATAACCGTGAGCGCGCATGGTGTTTTCTATTTTGCTCAGAAGAAAAGCATTATGCGGAGTATTGGGAGGACCGGATACCAGACCGATACGGTAAGTCTTGGAGGAACGAAGTCCCCGGGCCGTGTTTCGTGGAACGTAATTCAGTTTCCGGATCGCTTCGTCGATCTGCTTTTTGTTTTGCGGCCGTACAGTTCCGCCGTTGATATATTTTGAAATGGTGGCCAATGCCAGACCGGTTTCTCTGGCAATGTCCTTGATGGTTGCACTCATAAATCAATCCTTTCCGGATGCTGTACTGTTGTGTTCGGACAGGTCTTTTACGGAGCACCGCGGGTGGAATACAACATCCAGCATGTCTATTTTGGGAAAATCCGTATAGTCTCCATGGATCCTTTTTAAAAGTAATTCCACAGCATGTTTCCCCATGCTTGTCAGATCCTGTGAGACGCAGGTCATAGTCGCGCTCATGGTCTTGAAAAGCGGATCATCATCAAAGCACACAAAGGAAATATCCTGAGGAACGGAAATTCGTGCCTGGCTGGCAGCGCTTAAACCGCCCATTGCGGAGAGATAGCAGTCAAAAAAAACAGCAGTAGGGGGATCGGAAGAATCAATAAGCTTCTGGAAATGCAGGTTGCTCTGGGTGATCGTTTCTGCAGTGGAACCAAAAGAAACAGGGGGAAAAGAATCCTGCTGTTTCAGAAGGTCAATGCCATTTTTCTGATATACATCCACAAAGCCCTGGATCCGCTGCTCGATGGTGTAGGAGTCCAGATACTGTTCCATGATCCAGACCTTTGTGTGGCCTTTTTCCAAAAGGTGCTCTGCCAGCAGTGCACCGCCTCTGTAATTATCAGAAATAACACAGTCTACAGGAAAATGTCTCATGGAAGCAGGAATCTGATCGAGCATTACAACCGGTATGCCGGCATTCTGTAAGAGCTGGTACAGGTCATCATGCCAGCAGGATGGGAGCATGATGACTCCGTCAAAGTGCTGGGAGATAATATCCTGTATCGTATCGATCTCCTTCTGATGTTCAAAAAAGAAAGAACAGACAATAACTGTATAGCCATGATCCGTGAAATGCTTGATAATGGAGTTGACAAGCTCGCCCCAGAAATAATTACCAAGATCTGAGATCAGGATACCGATGGTATGTGTGTTTTTGGCACGGAGAAGCTGGGCATTCCGGTTTGGGGTATATCCAAGCTCCTGAATTGCCTTTTCTATAAGGATACGATTTTCTTCCCGTATTTTTTTGTGGTTTATATATTTGGAGATCGTTGCGGTGGACAGGCCTGTCGCACGGGCGATATCATTGATCGTAACGTTCATGTAAAACCTCCGGTTCTGATACATTTACAGATAATAGAGTATTTTCATATTATATCATGAAAAAGAAAATGCCTCAATACACATGGCATTTTTTACACATAAAGTATCAGAAAAAACGAGCGTATTGTACAGAAAATTGATAAAAATGAAACGTTTAACAAAACCTGATACGAAAAAGTACACAAAAACAAGACGAAATAATTGTAAAAAATAGGAAAAATGATTTTTGCCCTATGATTTTACTTGAAAAGCTGCTTCGGATGCGGTAAGATAGTCTTAACAAAAAACGAAACGTTTTATGCAACAAGAAAATCAGCTATACGAAACAAGGAGAAGGTTATGGCAGACACAAAGCAGCAGTGGTATAAAGATGCCAAATACGGATTATTCATCCATTGGGGACTTTATTCCATCCTTGCAGGAGAATGGAAAGATCCGAAGACCGGCGAGGTCACCAAGACAGACCGTATCGCAGAGTGGATCGAGAACAATCTCAACATTGACAAGGAAGATTACAGAAAGCTGAAAGATGAGTTCCATCCGGACAAATTTGACGCGGACATGTTTGTGAAAAGAGCGAAAGAGCAGTGGGGTGTTAAATATATCGTTCTTACTTCCAAGCATCACGAGGGATTCGCAATGTACGATTCCAAGGTCAGTGATTTTAATGTAGTGAAGGCTGCAGGAAGAGATATCTTAAGAGAGCTTTCCGATGCTTGTAAGAAATATGACATGACAATGGGTATCTATTATTCACAGGCTCAGGACTGGGATGATGACAATGCCTATAAGAAGGATTACGAAGACAAGAACGAATGGAAGCCGGAATTCCGTACATACTTCGATGAGAAATGCAAACCGCAGTTAAAAGAGCTTCTTGAGAATTACGATAATATTTCCCTGATCTGGTTTGATACTCCGATGGGAATGACCGCAGACGAAGCTCAGGAATTAAGAGACTGGGTTAAGGGTATTAAGCCTGACTGCATCATCAGCGGACGTATCGGACACCAGAAGGGCGATTACATGACCACCGGTGATAACTTTATTCCACGTCTTCCATACGACGGTGACTGGGAAGTACCGGCAACTGTAAATGATACATGGGGTTATAATAAATACGATACAAACTGGAAGAATCCGGATGATATCCTGAACCTTCTTCTCAAGATCGTCGGCAGAGGCGGAAATTACCTGCTGAACGTAGGACCAATGGCAGACGGAACTGTTCCGGAAGCTTGTGTCGAGGTTATGAATGAGGTTGGTAAATACGTGACTGAGAATGCGGAAGCAATTTACGGAACCAAGAATGTTGGTATCTATCCGTATGAGATCCCGAGCATTGAATTTACAAAGAGACCACATAAGCTTTACGTACACGTCCTTGCACCGAGATATCGAGTTGAACTGCTGAACATCGGTAATCAGTTAAAGGGTGCATATGTGGTAAGCACAGGAGAAAAGCTTCCGTGCCGCGCATTAAAGTGCTGCGAAGGAAACTCGATGATAGAGGTAGAGCTTCCGGAGAAGCTTCAGGGGGCAAAGAACTACTGTGTATGCCTGGAGCTTGAGGAAGAAGAGCCGATCTTTGAGGCGATCATCGATTGATCAATTTATGAACATCAATGGGAAAACTATATAATAAAAAATCATATTAAGGGAGGATTTATTCATGAAGAAACGAATGAAAAAAGTTGCAACACTGTGTCTCGCCGGTGTAACAGCAATGTCAACAGTAGGCGTAACAGGAAGCGCCGTATTTGCAAAGGGTGACACAAACTACGATGTAGACAATATGGATTTTGAAAACGTTGAGCTTCGTGTAGCATTCAGATTTAACAACGGATCTGATACAGACGGACAGGCTAAATGGTATTACAAAGCACTTGAAGAGTTCAATAAAGAGAACGAAGGAAAGATCCATGTAACAGATGAGAGTATTTCTACAGAGTCTGATTACGAAGAGAAGCTTACAACAGATTTCGCTTCCGGTAATGTACCGAACGCATTCCTTCAGTATGGCGGAAGCCGTACAAGAGAGTATGTAGATGCAGGATATATACTGGATCTGACACCATACTTTGAACAGTATCCGGAATGGAAAGAGGGAGTTCAGGATTTTGCATGGGAGACAACACAGTTTGACGGCATTGAAGGAACCTATGGTATTCCGTGGTCCGCTTATCAGCTCTGTCTCTACTACAACAAAGATTACCTTGATCAGGTTGGCGTAGATGTTCCGGAGTCCTGGGATGATCTTGTTGATGCCTGCGCAAAATTAAAAGATGCAGGAATCCAGCCATTCAACTACTCTGACAAAGATAACTATCACTTCGAGCATCTGATGAGTGCTCTTGCTCTGAAAGCTTACGGAACAAGCATCGCAGATGATCTTGCAAGCGACAAAGAGGCTTACAACGGCGAGAAGATGGTTGCAATCTATCAGAAGATGAAAGATATGATCGATGCAGGATACTGGGGAGATGGAATCCTCAGCACAGACTTCAACACAGAGAGAAATATGTTCGAGGCAGGAAAAGCTGCATTCACAGTTGACGGAACATGGAACTGCGGTAACTTCCAGAATGACTCCGATACAACTCTCTTCGATGCTCAGAAGATCGGTGTTACAAGAATTCCTTATATCGACGAAGCAAACAAGACTGTAGAGATGGGCGGCGGTTCTGATACATACTACATCACTACATTAAACAAGAGCGATGAGGAAATCGCAGCAACTGTTAAATTCATCAAATACCTTACAAGTGTAGATTCCATCAACGAAATGTGCAAATCCAGCCCGACAACATATGCTGAGAAGGTTACGATCGATACAGGTAACTATCTGCTTGACGATGTAAATGCGATCATGGCTGAGAATACAGAGTCTAAACTTGAGATTCCTACATATGACAGCAACACAGCAGCTATGGATACAATCCGTAATTCTCTTCAGGCATTAGCGACAGGCGCAAGTGCACAGGAAGTTGGAGACGATATCGTTGACAAAATGTCTGCTTACGAATAAAGAGAATTTTGACTGAACGCATGATGTGTGGATAAGAGAAACAGGGGGAAGCATCATCTGCTTCCCCTTGTTTATTACGGAGGTATACATATGGCAGGTAAATCTGTACCAAAGGTAAAACAGAAGCTGGATAAAAAAGATCTTACGCTTTCTTTAGCGTTCCTTCTTCCGGCAATTTTAATAACTGTTATTTTTGTCATCTACCCTGTTTTTGATACCGTAGGCTTATCATTCCGTAAATGGAACGGTATGTTTGGTGCGGCAAAGCAATGGGTAGGACTTGAGAACTATCAGAAGATTTTTTCAGATAAGCTGTTCTGGAATGCAATGCTCAACAGTGTGTACTTTATGATCGGTGGTTTCGTTATCCTGATGCCGCTTTCATTTGGTCTCGCAATGCTGGTAACTGCAAAGATCAAGGGAACCGGATTCTTCAGAACCTGCTACTTCCTTCCGAATATGTTAGGAACAACAGCAGTAGCCCTGATGTGGACATTTATGTTAAATCCGAACTTTGGTATCTTTAATACCATTGAAAATATTTTCGGCCTTCATGGTACGATCCCTGATGTGCTGACGATAAAGACTGTAAACGTCTGGATCGTTGTTCTGGTAAACGAATGGATGTATGCCGGATATAACATGCTGATCTTTGCAGCTGGTCTGGTGGCGATCCCTGATGAGTTAAATGAGGCTGCAGCGCTGGATGGTGCTACAGGATGGCAGAGGATCCGCTATATCATCCTTCCTCTGATGAAAAACTCCTTCAAGGTATTCTCTATTTTGTGTATTACAGGATGTCTGAAAGTATTCGATATCATCTGGGCAATGACAAGAGGAGGCCCGAACGATATCAGCTCCACACCTTCAATCATGCTTTATACACAGGGATTCTCCTATAAGCTGTTCGGACGAAGCAGTGCATACGGCGTTATTCTGTTAGTGCTGGGTGTTGTACTGAGTCTTATAACCAATCATTTGTTCCGTGAAGATAAAGATCTTGCAATGTAGGCGGAAGGAGAAGAGACGATATGGAAAAAACAGCTAATAAACAGAAAATGCATGGAGGAAAGATAGCGCTGTACGTTATTGCGATCCTGTGGACAGTTGTTACACTGTTTCCGGTAGTAGTGACCGTAATGGCTTCCTTCAAAACAAACTCAGAGATTTACCTGAACCTGTTAAGCTTCCCTAAGAAGATTATGTTCCAGAACTATATCAGCGCAAACAAAACAGCGGATGCATTGAATACCATCAAGAACTCCCTGGTTGTAGCAACTCTGACAACTGTATTTAATACTGTAGTCGGAATGATGGCAGCATACATCTTATCAAGAAAAGATTACAAATTCCTGAAATGGGTATATGTATTCTTCATGATTGGAGTAATGGTTCCGGTTCACTGTACACTGATCCCGATCAACAACATTGCAACAGCATTAAATGCAAAGAACAACCTGTTCTTCCTGATCCTGATCTATGTTGCGTTTGGTATGTCCCAGGCGATATTCCTTTATACAGGATTCATGGATGGAATCTCCAGGAACCTGGATGAGGCGGCGATCATTGATGGATGTAACAACTGGCAGCTGCTGTGGAAGATCCTTTTCCCTGTCTGCAAGCCGATCATCGCAACAGAGGCGATCTTCGTATTCATCTATGGATACAGTGAACTTGTATTCTCCATGATCCTGATGACAGATACCAAATATTTCACAGTTTCACGTGCGATGCTGAACTTCTCTTCTGCACATACACAGGAGATCGGAAGTCAGTTTGCATATGTAGTAATGTCCGTAATTCCGATGCTTATCATTTACATCGTGTTCCATAAACAGATTGAAAAAGGTATGCTTTCCGGAGCTATCAAAGGCTGATGCTTTTAATCTAAACAGGAGGAAAAAATCATGTATCAGTTTGACAGAAAAGAATATGAAAAACGTATGGAGTGGTACCAGGATGCCCGTTTTGGAATGTTTATCCACTGGGGATTATATTCTATCCCTGCAAGAGGCGAGTGGGTGCGAAGCGTAGAGGAAATACCTGAGGAAGAATATCTTCCATTTATGAAAGAGTTTGATGCAAGAGACTACAACCCGAAGCAGTGGGCAAAAGAGGCCAAGGCTGCAGGTATGAAATATGTAGTCCTGACAGCGAAGCATCACGACGGCTTCTGCTTATTTGACAGTAAATACACAGATTACAAGGTGACAAACACACCGGCAGGAAGAGACCTGATCAAGGAGTATGTAGAGGCACTTCGTGAGGAAGGCCTTAAGGTTGGAATCTATTTCACACTGCTTGACTGGCATCATCCGGATTATCCGCATTACGGAGATCGTATCCATCCGATGAGAAACCACAAAGAGTGCGGAAATGAGAACCGTGATTTCTCACGTTATACAGAATATCTGTATAATCAGGTAGAAGAGATCTGTACAAACTACGGACAGATCGATATCATCTGGTTTGATTTCTCCTACGACGATATGAGAGGGGAAAAATGGGGCGCAACCAAGCTGATCAACATGGTGCGCAGCTTACAGCCGCAGGTTATCATCGATAACCGTCTGGAAGCCAGCGGAGAGGGAAGAGGATCCCTGTATGAGTGTGATCCGACACCGTACCATGGCGATTTCGTAAGCCCTGAGCAGATCATCCCGCCGGAAGGAATCTGCGATAAGGAAGGCAACCCGATGGTCTGGGAAGCATGCTTCACCATGAACAACAACTGGGGATACTGTGCAAACGACCATTATTACAAACCGGCTTCCATGCTGATCAAGAAGTTGGTAGAGTGCGTTTCCAAGGGTGGAAATATGATCCTGAACGTAGGACCGGATGCCAAAGGTAAATTCCCGAAGGAATCTTCTGCGATCCTGGCTGAGATCGGTCGCTGGATGGATAAGAATCATGACAGTATCTACGGCTGTGTACCGGCTGAAAACATTCCGAAGCCGGATTACGGACGTATCACCAGAAACGGAAACAAATACTATGTGCATATTTATGAGAATACACTGGGACCACTTCCGCTTCTGGGATTCGATAAGGATAAGATCGTGAAGGTGCGTGCGCTGGATGACGGACATGAGGTGCCGATCTCCAATGCATGGATGCACAGCGATTATCCGGATATCGCATTCGTTGACCTGGGACCGGACCCTGTACTTCCGGATCCGGTAGACTATGTTCTCGAAGTAGAGATGGCTGAGTAAAAAACGAATCAACAATAAAAAAAGAACAACAGGAAAAGCAGGAGATATGTGAATCCCAGTTATCCGGTTGTTCTTTTTTACCGTAAGGAGAAGGGGAAAGATTATGGTTATTTATACAGGAAAAGATTATTACGACGTAAGCAGAAAAGCAGCAAATATCATGTCTGCCCAGATCATCATGAAGCCAAGAGCGGTTCTTGGTCTGGCTACAGGTTCCACACCGGTTGGAATGTACAAACAGCTGATCGAGTGGTACAAAAAAGGAGATCTGGATTTTTCTCAGATCACATCCGTAAACCTTGATGAGTATAAAGGACTTTCCGGAGAAAATGATCAGAGCTATCGCTATTTCATGAACACCAATCTGTTTGATCACGTAAACATCGATAAAACAAAAACCTACGTACCAAACGGCCTGGAAGAAGACAGTGAAAAAGCCTGCGCGGATTATAATGAAATCATCCGCAGCGTAGGCGGTATCGACATGCAGCTGCTGGGAATCGGCGGAAACGGTCATATCGGATTCAATGAGCCGGGAGCAGCTTTTGAAAAGGAGACTCACTGTGTGGATCTTACAGAGAGCACCATCAAGGCAAACGCAAGATTTTTTGAAAGCATGGATGATGTGCCGAAGCAGGCATATACCATGGGTATCAAAAACATCATGACTGCAAAGAAAATCCTTCTGGTCGCTACCGGAGAGGCAAAGGCAGATGCCCTTTACAAATCTCTCTACGGACCGATCACGCCCAACGTGCCGGCATCTATCCTGCAGCTTCACCCGGATGTGACGGTAGTGGCCGATGAAGGCGCTTTAAAGCTGATCCGTGAGAAGGGACTGCTGTAAGAGATACAGAGGAAATTTCCGCGAATTAAATGAACGCAGATCATGGATATCCGTTTGAGCCAGGCGGATATCAGCGATCACTCATGGGATTTTCCTGATTTGGTTAAAAAAGAAAGCTTTGATTCAACTCTCATCGATGAGCGATGTGCTCAGAGAGTGGATCGAAGCTTTTTGTGTTTTCGGGACGTAAAACTGCAGGTGGCTGCAAACAGGTCGGTGGGCCGGACATTTGCATTCTCAGGCTTTTTTCAACGTGTTGTGATAAACCATGACAGGAACGATGGCAGCGCCAGGTTCAGGATCGCTGGAACGCCGATGCCAGTAGCCAGAGCTGCGCCCCGGATACCCAGCTTCGGAAAAAATCCGGAACTGAAAAATCCACACGTTGTTTTAGTGTATTCACCTTAACAAAAAAACAGAAATGATGTCAAGACTGCACGCAGGAGAAACATCATAAAAAGCTGCAAAAAGAAAAGGCTTGATATAAACATCGGAGAGGATTGGCAACGTTAGACAGGTGCGTGCGGATACGGGCAATATCAGCCCTGAAAAGGTCGTTCTGGCAATATGCACAAAACCTGTCGAACTATGGTGGATAAGTGAAAAACTTTGCAAAAAGTTTTCCACATGACAAAAATCCGAAAATCCGCCAATAATCAAGTTATGCACAAATTTATCCACATTATCCACAAGGATAACCATGTGGATGAGCTGATTTACATAAATAAATTTAAACATATGTTTTGTGTAAAATGATAAATTTGCAAAACGAATAAAAAAAAACTGTAAAACCATTGACATTTTTAAATTCTAAATATCATTAAATGTTTTGCGCAAAAGACATAATTTAAAAGAATATAGTTAAGAAGTCAGAAAATAATAGATGAATTTTCATAAGACTAAGCTATTCACAATCAGAAGAATCTGATGTATGGAAACGTCTGCAAAAAAAGAACAGTGCCCGGACAAAACGGGCACTGTAAGGTGTTGAAAAGTCATTTTAAGGTGTGGATAAGTAAAGCAGGTGAAGGAGGATCTGTGAATAACTTTTTTAAATCAGAACCTTTTTCAGGAATTCGGCGGATTTTGATATTGCAGTGATATCATCCATCAAGGTGTCACCAACTTCAATACTTACAACACCATCATAGCCATTCATTTTCAGCGCTGCAATAAAGGTTTTCCACCAGAGCTGGTCGTGTCCATAACCTACGGCTACATAATTCCAGGGGCGGATATTCTGAGGAGCCATATGATCGCAGGTTTCAAACAGCATTTCTGTGTCAGCGATATCTTTTTCGATTCTGGTATCTTTTCCGTGTACATGATATATAAGGCCGTCTGTCGCAAGTTTTTTTGCCATGATTATTGGATCACCGCCCATATAAAAAGAATGGCTGGGATCAAGATTAAGACCGATGATTTCTCCAGCTTCTTCATGGAGACGGCGGATTGTGCTTACATTGTAAACAAGATTGTTAGGATGGTTTTCAATAGCAATTTGTTCTATTCCATGAGAAGAGGCTTTTTTGGCAGCTTCTTTCCACCACGGGATAGCTATGGAATCCCACTGATAGTTAAGCATGTCTGTAAAATTGTGTGGCCAGGTATTTGTTACCCATACAGGGTAAGGAGAATCGGGGCCGCCGCCGGGAAGACCGCTCATCATGACTATTTTTTTTACGCCTAAAAGCTCAGCAAGCTGAAAAGTTTTGTATACAACAGCTTCGTGCTCACGACCAGTATCAGATGGTTCCAGCTGATTTCCGGAACAGTTTAAAGCTTCCAGATAAAGTCCTTTTTCATTTATTTTTCCCAGATATTCATCCCGGGCATCTGAACTGGATAAAAGAAGGTTCAGATCCATATGAGCTGGTTTAGACCAGTTTCCGGTTCCGATCTCCAGATATTTGATTCCCATAGATTGGGATAAAGAGAGCATTTCTTCAAAAGAACGATTTCCAAAACATTCTGTATATAATCCAAGTTTCATAGCAGACCTCCGTTTGAGAGAAAATTATTTGATAATATAATCACTGACTTTATGCCAGGTGCGGCTTTGAGTGGAATTCATCATAGCTTCAATGATTCCCTGAACATAGTAACCATCTTCAATATCTGCCGGTATTGTATTTTTAATTCCAAGCATTTTTTCTGCAAAACAATCCATCTGACTCTTGGTATTATAAACACCATCAAAACCTTTGAGATTCATATCAACCCAATCACCGGTTAAAGCAAGTTCGTTTCCAAGGCAGACTTTGAGATGATCAGAACCTCTGAGACCATTTTCCAGAGTGTAGATCAGACCACCACGGCTTCCGTAGATTTCCAGACGCTGTGAATTTTTCTTCCCCATGCAAATTTGGTAAAGCACATGGTAGCACTGATATCATTTTCCATAGTAGCCATGGCATGGAAATAATCTTCGGTTGTGACATCGCCAAGTCCGCTTCCGTCAAGTTTCTGTCGTTTTGGTATGATGATTCCGGAAGTTCCGATGACTTCATTGAAATCGCCTACAAGGTAACGCATCATATCCAGCATATGTGAACCCAGATCGCCAAGGCTGCCGCTTCCGGCCAGTTCTTTCTGATAACGCCACAGCAGAGGAATATTTTCATTATCATCTTTTCCTTCAATATACTGTGCGTAGACATGATGGATTTTGCCAAGAGCGCCGGAAGAAATAATTTCTTTGGCTTTCTGAACCGCCGGGAGATAACGGTAGGAAAAACCGACGGCGTTTGTAAGACCGGTGTTTTTTGTTGCCAGATAAAGCTCTTTTGCTTCGGCTAATGTCATTGCTACTGGTTTTTCCAATACATAGGCTTTTCCGCTTTTTACAGTATCCATTGCAATGGAAAAGTGAGTTACATTAGGCGTGCATATGGAAACCATATCAATATCCGAACGTGCGAGAAGTTCTTTATAGTCTGTATAACGATTTTCTTTCGGAATATTGTAACGGTCACCTGTTTTATCCAGGCTTTCCTGATTTACATCGCATAATGCATAAGGAATAATGTTTTCGTTTTTTACCATATCGTTAAGATGAAATTCTGCAATATTTCCGCCGCCAATAACGCCTGCTTTTATTTTTTTCATAGGAGCACCTCTTTTTTTGATTTAAAATAATTAATATGTATATGTTATTCTTTCATACCTGCACTGGCGCCGGACAGACCCTGCTCAAAGCCTTTTTGAAAAGCAACGTAAAGGATAAGGATTGGAATAACGGATACGGTTGCACCGGTGAGCATCATAGGCCAGTCTGTATTGAACTGTCCCTGGAACATTTTGATTGCAATCTGAATGGTATAATGGTTTTCCGATCGTATGATTGCCATAGGCCATAAGTAGTCGTTCCATTTATTCATAAAAGAGAAAATAACAGCCAGAGATAAAGCTGGTTTTGCCAATGGAAGTATGACCATAAAAAATACCTGCAGTTTATTGGCTCCATCGATACGAGCTGCTTCATCCAGACTTCTGGGAATGCCAAGGAAATATTGACGTACATAAAATGTAATAAAGCCGATGGACAAAAATGGGAAAATCAATCCTGGAAAAGTATCGATCCAGCCGTATTCAGAAGAGACCAGTGGCATATTTTTCATAATGTTAAACATTGGTACAACCAGAAGTCCCTGAGGAATCATCATGGTTGAAAGTGTAAGCATAAAGAAAAAGTTACGTCCCGGAAAGTTAAGTCTGGAAAAGGCGTACGCTGCCGGCAGAGATAACAGTAAGGTAACGATAACAGACATTGCACTTACAAAAAGACTGTTCAGGAAAGCTCTTGGAATATAGGAATGCAGAGCTTTTACATAATTTTGCAGATAAAAGGAATCAGGGAGCAGTTTAGGCGGAAAGCGCATGACTTCTCCAATCTGTTTGAAGGTTGTCAGTATCATAAAAACAAATGGTCCGGCGATCAGAATCGTCAGAAGAATCGCAATAACAGCGATGATGAAGGAGTTTAAAGGAGTTCGTTTATTTTTCATCAGTTATCACCTCGCTTATCGGACCCTCTTACCTGGAAATAAGTAACAACCATTAGTGCCGGGAATAAGATCAGAGACAGGGTAGATGCATATCCCATGTTGTTGAATTCAAATGCCTGTTTCCAGATATATTTGATGGATACAAGGGTTGTGTTAAATGGAGCACCGTTTGTGAGGACATCGCAGTATGCGATAACCTGAAAGCCTGCGATGATAGTCATGATTACAACGTACACCATGGTATCATTTAAAGAAGGAAGGCTGATTTTCCAGAATTTTACCCATCCGTTGGCACCATCGATTTCTGCTGACTCATAAATAGATTTGGAGATTCCTTCGAGTGCAGACAAGAAAATAGGTGCATTCCAACATCCGCCACGCCATACAGCCACCAGAATGATTACGATCATTGCATATGGAGAAGTCTGGAGCCATGCTATCGGATTTTTTATACCAATTTTCATCAAGGTGGTATTGATAACTCCGAACTGGGCGTTGAACAGCCAGAGGAACAGAATTGCGTTTACAACTTCAGACACAACAGCCGGAAGGTAATAGATAACGCGGAAAACACGTTTTCCCTTGAATTTTCTGTTCATAAATACAGCGATTATAAGTGCAAAACTACAGTGAATATAGTCGCAAAAATGTAAATACAAGAGTATTCCATACACTTTGCCAGTAAAGAGTATCTTTGGATGCTTTGATAAAGTTTGCCAGTCCGTTAAAATGTGGAGTTCCCGGAAATTTATATTCTGTAAAACTGAGATACACCATATAAATAATGGGGGCAAATGAAAAAATAGCAAAATAAATCATTGCAGGAAGAATAAATAAATAAGATGTACAGTATCCGCGGAGAACACTTCTGGAAAGTGGCTTTTTTGAAGATGTTTTTTTCATGGTCATATCTCCTATAGCAGCAGGGTGGTATGAGACCCTGCTGCATTAAAAACTAATTTAAAACTTCCTGAAACTCGCCCTCAGCGATCTGCTGTGCGCTGTCCATCATAGCTGCGAAGTCGCCGCCATCAAAACCGGCACGGATAGCCTGTTCAAAAGCATCTGCGGATTCAGGGAATGCTTCGAATACGTATGGTTTTGCGTTTGGAAGGGCTTCAAGGAACGGATCAAGCATTTCGTCTGAGAAAGAAGACAGCTGGGATTCTTTACATGGAAACTGTCCAAAACTGTGACTGAAAGGAATAATAAATGCGTCAGAAGTTAACCATTTCATAAGTTCAAAAGCAGCTTCTTTATGCTGGGCTCCGAGAGGGATAAAGAGACTTCCACCACCGGCTACACCACTATGGTTGCTTCCTGGCATTGGAGCGACTTTGGTTTTAGCAAAAACATCTGGATATTGATTTTTCAAAGCGGCAATGTCCCACGCACCTGTAAGAATCTGTGCGGCACGTCCGGAGCCATACATAGCAGTTGCAGTTTCAGCCTGTGATTCCTGTGCCGGAGGAATGATAGAAGAACTGTCAACGGTTGCGATGTCGATATAAGTCTGCAAAGTGTCTACAACACCTTTATCATTTACTGTAGGATTGTTATTTTCATCAATTAAATTGTAGCCTTCTGCAGCAACAACTCCGAATAATCCCCATGGATTTGCGTAGCATGTAAAACCATACTGACCTTTTGAAGAATCGGTAAGTTTTTTGGACACTTCACGGAGCTCTTCCAGTGTTGTCGGAGCTTCTGTAATGCCGGCTTCTTTATACATATCTTCGTTATATAAGAGACAAACAGAAGTAATATTGAACGGAACACCATATTTTACATTGTTCCAGGTACAGTCCTGAAGAGAACTTTCCATGAATTCATCTTCCGCACCCCATTTTTCCCAGAGATCATCAAGTGGCTCTGCAAATCCCTGTGCACCTGCAACGAAGGAATGATGCAATGCAAGATCTGGAGCAGCACCGCTATTTACTGCAAGTTTTACTTTGGATGGCATTTCTTCCCATGGAATGGAAGTATTATAATTGATAGTAATGTTTGGATAACTTTCCTCGAATTTTTCTTTTACAGTCTGAAAATTAGGATCCTGTCCCTGATCGGCAGGAAGCCATATTTCAAGTTCCTGGTTTTCCAGAGTTGCGATTTCGGGATTAATTTCCGGGTATCCTTCATCGGAAAGATCAGTTCCTTCTGTGTTTTCGGCATGTGCAATTACGGGAGCTCCTAATGTAAGAACAGATGTCATAGCTAATGCAGTTGCTTTGTAGAATGTGTTTTTTCTTCTCATGTAATAACCCTCCATTATAAATAGTTGTCTTGTTTCTTACACCTGATCGATCTTTGGCGTTTTCGTTTGTTTATGAAACAAGAATAGCATTGCATTGAGCAAAAAGATACAATTGTTTTGGAGAAAAAACAATCATAACGAGCAATGCATACAAAAGATACAATGAAAATATAGAAAAAATGTGCAATATATATAAAACAATTAATTTCTATAATAAAGCGTCAAATAGTGGAAATGTGATTAATGCAACAAAAAAGGGCGTTTAGGCCCTTTTTTGTATGACGTTATTTATTTAGAAGATTTAGTGTTCGGTATTTCCCGGGAGTCATATTTTCAAATTTTTTGAAATATCGGGAGCTTGCTTTCTTTTACAATCTTACATATATAGGAATAGCTGATTCCTATTTTTTCAGCGGCCATGGCGATGTCGAGCTGAGGATTGGCATAATCGGTTTGGATAAGTTCGTTGATCTGAGAGATATATCTATTGGTATCGTTATTCAGATTTTTTTAAAGCATTAGAAAATTCTGAACAGATATTACATAAGTATTGACAGATCTCGTCAAATGTGTCGAATTTTGATACCGAAATATAAACAGGTTCTTCACTGTGTGTAATGTCATTAATGGAGAGTCCGTTGTTGGATAAAAACAGTGACAGGTCACTGATCACAGGAAAAATATATTCCAGCTCTGTGTTTTCATCAATCAGGAGTTTGGAACTGAGCTGCTCAAAATAATTTTGAAACTGTTCTGTAATTTCTTCCATAGTGAGCTGGGGATACATTTTTGAAATTTTGGGGATTTTTATCTTGCATCGTTCTCTTTTGGATACAACCTCATCATAAAATGCTACGCATTTTTTTCCAAGAGAAAAACGATAATTGACTGCCTCATTCGCTTCAATATAAGATTGAAGAAGATCTTTAGGCATATCATAAATATTTCCAACGCCTGCAGAGATGGTAATTCCGGAATCGGTTTGGCGATTCATAGTATTAACCAGTGTAATAATCTCGGAAGAGGTAATTTTCTGCTGACAGAGATATGCCAGAACAAATCGGTCATTATCAAAAATAAGTCCTTTACATTGAAGCACTTTTTCGGAGAATTCTGTAGAGGTTGCCTGGATGAGTCCTTTTTTGAAAGCATTGATCTCGGAAGGTGTTTTTTTCGAGGATACTTTTATGTAGTCATCGATGGAAGCAACAACACAGAAGAAACGGTTATTTTCTTGCGGGTCACCTGAAAGGAACGGCTGAAAAAGTGTGTCAAGAGAAGAAATGTTTTTCTCTTTTAATTCATGATATTTATGAGTGAGAGTAGTTACTGCAGTGGAGATATCTTTTATGTTACCGTTGCTTTTTTCCATAGGAATAAATTCCTGTATATCATTGGAAATGGTTATAATCGGAACGCAATATTTCAGTGCGAGCCGATAAGCCATAAATATACAGAGCAAAATGGAAATACTCAGTAATATCAGAATAAAGTACTCCATAGAACGTAAAGACCGGGACAATTGGTCGTCGGTGGTAAAAAGGCTGTATGTAATATGGAGATTTGCAAGGGTTTTATAGCTGGCATAATAAACAGGTGAACTCTGAAAGAGCTGAAAAGAGCTTTCAGATTGTTTTTCATCCATAATTTTTTTGTAAAGTTTGGCATCTTCAGGAGAGGTGTAGTAGGAAGCGATAATGTTCTTTTCAGCTGTATAAATAATATAGGAATAGTCTTGGGTATTGCTTGTGTCCAGAAGATTTTCTTTTTTTATATTAATGAGAACCAAAGCATTACATTTTGGGTGGCTGTTGATTGTGATCGGGACAGCAACGGAAATAATAGTAGGAAAATCGTCCGGGATATAAGAATACTCTGGCTCACAGGGAGTTCGTTCCGGGAGAATATGAACTCCTAATGAATCATGGATACTTTTATAATCTTCCAGCCACGATGTGTCATGAAAATGTTTGACATCAATGGTGCCAATTCCAGAATTAAGAATTTTGCCGGCATTTTCGTTATAAATATAAATGGAATCAATGGCACTGTTTGTCCCCATAAAAGTGTTTAGCTGTTTTTTTATATCATATTCTGTTTGCATGAATTCTGTAGAGGTAATGGCATTCTGACTTTGCCAGGTAATGTAATTTCGTACCCGGTTATCTTCGCTTATGAACATTGCGGTTTCCACGGCATTATCCAGAGTTTTTTTGAAATTTGAACTGGCTGTGAAAAAATTAACTTTTTTGTAATTCATTCAAGTTATTATTAAACTTTTTGAATATACTGTGATGTACATAAGCAGTAAACAGAATGATAGGAATAAATGCCATTACCAATAACTCAAAAAGAAAAGTTTTAAAAAGTTTTTTCTTTAGAATCATAAAATGGTATCCTTCCTGAAAAAATAGAAAAATAAAACTGATGCCTGATAAAAAACCTCCTGTAATGTGTAGTATTCACTTTATTACAGGAGGTAATTGTAATTAACTGTTTTGTTTCATACGTTTGATCACCTTCAGACGTGTAAACTCTTCGCGCTCTTTTTCCTCCAGAGCATTAGTGATATCTCTGGTGAGAGTTTCATATCTGGGGATGGTGATGTTTTTCAGGGCGTTGGCACGCTTCTGTGTTTTCTTGATGTTGGTGGCAAGACGGATTGCTGCATTTTCGATCATGGAGAGCTGGATGGACAGCTCTTTTACACGCTCGAAGGCGGCTTTGGCCTCGTCCAGGGACAGCTTGGTGCTGTAGTAGGCGTAGGTAGGAGTATTGCCGGCTTTTTTATCGTATTCCACAAGCGGGATCTCAGTTCCCATGACACTCCTGGTCTTGATCCGGATGGAATTTTCTACAGGAACGGTATGGGAGATCTGATCTACAAAAGCGATTCCGATCTCCATGTTTGCTTTCTGCAAAGCAGCGTAGGCAGTGCGGAAAGTCTCATCGATCTGGGTCTGGATATCCTTTGCCTGGTCGATCAGCTCCATCATTTCACGGATCAGGATATTACGCTTTTTGTCCATAAGCTCATAGCCCTGTCTGGAAAGGGCCAGAGAATTTTTTGCAAGTATGAGATTTCCCTTGGTGGGAAAGGTATTCGGATCCATAAAATCACCTCACTAACGGACGGTTTCTCTGTAATACTGATCCAGAACTTTGGTATCGATACGGTCGAGTTCTTCTCTTGGGAGAAGTCCCAGAAGTTCCCAGCCTTTATCCAGAGTTTCAATGATGCTTCGGTTTTCTGTCTCAGACTGTCCCACAAACTCTGTCTCAAAAGCTTTTCCAAATACAAGGTACTGCTTATCCAGCGGAGAAAGCTCGTCTTCGCCGATAACCGATGCCAGGGCTCTTGCATCGCCTACTTTTGCGTAGCAGGAGAAGAGCTGGTTGGCAACATCCTGATGGTCGGCACGTGTGAAGCCTTCACCGATACCGTCCTTCATCAGACGGGACAGGGACGGCAGAACGTTGATCGGCGGGTAGATCGCCTGTCCATGAAGCTGACGGTCCAGTACGATCTGGCCCTCGGTGATATATCCGGTAAGGTCAGGAATCGGGTGGGTGATGTCGTCGTTTGGCATGGTCAGGATCGGGATCTGGGTTACAGAACCGGTGCCTCCACGGACGATTCCCGCACGCTCGTAAAGAGTTGCCAGTTCACTGTACAGATATCCCGGATAACCTTTT
>ADJT01003888.1_pt1 | contig 36538 bp, 24 predicted proteins | sample 268108 | NCBI WGS metagenome assembly ADJT01 (sample SAMN00007487, study PRJNA43253) | human gut metagenome | isolation source: feces sample TS29
ACTTTACGTACACCACGTTGTCGCGGCGCGGCTTTGCCTCGGGTAGCGTGTCCTCGGCGTAGCCAAGAATGCAGTTACCGACACCGCGCAGGCTGCCGTCGGCGGGCAGGCCCCAGCTGGCCAGCAGCTCCAGGCCCTCGGGCGAGTCAAAGACCTCATGCGCGCGGTGAATCCAGCACGAATCGACACCCAGTGCATAGGCGGCGTTGAGCAGGTTGCCCATGGCGAGCGAGCCGTCTTCCAGATGTGTGGGCACGCTGCGGTCAACCAGCACCACCACAACGGTCTTGGCGCCATAGAAGGGGTCGCTGTTGCTGCCCATGACCTGGGCGTTGAGCTGTGAGAGACGCTCGACGGTCGCGGGGTCGGTGACGGCGACAAACGTCACCGGTTGGCGGCCCATGCCGCTCGGTGCATATTGGCCGGCTTCGATAATACGCGCAAGCTTTTCGGCCTCGACGGGACGATCGCTGTAGTTGCGGCAGCTGCGGCGGTGAATGAGCGCTTCGATGGTCTCCATGGTGTCTCCTTGCGGTGGCGTTGCAGATGCCCCGTTCATACCCGTCGGGCTCAAACGATAGACGGTCAATTGCCCGGCCAAAAGGATAGATTCCAATTGGGAAAGTAGGTTTGCATAAAAGTACCTTCAGAATGTGACAAACAAATGGGATGGTTAAACGTTTTATCCCGTCTACCCTGCGGTTTTTTACCACTTGCCTAAATGACGAACGCATAACCTCTGATAAAGGTTTTACTAAAGGAGGACCAACGTTTATCAATGCGCCGTGGTGGCGCCGGGCCAGGAGGTAACATCATGTTCCAGGCTGGAGATGTCGTCGAGACCGACTTCGAAGGATTTCTGAAGCTGCTGCGTTCCAAGACGCGCGCTTTCGTGTCGATCAACGATCACGAGTACTACATCACGCACACCGATGGCTATTGGCGTGTTCAGGATTGCGAGGCCCTCAACGACAAGGGCCACTTTACTGACTGCTCCGAGCTGGTCAACACGGTCTGCGAGGTCGTCGAGCTGCCGTGGATTGCCGGCAAGAGCCTGCATGACAGCTTCTCGGGCGCTACGGTCTATGAGGCCGTCGCCGCTTAACAGGCAATAAAACTCGATTTTCACGTGACCGCTGGCGCCGCCCCCGCGCCGGCGGTCTTTTTCTGCCGATAGGCCATAAAAGTGCACGCATTTGCGGAGAGCCTGTTGACGATAGTCAAAACTCGGACTAATCTAGAGACACAAAATTGGTCAAAACTCGGACAATCGAATGGTGGGATAGATGAATAGTGCGGTTACACTGGTCGACTTCGACCGGTTGCTCAATGGACTCGACCATATCTATTCGGAGTTCTCGCGCGCCTGCGGCCTTTCGGACTGCGCTTACTGGATGCTCGTTGATACCAGCACGGCGGGCGGCAGTATTGCCGTAAGCCGTCTGACAAGCGAATGGTTCTACAGCAAGCAGACCATCAACTCGGCAATTAAAACCTTGACGGCGCGGGGCTTCGCAACGTTGGAGTTTGCCGAAGGCAGTCGTAAGAACAAGGTTGTGAGCCTGACCGAAGAGGGCAGGCGATTTGCCGAGCGTTATGCGCTGCCGGCACTCAAGGCCGAGCAGCGAGCCTTTGGCGCGCTTGAGCCGTGTGAGCAGCGCGAGATTATGCGCTTGATCGGCAAATTCTCTCAGGTGCTCGGCGAGGAGTGCGAGACATTTAAGCGGCATATCGCTGCCGAGAGCCAAGCCGAGAATCAAGGTGAGGGGGAGTCGTGCGAGTGCTAATGAGGTTTTTGAAGCCCTATCGAGGGCTTGTCGCAGTGACGCTGCTGGTGCTGCTGGTGGATAACGTCGGTACGTTGCTGGTTCCCACGATGCTGGCGAACATGGTCAACACCGGTATTACCACGGGCGATGTCGACTACATTTTACGCAACGGCCTATACATGTTTATCGCGACCAGCATGGCTAGCGGCGGCACGGTGCTGGGCTGCTATCTTTCGGCGCGCCTGGCCGCCAACGTGGCTTGCGATATCCGCAATGCCGTGTACGACAAATCGCTCGAGCTCGCGGCCAGCGATTTTGAGCGCTTTGGCACCGGATCGATGATCACGCGCTCGCTCAACGACATCAACGTGATTCAGCAGGCGATTCTGCAGACGATTCAGCTGGTGCTGCCCGTGCCGTTTTTGGCTGTGGCGGGCATCATCTTCGCCTGGTTTATCGATCCCGCCATGGGCACGCTTCTGGGCGTAGTCGTTGCTATTGTGCTGGTGGCGGCGGTCTTTACGGTTGCCAACGCGGCGCCGATTTTTATGCGCCTACAGGGCTTTATCGACCGCATGAACGTGGTGCTGCGCGAGAATATTGTGGGCGCGCGCGTCATCCGTGCGTTTAACAAGGAGCGCCACGAGGAACGGCGTCTGGACGAGGTGTTTAGCGACTACGCCGCCAACGCCATCAAAGTCAACCACCTGTTTGTGGGCCTCGACAGTTCAAGCTTCTTTTTGATGAACATCGCCGAGGTGGCGGTGTTGTGGGTGGGCGGCAACCGCGTAGGCGCCCACGCCATGCAGATTGCGAGTATCTCGGCGGTGCTGGAGTATGCAATTCTGATCCTGTTCTTTGTGATGATGGCCCAGATGGTGGTGCTGACGCTTCCGCGTGCTGCCGCGTGCCTGAACCGTGCGCAGCAGGTGTTGGAGATTGAGCCGAGCATCGTCGATGGCGAGCGCACGCTGGATGACGGGGCGCGCGAGCCCCAAGACGAAGCCGATGCGGTGGCCGTGTTCGACCACATGTCGTTTCGCTTTGACGATGCCGACGAGGACACCCTGTGCGACCTGAGCTTTGCCTGCCGTCGCGGTCAGACGACTGCAATCGTTGGCTCGACAGGCTCGGGCAAATCGACGGTGGCAAAGCTTCTGCTGCGCTTCCACGATGCCACCAAGGGCTCCATTCGCCTGAATGGTGTGGACCTGCGCGAGCTTTCGCAAGGTGAGATTCGCGGGCACATCGCCTATGTGCCGCAGAAGGCGTGGCTGTTCTCGGGCACCGTGGCAAGCAATCTGCGCTTTGGCAACGAGGACGCGACCGAGGCGGACATGCTTCATGCGCTGCGGGTTGCCCAGAGCACCTTTGTGCTCGATCAGCCGCAGGGGCTCGATACCCCGGTTGCCCAAGGCGGTACGAACTTCTCGGGTGGTCAGCGCCAGCGCCTAGCCATTGCTCGCGCGCTCATGAAGCATGCCGATCTATATATCTTCGACGACAGTTTCTCGGCCCTGGACTTTAAGACCGATGCCGCCCTGCGTCATGCGTTGCAAGATGAGACGCGTGACGCTGCGGTGCTCATCATCGCGCAGCGCATCTCTACGATCTTGCACGCCGACCAGATTGTCGTGCTCAAGGACGGCGAGATTGTGGGCTTGGGCACGCATAGCGAGCTTATGGAAACCTGCGAGGTGTACCGCGCCATCGCGGAATCGCAAATGAAGGGAGGTGAGTAGCATGACCGAGGAGCTCAAGAAGCAGGGCGGCCTTGTCGATGCCGCCGCTGCGGACGCTGCCGATAAAACGGTCGACCAGGCTGCCGCGTCGACCGAGCTGGATGACGCCGCCAAGGCTGCAGCCGAGCGCGAGGCTCGCCGCCAAGCGCTCTACGAGGAAAATGAGCGCGCCGAGGACGAGCGCGCCTGCGCTGAGGCGGAGCGCATGCGCGATGTGGACGACGAGGACGAGGACGAGAAACCCCGCGACACCTGGGCGACGGTGCGCCGCCTGTGGAGCGAGGCTGCCGGCGACCATTGGCGCTTCTATATCGTGTTCGCGAGCATTGTGTTCTATGCCATCTTTAACACCGCTGCGCCGGCATATAGCGCCCGTGTGATCGATGAGCTGTGGGGCCACATTCAGGTGGCGTTTGCCAACAACGCCACCTTCAACATCACCTGGGAGAACTGCGGCAGGACCATCTTCATCTACTTTATGATTTGGACGGCCGCCGCCTCGTTCTACGCGCTCCAGAGCTTTTTGATGTCGAGCGTTGCCGAACGCCTCAACCTGTGCCTACGCAACCGCATCGCACAAAAGCTCAACCGTCTGCCGCTTGCCTTTTTTGACGCGCATCGTCCCGGTGAGGTCGTCAGCCGTGCGACCAACGACTTGGACAAGATGTCCGAGAGCATGCAGCGCGGCTTGCTGCAGCTGCTGGTGTCGATTGGCACCGTGGTGGGCGCCGTGAGCGTGATGTTCGTGTTTAGCGTGCCACTTACGCTGGTCTTTTTGTTCTTTACGGCGTTGTCGCTGCTGGTGACCAAGGTGGTCTCGCGCCGCACGCATGACGTAACCGGTGAGCGCCAAGAGTGGGTGTCCAAGATTACGAGCGCGGTCGAGGAAGGCTACTCGGGCCGTCTGGTGATTCGCGCGTTTAACCGCGAGCGCCAGAGCTCTGCCGAGGTGCACGAGGCCTCGGGCGAGCTGGCACGTGTGAGTGCCAAGGCCGACTTCATGATTAACGCCGTCGGCCCCGCGGTGCGCTTTATCGGCCGCTTGGCACAGATCGTGATTGCGATTGTGGGCTGCAGCATGCTGGTTGCCGGCCACATGACTGTCGGCGTGTTCCAGGCGTTCTTCCAGTTTATCTACGAGGCATCTGAGCCCATGACGCAGCTGTCGTTTACCTTCAACTCGCTGCAGAGCGCGCTGGCGAGTGCGGAGCGCGTGTTCGACCTGCTCGATGAGCCCGAGATGGAGGTGGATCCGCAGCCGGGCGAGGCTGCCAGGCTACCGGGTCGCGTGGAGGGCCGCGTCGCCTTTGAGCACGTGCGCTTTGGCTACACGCCCGAAAAGCCGCTTATGCGCGACGTGTCGTTTACCGCCGAGCCGGGCCAGAAGATCGCGGTGGTGGGAACCACGGGCGCAGGCAAGACGACGCTCATCAACTTGCTCATGCGCTTTTACGAGATCGACGGTGGCCGCATTACGCTCGACGGTGTGGATACGCGCCTTATGAACCGCGGCGAGCTACGTCAGCAGTTTGGCATGGTGCTGCAGGACGCCTGGCTGTTCGACGGCACGATTGCCGAGAACATCGCCTACGGCTGTCCCGAGGCAACGCGCGAGGAGATTGTTGCGGCTGCGCGCGCCGCCCAGGTCGATTTCTTTGTGCGCACCATGCCGCAGGGCTACGACACGCGCGTGGTCAACGATGCCGAAAGCATCAGCCAGGGCCAGCGTCAGCTGCTGACCATCGCACGCGTGCTGCTCAACAACCCGGCGATTCTCATTCTGGACGAGGCGACCTCAAGCGTGGACACGCGCACCGAGCTTGCTATCGGCCGCGCCATGGACGCGCTCATGCGCGGGCGCACCAGCTTTGTGATCGCGCATCGCCTGTCGACGATCGTGGATGCCGACCTGATCTTGGTCATGGACCACGGCAACATCATCGAGCAAGGCACGCATAAGGAGCTGCTCGCAGCCGAGGGCGCTTACGCCGACCTCTATCTGAGTCAGTTCGCATAATGTGACAAAGGGACAGTCCTACATGTCACATCAAAAAGAAAGGCGCGCCGGGGATGAATTCCCTGGCGCGCCTTTGCGTTGATGCCGATGTCGTTTTGTGCCGCTTGCGTTCCTAGCGTTCGTCCACGAGCTTGGCGACGAGGGCCTTGAGCTCGGCCACCTCTCGCTCGAGTTCCTTGACGCGGCGGGCGTTCTCGGTGATGCCCTGGCGGTTGAGGGCACTCTGCTCGGCGGCGTCGTCGGGCATGTACTCGCGATGCTGCTTGGCGTCGAAACTCTCCTCGAACACACGGCAACCGTTGCGCTTGATGATACGTCCCGGCACGCCCACGACGGTGCAGTTGTCGGGGACGTCCTTAACGACGACCGAGTTGCCGCCGATCTTGACGTTGTTGCCGATGCGGATGTTGCCGAGCACCTTGGCGCCCGTGCCCACCGTGACATTGTTGCCCAGGGTGGGGTGACGCTTGCCGGTCTCGTTGCCGGTGCCGCCGAGCGTGACGCCCTGGTAGAGCACACAGTTGTCGCCCACAATGGTGGTCTCGCCGATGACGACGCCCATGGCGTGGTCGATAAAGAAGTGCTTGCCAATCTGCGCGGCAGGGTGAATCTCGACGCCGGTGATGTGGCGGGTGATTTGCGAGAGCACGCGGGCGAGCGAGCGATGACCGTGCTCCCACAGCCAGTGCTCGGGCACGTGGTTCCACTTGGCGTGCAGGCCAGGATAGGAAAGGAAGATGACCAGACCGTTTTGCGCGGCGGGGTCCTGCGCCTGGACGGTCTTGATGTCCTCGCGAATGGTATTGATAAAGCTCACCGGCCGCCCTCCCTTAGCGCCATGGCAATGCGATTCAATAAAGTATAGCGATTCGCTAGGGATTAAAAAGGACAATCTTGGCGGCTTTGCGCTACAAGTGTCAGTTATGCAAACTTGCTGGTAATGGAGTCATGCTTTTGTGGGGTTGCGCACGAGGGGGCACCGCAACCGTATACTGGTCAACTTGGACGTATCCGCGCCCACAACTGAGAGGTTTTACTTCATGGGTTTCATCAATTTTATTGCCGAGCTGCTTAAGGACCCGCGCACCGCGATCGCCAGCTGGATCGCCGCCGGCCCGCTTATGGCCTACGGCTGCGTGTTCCTGATCATCTTTATCGAGACGGGCGTGGTGTTCTTCCCGTTCCTTCCCGGTGATTCGCTGCTGTTCGCCTCGGGTTTCTTTGCCCACAACGGCGGCTTTAACATCGTGGCGCTTCTGGCCACCGCATGGGCCGCTGCCATTTTGGGCGATCAGTGCAACTTTATGATCGGTCACTTCTTTGGCCGCAAGATCATCGCTTCGGGCAAGGTCAAGGCCATGACGCCCGAGCGCATCAAAAAGTCCGAGGACTTCTTGGACAAGTGGGGTCACCTGGCCATCTTCCTGGGTCGCTTCTTCCCGTTTATCCGCACCTTTGTGCCCTTTATCGCTGGCATGGGCGGCATGCACTGGCGCAACTTTGTCGTCTTTAACGTGCTGGGCGGCATTACCTGGTCGACGGTCTTTACGCTGCTGGGCTACTTCTTTGGCGGCATTCCCTTTGTGCAGGAGCACTTTGAGCTGCTGATTATCGGCATCGTTGCCGTGTCGATCATCCCGACCGTGGTCGGTCTGGTTAAGGCCAAGCTGGGCAAATAGAACGCGTAGCTCGAGCCAGCGCGCAGACCGTACAGTTGAGGCCCGTCACCGCTTACGGTGGCGGGCCTCTTCAGCTTCGGTCAAATGAAAATACTTTAGTTAGTTAAAGAAAAACGTTTTATCCGACGCGCGTGCGGAGTACAATCTCGTGCATGCGAATCGACGTACCATCGGCTTTGATGCTGTTCGCGTGTCCCGTCCGGCTCTACGCTCCGGGCGTGCGACGTTGCGACGCGGTCGGCCTCGGTCCTTGCGTGCGGGTTCGCGAGTATGCAACTGTGTATGTAAGGAGCGACATATGACTGTCGAGAAGAAGGATATCGATTGGGGTAGCCTCGGCTTTGGCTACATGAAGACCGATTACAGCTACGAGGCCCATTGGAAGGACGGCGAGTGGGACGAGGGTGGCCTGACCACCGACCACACCCTGCATGTCTCCGAGTGCGGCGGCATCTTCCATTACTGCCAGGAGGTCTTTGAGGGCCTGAAGGCCTACACCGCCGAGGACGGCAGCATCGTCTGCTTCCGCCCCGACATGAACGCCGAGCGTATGTACAACTCTGCGCAGCGCCTCGAGATGCCCCCGTTCCCCAAGGACAAGTTCGTCGAGGCTGTCAAGCAGGTCGTTTCTGCAAACGCCGCCTGGGTTCCGCCCTTCGGTTCCGGTGCGACCCTGTACGTGCGTCCGTTTATGATCGGCTCCGGTGACGTGATTGGCGTGGCTCCCGCTCCTGAGTACACGTTCCGCATTCTCGTGACCCCGGTCGGTCCGTACTTTAAGGGTGGCCTTAAGCCCGTTAAGCTGCGCGTTTCCGAGTACGACCGTGCCGCACCGCACGGCACCGGCAATATCAAGGCCGGCCTGAACTACGCCATGTCCCTCAAGCCCACGATGGAGGCCCATCGCGAGGGCTATGCCGAGAACCTGTATCTCGACTCCGAGTCCCGCACCTATGTCGAGGAGACCGGCGGCGCCAACGTCCTGTTCGTGAAGGAGGACGGTACGCTCGTCGTTCCGCAGTCGCACACCGACTCCATCCTGCCTTCCATCACCCGTCGTTCGCTCGTTCAGGTTGCTCAGGACCTGGGTATGACCGTCGATCAGCGCCCCGTCGAATGGGCCGAGGTCAAGGCCGGCACCTTTGTGGAGTGCGGCCTGTGCGGCACCGCTGCCGTCATCTCCCCGGTTGGCGAGATCGACAACAAGGTTTACGGCGCCGACGAGACCGTGACCTTCCCGGCTGGCTACACCGAGATCGGCCCTGTGATGAAGAAGCTTCGCGAGACCCTGACGGGCATCCAGTCCGGTGCTGTCGAGGACAAGCACGACTGGGTTTACACCGTCGCGTAAGCTGTCTTACCTATCCGGGCAGAGAGCAAGTTCCCTCCCGGCGCGTCCTCGGACATGCAAGAAGCCCTCGCTGCGCACTTCGTGCGGCGAGGGCTTCTTGCGTCCTGCGGAGTGCGCCGGGAGGGAGCTTGCTCTCCGCCCTGCGGGCTCGGCGATGTCACAACGAACAATAATTAATCTGAATTAAAGATGGTGCGCGGCCTTTTAGGCCGCGCTTTTGTTTTGGTTCGCGCCATGTGGGGGTGGTGGCGACGTGCATTTTTGCGAGTATTCTGCAATCGAAGGCCCCTGCATACCGGCTTCGGGCAAAAAATCGGGAGTTCTCGATGTTTTCTACGAATGATGGGCGGGGTTATGGGCTGACAGCGTTTGATTTGCAGGGATATTCGCGGTCTTTGGCATTTATCGTGGCGTCCGAAGCTCTTGGTTATGTTGAATACTCCTAAAAATGCACGGCGCTTAGAGGGGGACCTTCGCGAAAAAGGAAACTGCCCCGTCGAAGTATGCATTCGACGGGGCAGTTTATGCATTTGGTCGATTAAGGATGCGCTGCCAAACTACTAGAACTTGACGGTCGGGGCCTGGCGGGCTGCTTCGGCGGCCTCGAAGCCCTGGCGCTCCTTAAACTGGAAGATGCCGGCAAAGATGACAGCCGGGAACGTCTGAATGGCGTTGTTGTAGCTGAGCACGCAGTCGTTGTAGCTTTGGCGTGCATAGCTAATCTTGTTCTCGGTATCCTCGAGCGATGCCTGCAGCTGCGTAAAGTTGGTGTTTGCCTTAAGATCGGGATAGGCCTCGGCTACGGCGAAGAGCTGACGCAGCGCACCGGTCAGCACGTTGTCGGCTTCCATCTTGGCCTCGGGCGTAGTGGCCTTGACGGCGGTGTTACGCGCGCTGATCACGGCGGAGAGCGTCTCCTGCTCGTGCTTGGCGTAGCCCTTGACGGTCTCGACCAGGTTGGGGATCAGGTCGTTGCGGCGCTGCAGCTGCGTATCGATGTTCTGCCAGGCGTTATCGATGCGGTTACGCTTGGTGACCATGTTGTTGTAGATGCCGGCGATGGCGCAGACAATCACAATGACAACAACGATGCCGATGATGACGGTAATCATGATGTCTCCGTTTCGAATGGCCGCGGCGGCATGCGCCAGCTGCCGTTGGTATAACGCTACTAGTATACCCGCAACGTTTTGCCGTGCCGAACTTTCCGGTAAGCGTTGTGTTTTCGGCGGGGTTGGCACCGGGGCAAAGCGCGCGAGGTACAGGTGTAAGATATGCGACAGATTGACGAGTGTTGTCTTTGCCCTGAGGATGGCGATACCAGTGGACCTTCGCATTAAGAAAACCTACCGCGCCCTGTTCGATGCCTTCACCGAGCTTCTCGAGGAGCATCGTTTTGAGGACCTGACGGTTGCCATGCTGTGCGACCGCGCCATGATTCGCCGCACGACCTTCTACAAGCACTTTCGCGACAAGAACGATTACTTTGCCTTTTATATCGATGAGCTCATGTCGGGCTTGCCGCAAAAACAGCCCGATGAGGCCGGCGCGGTGTCTGCCGAGGACGTGCGCGCGCTTCGACACGCGATTTTGGACGATGCCATGGATTTGATTCTGGCGCACGAGCGGCTCATGGATAACATTTTGGCGAGCAGCATGTCGGGCATGTTGACCAACGTTATTTGCGACCGCATTGCCCGCTCCATCCGCGAGCGTGTGATGAACGTGCTTGCCGAGGATGCCCTGGCCCCCGTGTCACTCGAGACGACGTCTGAGTTTGTCGCCGGCGGTATTATTCGACTTTTCACGATATGGTGGGAATCGGGCCACGATCTTGAGCGTCGACCTGAGATAGCCGACGTGGTCGATGCGCTGTTTGAGCGGACCATGACACCGGTGCATCACTAGGAGTGGCGGAGAGAGGGGGATTCGAACCCCCGGAACGCTCTCGCGCTCAACGGTTTTCAAGACCGCCGCATTCAACCGCTCTGCCATCTCTCCGTGAGTCGTAATGATAGCATCGTTTTGAATTTGCAACAGGGAAGGCGAACGATGACGATCACCGAAATCGACGAGAAGTTCATGCGCGAGGCGCTGGCGGAGGCGCGCGCCGCCGCGGCGGTGGGCGAGGTGCCCATCGGTGCCATAGTGGTGCGCGACGGCGAGATCGTCGCGAGGGCGCACAATCGGCGCGAGCTCGACCAGGATCCTTCGGCTCATGCAGAGTTCGCGGCCCTGTGCGCTGCCGCTCGGTCGCTCGGTCGCTGGCGCCTTTCCGATTGCACGGTCTACGTGACGCTCGAGCCATGCTGCATGTGTGCGGGGCTTATGGTTAACGCGCGCGTGGGGCGTTGCGTGTATGGCGCGGCTGATGCCAAGGCGGGCGCGCTGGGATCCCTATACGATTTGAATGCCGACTCGCGCCTGAATCATCGGTTCAATGTGACCGCCGGCGTACTGGCGGATGAATGCCGCGAGCTGCTGAGTAGCTATTTTGGCGGTCTGCGCGGAGCGGGCGGCGCTGATTGCGGTTGCGGTGCCGATCTTGAAGCGCACGCCGCTCACGCCGCAGCGCTTGCAGGTGCCGGCGAGGATGCTGGCACGGCGGTTGACTTTGGTCCTGCGTGCCGCCGGCCCCGTCGTGTGCTGCTGGCGATCGACTCCTTTAAGGGCAGCGTGTCGAGTGCGCAGGCGGAGGCGACGGTTGCCGAGGGCGTGCGCCGCGTTTGGCCCGATGCCGAGGTGCGTGCATTGCCGCTGGCAGATGGTGGCGAGGGAACGCTCGATGCCATCGCCGCATGCGGTGGCGAGCTCTCAACCTGCGATGTCGCAGGCCCCTTGGGCGACCGCGTGTCTGCCCGGATGCTGGTGGACGACGAGCGCGACTCGGCTGTAATTGAGATGGCCGAGGCGGCGGGTATTGGGTATTCGCCTTGCACGGAGTCGTCGGCGCTTGCTGCTACAACCTATGGCGTGGGCGAGCTGATGCTCCGTGCGGTTCGTGCCGGGGCAAAGACTATCTATATTGGCTTGGGCGGCAGCGCCACCAACGATGGTGGCGCCGGTATGCTGCAGGCACTGGGCGCGCGTGTGGTCGATGATCAGGGCTGCGATGTCGCCCCCGGTCTTGCGGGCCTTGAACACGTGGCGAGCGTTGATTTGGCGCCAGCGCTTCGGGCGCTGAACGGCGCGCGTGTCGTGGTGCTTTCTGATGTCGAGAACCCACTCGTGGGGCGCCGCGGTGCGCTGGCAGTGTTCGGTGGACAGAAGGGTCTGCCGGCGGATGATGCCGAGGCGCTGGGCAAGTACGACAGCTGGATGGTCGGCTACGGCCGCCTGCTCGATGCGGCAATTACCGGGGTGCGGGCTCAGGGATTGTTGCGCCTGCCCGAGGGTGCACGGACATTTGGCTCGGTGCTCGGTGTGCCCGGTGCCGGTGCTGCCGGCGGCCTGGGTGCCGCGCTGCTGGCGCTCGGTGCCGAGTTGCGTTCGGGCGTGGAGACGGTGCTCGATCTGATTGGGTTTGACGAGCGCGTACGCGATGTCGACCTGGTCATTACGGGCGAGGGCAATATGGACGAGCAATCCGCCGCCGGTAAGGCGCCGGTGGGCATGGCCCGTCGCGCGAAGCGATATGGCAAGCCGGTGGTCGCCGTCGTGGGCGGGCGCGCCGTCAACCTGGATGCGGTGTATGAGCAGGGTATTGACTTGGTTTTGCCGATTTGCCGCAAGCCCATGCCTCTCGACCAGGCGCTCGGTGCGCAAGAAGCCACAACCAACCTCATCTGCGCTGGCGAGGCAGCTGCCCAAGCCTACGACCTCGCCCGCCTCTAAGGCCTATCTCCCTATAAGTTGCGGTGAAATACGGAGTGTTTTTGCCTTTAAGGTGCCAATTCAGTCCGTATTCCACCGCAACTTCGAGAATGTCCATTCGAGGTTGGCTGCCTTGGGTCTTGGGTCGGACCGTTTGCCACGAAATGCGACCATCTACTACGTTAAACCGGCCACCCTCGACCATTCCGGAATTTGCAAAAACAAAACCGCAGGTAGAAAGCTTGCCGATTTTCGAAAAAGTCGGCTATGGTTGACCCCTGTGGCCTAAACGTAGTAGATGGGCCCTTTCTGTGGTGCGGCACCAAGCCGGTCATTTTGGGATGGGACTATTTTGACTACTCATTGGCTGCTCTGGCAATCGGGCTGCAAAAGTAGTCAAAAAAGCTCCGTCCCAAATTAGCTAGCTTGCTCTGACGGGCGGGAGCAGGTAAGATATACCGAGCGCCTAGCGCGTTCGATGGGTTCGGATGACGACATGTTCCGAATCTGGTCAGGTCCGGAAGGAAGCAGCCATAAGGAGCCTCTGTCGGGCATCCGAATCCATCGAGTGTGCAGGCGTTTTTTGGTGCCGCGGCTACCCGCGAGTGCCGGCAGGGCGCTTGGTGTCTCGCTGGTCCTCGGCTTCGCCTGCGGGATCGCTCGACTACCAAGCGCCCTGCCGGCACTCGCGGGTAGCCGACCAAAACCGCCTGAAGGGTCACATTTATCTGAATAGTTTAATCCCGTGCCTTTTGCTGCTCGCTGGCGTTGTCTGGGCATTGATGGCTACGTAGTTTAAGAGGCGGCGGTGCTGTTGTTTGAATTTTTGCAGTTAAAGAGGTCCGTTTCCCTAGGTGGGGAAACGGACCTCTTTTTGTCTCTGGGCTTGCGGATTGGCGAAGACAATAACCGCTGGCAGCTATTTTGAGTTCTTGATGCGGCGTGTGGCAGTGGCGGTTATTCCGAGGCCTGCGGCGGCGACTGCTACGAGTGCGATTGCGCTCGGTGCTGTGTCGCCCGTGTTTGCGAGCTTGCCGGCGGTCGTATCTGCTTGCTTGCCGCTGCTTGTGTTCGCTTGCTTGGTGGAGCTTGGTAGGGCGTCTTTGCCGGTTGCAGGTGAGCCAACGGGCTGTGCCGTCTCGGCCGGTTGCACTGAGCTGGAGGGAGGCACTGTCTCGGCGGGTTTCGTTATCTCGGGCGAGGTGGTCTTATCTGCCGCGGCCTTTGCCTCTTCGTATGCCTTGCAGGCGTCGTCATAGGCCGCTTGCGCCTTTTCCAAATCGCCGAGGAGCGCATTTCGCTTGGCAATGTCCTCGTCGATCTGGGCTTTAGCTTCCTCTGCCTCACTTTCGAAATACTGAACCTGTTTTTCCTGGCTTTCGAGCCGGCGTTGGTAGCGGTGAAGATCATCTTCACAAGATTCTTCTCGCCTTTCTGCCGACATGATCTCACTGCGCAACTGCTTAATATGCTCCTTAATAGCTGTGCTGGGCGCCTCGTCGCCGAGCTCCTTGAGTACCTTATCTAATTCTGCCTGAAGGCCGCTTGTCCGGTTGTGGGCCTCATCGTATTTGGCTTGGGCTGCATCGACGTTCGCTTGCATGGCGGGAAGGGGTTCCCTCCGTTTGGCGGCTTCCGCCACCACCATGTCGTAGAGTTCTTGAAATGCGGCAATGTCATCATCGATTTCCGCAAGTTTCTCGGGACTTGCGGCGTCTTTCGCGGCCTCGAGGTTTTTGAGCGCTTCCTGCATGGCTGCATACGCTCTTTCTTTTGCGGCGGCCGCATCTTCCGTCTGCAAGGCAACTGCACCGGTGGGGGAGCTGGTTTCTGCCGCGATCGCCGTTGCGGGGGCGATTCCCGCGACAAGTGCCGCGGAAAGGGCGATGCCCACAGTTGCTCGTCTTGCTCTTCTTGCGAGAATGTCGTTCATCTCGGCACCTCATTTCAAGGGTCGGCGACTAACTTGGTAGCACTAATGTAAGTATATCAGGCGGTTTGCCCGCCATTGATCGGGCGTGCGCGTATGCCCCTTGATTAACAGCCATTAAATCTATCCCTTAAGGAACGCGGCTTGCCGGTGTTGTCTGGGCATTGATGGCTGCGTGGTTCAAGAGACAGTGGCATTACCATTTGTTTTTTCAAGTAAAGAGGTCCGTTTCCCTGGGTTGGGGAAACGGACCTCTTTTTGTCTCTTGGCTTGCGGATTGGCGAAGACAATAACCGCTGGCAGCTATTTTGAGTTCTTGATGCGGCGTGTGGCAGTGGCGGTTATTCCGAGGCCTGCGGCGGCGACTGCTACGAGTGCGATTGCGCTCGGTGCTGTGTCGCCCGTGTTTGCGAGCTTGCCGGCGGTCGTATCTGCTTGCTTGCCGCTGCTCGAGTTCGCCTGCTTGGTGGAGCTTGGCGGGGTATTTTTGCCGGTCGCGGGCGAGCTGGCGGGCTGTGTTGCCTCGGTCGGTTGCGCCGAGTTGGAGGGAGGCGTCGTCTCGGTCGGTTGCGTTATCTCGGGCGAGGTGGCCTTGTCTGCCGCGGCCTTTGCCTCTTCGTATGCCTTGCAGGCGTCGTCATAGGCTATTTGCGCTCTTTTCAAATCGCCGAGGAGCGCATCCCGCCAGGCTATGAACTGGTCGGTATGGGCTTTATACTTCTCTGCAGCACGTTCACAGTCATTAACTTGTCTTTCCTGCCTTTCGAGGCGGCCCTTGACCTCGCGGAGCTCCATTTCGCAAAAGTCAACTCGCGCTTTTGCCGTTACGATCTCTTGGCGCAACTGCTTTATTTGCTGTTTAACAGTTTCGATAAGCTCCTCGTCGCCGAGCGCTTCGAGTGCCTTAAGCACCTCAAGTTTCTTGTCTAATTCTGCTTGGAGCTCGCTTACCCGGTTGATGGCCCCGTCGTATTTGGCTTGGGCTGCATCGATGTCCGCTTGCATGGTGGGAAGGAGTTCCCTCTCTTCGACGGCTTGCGCCGCCATCTTGTCGCGGAGCTCTTGAAAACGGGCAATGTCATCATTGAATCTCGCAATTTTCTCGGGACTTGCGGCGTCTTTTGCGGCCTCGAGGTTTTTGAGCGCTTCCTGCATGGCTGCATACGCTTTTTCTTTTGCGGCGGCCGCGTCTTCTGTCTGCGGGGCGCCCGAATTGCCGTTGGCGGCGCTCGTCTGCGAAACGGCCGCACCGGTGGGGGAACTGGTTTCTGCCGCGATCGCCGTTACGGGGGCGATTCCCGCGACAAGTGCCGCGGAAAGGGCGATGCCCACAGTTGCTCGTCTTGCTCTTCTTGCGAGAATGTCGTTCATCTCGGCACCTCATTTCAAGGGTCGGCGACTAACTTGGTAGCACTAATGTAAGTATACCAAGCGGTCGACCCGACACTGGCTGGGCATGCGCACCTCTCCGCTTCTTTGGAAACCGAACCCCATTAGAAATGACGAGTTGTTTACGCTTCTTTGGGGCGACAGTACTATCATGATTCGAATTGAGTGTGAATGATGATAGGGAGCGCCTATACATGATTGAGCTGCTCAGGCGTTTTGGTGGTAAGTTTCGCCGATATATGGTGATTGGCCCTGCGTGTAAGTTGATCGAAGTGATTTTTGACCTGCTGACGCCGCTGGTGATTGCCCAGATGATCGATAAGGGCATCGGCGCACACGATGTCAACGCCGTCGTCCGTTACGGCGCGGTGCTCGCCGCCATGGCTGTGATCGGCATCTCGTTTACGCTCGTCTGCCAAAAGATGGCGGCGCTCACCTCGCAGGGCATGGGCACCGATATCCGTGGTGCGCTCTACCAGCACATCAACAAGCTGAGCTATGCCGAGCTCGATCGCTTTGGCACGCCGTCGCTTATCACCCGCATCACCAACGACGTCAACCAGGTGCAACTTGCCGTGGCGCTGGGCGTGCGCATGCTTATCCGCTGGCCCTTCCTGGCGGTGGGCTCCATGTGCGCGGCCCTTGCCATCGACCTTAAGCTCGGCATCATCTTTTTGATCTGCACGCCCGCCATCGGCCTGGTGTTTTGGTTTGTCATGGCGCACTGTATCCCGTACTACAAGCAGCTGCAGGCAAAGCTTGACCGCATCGCGCTTATCTGCCGCGAGGGCCTTTCGGGCGCCCGCGTGGTTCGCGCCTTCGTGCGCGAGGACCATGAGCGCGAGCGCTTTGCCCAAGCCGCCGATGACCAGGCCAATACTGCCATCGCGGTGGGCAAGCTCTCGTCGATTCTCAACCCCGTCACGTTTCTTGTGATGAACCTGGGCGTGTGCGCCATCCTGTGGGTCGGCGGCATCCAGGTCAACGTGGGCGAGCTCACGCAGGGTCAGGTCATGGCGTTCGTCAACTACATGACGCAGACCCTCACCTCCATCGTGTATGTCGCCAACCTGGTCGTGGTCTTTACCAAGTCGAGCGCCAGCGCGTCGCGTATCAACGAGGTGCTCAATTGCGTGCCGAGCATTACCGATGAGGGCAACCAGCCGGTCGCACTGCCCGAGCCGGGCGAACTGGCGGGTGGCGCTGTTCCGGTCCCTGCGTTGAGCTTTGACCATGCGAGCTTTTCGTTTGGCGTGGGCGCGGCAAATGCCGTGAGCGATGTGACGCTGGAGCTGCCGCTGGGCAAAACGCTCGGCATTATCGGCGGCACGGGCAGCGGCAAGTCTACGCTCGTCTCGCTTATCCCGCGCCTGTACGATGCGGGCACCGGCAGCGTGAGCGTGATGGGTGCCGACGTGCGCACTTGGCCGCTCGACCAGCTGCGCCATGTGGTCGCGACCGTCCCGCAGCGCACGTCGCTGGTGAGCGGCACCATTCGCAGCAACCTGACCTGGCGTGACGAGTCGGCGACCGACGATGAGCTCTGGGCGGCGCTCGATATGGCGCAGGCGAGCGAGTTCGTGCGCAACAAGCCGCAGGGGCTCGACGCCCCGGTCGAGGCGGGCGGCAAGAACTTCAGTGGCGGTCAGCGCCAGCGCTTGACCATCGCGCGCGCCCTGGTGGGCTCGCCACAGGTCCTGATCATGGACGACTCCGCCTCGGCGCTCGACTTTAAGACCGACGCGGCGCTTCGCCGTGCCATTCGCGAGCGCAGCATGCGCGGTGCCGCCGAGGGCGGGCTGCCGCTCACGACGGTTATTGTGAGCCAGCGCGTCTCGACCGTGCGCGACGCCGATATGATCTGCGTACTCGACCACGGCTCGGTTGCGGGCCTGGGCACGCATGACGAGCTGTATGCAAGCTGCCAGCTCTATCGCGAGATTTGCCAGTCGCAGCTTCGCCGCGAGGAACTCGAGGGCCAGCAGGGGAGTGCGGCGCCCGCGTCCGCCCCAACCGTCCCCGCATCCGCCTGCGCAAAGGAGGGCTGCTAGATGAATCCGTATACTTCTTCCGGTTCGGTCGCCACGATGACGGCCAACGTGTCCGGTAACGATAACCTCAACGACCTGGGCGACGGTCCGCGCCAGCCCGGCGATCCCGAGCGCTATCCCGTGGGTGCGGTGACCCGCCGCCTGCTGGGCTATGTTCGCCCGCACCGCATTTCGTTTGTAGCGTCGTTTGTGAGTGCCGCCATCTCCGTGATTCTGCAGCTCTACACGCCCATCCTCATTGGCGAGGGCATCGACCTTATCGTCGCCGCCGGACAGGTGGACTTCGACGCGCTGCTGCCGCTTGTCACCAAACTCGCGCTCGTCGTGGTGGGAGCCGCGGCCTTCCAGTGGCTGCAGGGCTACTGCGTCAACCGCCTGTCCTACGAAACGGTGCGCGACATGCGCGTGGAGGCGAGCGACAAGCTCAGCCGCATGCCGCTCAGCTTTATCGACAGCCATGCTCACGGCGACCTCATGAGCCGCGTGGTCAACGATGTCGACCAGGTGGGTGACGGCCTGCTGCAGGGTTTCACGCAACTCTTTACCGGTGTTATTACCATCGTGGGCACGCTCGCGTTTATGCTTTCCATCAACCTGACCATGACGCTCGTGGTGGTGCTCGTCACGCCGCTTTCCATTTTTGCAGCCGGTGCTATTGCCAAGCTCTCCAACAAAAGCTTTACGGCACAGCAGCGTATTCAAGGGCAGCTCGGTGGTCATATCGAGGAGTACGTAGGCGAGCAAAAGCTTGTCGACGCCTTTGCCTACGGTCCCAACGCCCAGCAGCGCTTCGATGCCCTCAATGCCGAGCTTTACACCGCGGGCGAGCGCGCACAGTTTATGGGTTCGCTCTCCAACCCCGGCACGCGCTTTATCAATAACATCATCTATGCCGTGGTCGCTGTGATCGGCTGCGTGGGCGTGATCACGGGCGTGCCCGCGGCGCTCACGGTGGGCGGCGTGCAGATCTTCCTGTCCTATGCCAACCAGTACACCAAGCCGTTCAACGAGGTCACCAACGTCATTACGCAGATCCAGACGGCGTATGCCTCGGCGCGCCGCATGTTTGCGCTGCTCGATGCCCGCGAGCAGGAGCCCGATGCGGCGGATGCCGTGGAACTTGCTGCCCCGCAGGGCGAGGTCGCCTTTGAGCATGTGGACTTTAGCTACGTGTCCGACCGCAAGCTGCTGCAGGACATCTGCATCGAGGCCAAGCCCGGCATGCGCTTTGCCCTTGTTGGCCCCACGGGCTGCGGAAAGACGACGCTCATCAACCTGCTGCTGCGCTTTTACGATATCGATGCCGGCCACATCACGGTTGATGGCAGGTCTTCGCGTGACTACACGCGCGCAAGCCTGCGCCATGCCTTTGGCATGGTGTTGCAGGATACGTGGCTGTTCGAGGGCACGGTGGCGGAAAACATCGCCTACGGCTGTCCCGACGCCACGCGCGAGCAGGTTATCGAAGCTGCCAAGCGCGCGCATGCGCACAAGTTTATCGTGCAGCTGCCAGGCGGCTACGATACGGTCATCGGCGAGGACGGCGGCACGTTTAGCCAGGGTCAAAAACAGCTGCTGTGCATTGCGCGCGTTATGCTCACCGATCCGGCGATTCTGCTGCTGGACGAGGCAACGTCGAGCATCGATACGCGTACCGAGCTGCAGGTGCAGGCGGCATTCGACGAGCTCATGGCCGGTCGCACAAGCTTTGTCGTGGCGCACCGCCTGAGCACCATCCGCAACGCCGACTGCATTCTGGTGATGCGCGACGGCCAGATTATCGAGCGCGGCACGCACGACGAGCTGCTAGCGGCAGGCGGCTTCTATGCCGAGCTCTACCGCAGCCAATTCGCCCAGTGAGCAAGACGCGGGACATGTAACGCAGCGCTAGGGCGCGAGCGTGTCAACGGGGGCAACGATGATGCCCTCGGGCGTTGTGTGGACCGGCATGCCGAACCCGATGACGATGAGTTTGGCCGCGGGAGGCCTCTCGCCGCGTTCGACCAGCTTGCGCTCGAGTCGAAGCAGGTTTGCAGACGCCTCGGGGATCTGCGGGCTTCCGAGTTTTACTTCCACGGCAATCCAAGTTCCATCGCGCCTGTGTATAACGGCATCGACCTCGAGATCGTCGGCGTCGTGGTAGTGGGACACCGATGAGTCATTTGCGGCGGCATAGACCTTAAGGTCGTGCAGGACGAGGGATTCGAAGAGCAGCCCCAGTGTCTTAGGGTCGGATGCCAATGACTCCGGATTTGCTCCGAGCAGCGCAACGGCAAGCGAAGGGTCGGCGAGGTGCCTTTTCGCACTTTGCCGCAGCTTTACCGGCGACCTGAGCGCCGGATGCCAAGCCGGGATATCGTCGATGATGTGTATCCTGCGCAAGGCATCCGTATAGCGCCTCAGCGTACTTCTCGATACATCACCGCCGAGGTCTTTCTCAAGAGACTTTTCGCCGGCAAGAGTGGATTCGTTGCGCGCAAGCGAAGACAGAAGAGCCCTGACTTTCTCCGGGTCACGCTTCACGCCGTCAACCTTCGAAACGTCCGATTCGCAGACGCCATCGATGTAGGCAGCGGATATTCGCATTGCATCGGCAGTCGTCTTGCCAACCGCCTGAGGCCAACCTCCACGACATAGTAAATCGGCGATACCGGCGATGCCGTTGATGGATCCAAGTGCCGCTTTGATGGGGCATCCGTTTAGCAGCGATTCGAGCGAGACCGCCCTTGTGGAAACCCCGAGTTCGGCCAGAGTCATTGTTTCCATGCGCAAGCGCGATATGCGCCCGATGCCGCTGTGCATCGGTTGGTCGGCATCGTTTGGTGTTGCTGACCCCGTAAGCAAAAACTGCCCTGGCTCACCGGTCCTACGGTCGCATTCAAAACGTATTGCGTCCCACAGTTTCGGCTCTTCCTGCCACTCATCGATGAGTCTCGGCGTTGCGCCGACTATCGCTTGAGCCGGGTCGATCCTGGCAAGCTGCAGCGCGGCAAAGTCTCCGGCTGGGTCGGAGAGGGACAGCGATGATTCGGCGAATCGCTGGGCCGTAGTCGTCTTTCCGCACCACTTCGGTCCCTGAATGAGCACGGCACCAAAAATGCCAAGATCGCGCTCGATTGAACGATCGATGCATCTACTCATATACCTAGTCATAGTGCTTCCCGCCATTCAAAGAAACATTTTGCTTTATAGTATTTTACCAGCGCGTAAAACATTTTGACGAAAAACCGTGACACAATTTGACGGTATTTCGTGAAACAAATTGACGATACTATATGAAACAATTTGACGGTGTTTTGTGAAACAGTTTTTCGGCCATCCGTGAAACATTCTGCGGCGGCTTCAATCCGAAGTACATGCTGTCCGAAATCTGTCCAAAGATGTCGTCTGCGTCGCCAATCGGCAGACGGTGGTTTACATCTGTCACGTTAGTACTAAGATATTCATCTAATAAATTGCATTAGTGGCTTTAGTTTTGGGGGAAACGAGGCAACGTGACTATGACGTGCTCTTTGGTGGTTAACAGCAAGAGCGGTAATACCAGGATGGTTTCGGGCGCGATCAAGCGCGCTCTGCAGGCTGCGGGCGTTGAGTTTGTCCATGCCGCGGCGTTGAGCGACGATGCGGATGCAGGGCAGGTTGCGCTCGAGGCGCAGGGCGCCTGCGCGGCCGACACGGTGCTCGTCGGTTTTTGGTGCGACAAGGGCGCGTGCACGCCTTCGGTCGCGGCGCTGCTCTCCGCTCTGCACGGCAAGCGCGTTTTCCTTTTTGGTACCTGCGGCTTTGGTGCCGATCAGAGCTATTACCAGCAGATTATCGATCGCGTGACCTCCAATTTGGCCGATGATGCCGAGCTGGTGGGCTGGGCAATGTGTCAGGGCAAGATGGGCCCCGCGGTCAAGCAGCGCTACGAGGCCATGCTCGAGCAAGATCCCGACAATGCCCGCTTTAAGATGCTGCTCGACAACTGGGTGGCCGCAAAGGATCACCCCACCAAGGAGGATCTTGACAACATGGCGTTGGCGGCCAAGAAGGCCGTGCTGGGGGAGTAGCTCCCATCGCTGACGGCGGTCGGTTCATCTTTCTAAATGCAACGTCCTCCCGGGCGTCGGGGCACGAAGTTCCCTGCTCTACAGTCCTGCGCAAGACGAAGGCCACATTAAGTGGCCTTCTTTGCGTGCGGAACTCGCGACGAACTTCGTGCCCCGTCGTCCGGGAGGGCGCCTCTTTATTGATGGAAGGCCTGATAGGTCGATGGTTCCGTGCCCGGATGCGTCCAAAGTGGGACGGGCTTTCCGGATGGGCAGGCTTTCGGAAAATGCGTCCCAGAATCGACGCTTGAAATGGGATGCAGTTTTCCGATGAGGCGCTCGACGGAAAATACATCCCAGAAATGGCCTTTGAGCTGGGATAAGATTTCCGTGGCATCTCGGATTCTCAAAAATGAGACACGCCGTTGGCGAAAATGAGACACGTGATATCGGGCATCGGACGTATCATTTGCAAAAATGAGTCCACTCCACTCGAGTAAAGCGAGGTCCCTCATGTACGTTCCACACCCCCGTATCCGTAGGCTGTCGAAAATCCCGCTTGTTGGGACGGCGGCGCTTGCTGCGTTGATCGCCACGAGCGTCGCCTGCTTCACGGCCACGCCCCAGGTTGCCCAGGCGGCAGACGCGCCCGCAATCACCGATATGACCGAGCAGGATTATCAAGCCCTGGCTCTGGGCACGAGCGAGGACATTCCGGCCGATACCGTTGGCCCCTATTCCACTGATACCCCCACGACGTTTGCCACGCGCAGCGAGGTCTATATGGCAGCTAACGGTAGCCATGGCAATCGCTACACTCTGCGCGACAAGCTCGAGAACGTCGAGCGCGGTGACATTGGCGGCAGCAGTAAACTCACCGATGGCTATGGAAGTGTGTGGGGCGCCGCAAAGTTCTGGCAAAACGTCAACAACTTCGATACGAACAGCGATCTCTACAAGCATAGCGACTACGGTGGCGGCACCTGGTCGTACCTAAGCAACAATGAGTCCTCAACAGTACTCGCCAACGACAACAACGGTTTCTCGGGCATTCACGCCACGAGTGTTGAGTTCTGCAGCGACGCCAAAACGGGCAAAAAGAGCCGCGTCGCCGAGCTTCGCGCCTATGGCGACAGCTCCTCTACCACGATCGACGGCAAGTCGTACTCCGGAAAGATCGAGCTGGTCCTCTTTTCGTTTGCCAACGGGCGCACGCGCAAGCTCGATACACGCCTGCCGGTGACGGTCAACACCAATATGATGTACGAAGGCCGTTTTAAGTATCTGGATGCTGGTTATCTGCAAGAGCACGATGCCGTCTTTGACGTCGAGGCGGGCGATGTCGATGGCGACGGTGTGGACGAGCTTTTTGTCTACGCGGGTTGCTATGTCGACGAGAACGGCGTGCGCAAGGCCGTAGTCGACATGTACGACCTGGAGGGCGGCAACTGGAAGCAGAGCGTCGTTAAGATCGATGCCGGTAACGCCGCTGACTACACCACGCACAACAAGGGCGGGAACGACTCCTGGACGCAGCTTCAGTCAGCTCCTGTCGTTTCGCTGGCGGCCGGCGACCTCGATCGCGATTTTTGCGATGACCTCGCCATCGTGGTCTCGGCACCCTACGGCAAAAAGAATATTGATAAGTCGACGCATTGCGAGCTGTTCTCGTGGGATGCATCCAAGGGTGCGCTCGTCCATGTCGATGCTCTGGGTGACGCGGGCGCAATCTCCCTCTCCGCGAACGGCAAGACCATGGTTGCCGCGAATGCGACATTCGGCACGCTTGCCGCCTACGATGAAGAAGGAAAGAAGACGGGTGAAACCGTCACGGGCCTTATTCTTGCGGGCTATGACTGGCAACGCAGCGCTTTTGATTACGGCGCTTCTGACGGCAGCAAGGGGCTGTACGGCGCGCTGTACCGCTACGCGTATTTTGATTCGGAGTCTGGCGAGTTCAAGCTTTCCGATTGCAAGGAATACAGAGACGGGCTCCTCGCCTCCTATGGGTTGATGCATGTGCCCAACAGCGCATGGAAGGATAGCGCTCAGGATAAGCGCTATCCGTGCACCTTGGCGCCTATTGCCCTTGCCACTGCCAACCTTGACGGCCTGTCCGAGCAGCTGGCGGTCGACGAGGTGCTCGTGGGCGGCGATGTGTTCCGCGACTTTGCCTGCAACACGGCACAGAGCGGGGCTCAGGGCTTGGGGTCCATGGTCGGAACCATGAGCATGAGCGGTCAGCAATACAACAGCAGCAACAAGCATGACCACAAGGGTATAGAGCAGGTGTGGATCAGCGACGTCAAGGCGGGCAGCGTCTCGGGTTCGGACCGCTATAACGAGAGCTTTATCGCCGTGGTGGGCAAGCACCGCGACGAGGACCTGCGCAAGAACGATGACTACTATTGGATGACCGCCTCGCATTTTTCGCTCGACGAGAACGGAAAGGTGCGCCGCGGCGAGGAGCAGGTGATTAGCGAGAGCAACCGTCGCGGCACTACCTACGGCACATTTATCTCGCTCGCGCTGCCCGATGTCGACAACGACAGCGTCAAGATCACGTACAAGGACCGCTACAAGGTCTATACCAACCCGCGCGTGCTTGCCGTGCTGCAGGATGCGCCCTATGTTGAGGATCTGGAGCAGGCATACGGCTATCTGGTGTTGGGCGGCACGTCATACGGAGAGGAAAAGGGCACGGGGACATCCCAGGGCTATACCATTGGCGCCGAGTTGGGCGTTGCCGTCGAGGTGCAGACCGGTCCGCCCCTGGTCGCGATGAATGCTTCAGTCGATTTTGCCGCCGAGGGATGCTATGACTACCGGAGCGAGCGCACGGTCAGCGCAAGCGTAAGCTATGAGTCGCATGCCGGCGAGGGTGACAAGGCCGTGCTCTACACGATTCCGATGGTCTATTACGAGTATGAGATCGAAAATGAGGAAACTGGTGGCAAGGGCGTGATGGCGACGCCCGTGTCGCTCGGCGCGCAGACCTCGGTCGTTAATGTCGAGGCCTATGACCGCATTGCCAAACAGCACAATATGACGCCGCTCAGCTACTTTTTGACCAACCGGTCGGGAGAACCCGGAACCTATCAAACGACGCTCAACGGCGAGACTCCCGTTGGGGATTCCTTTGGCCTGGGCAAGCCTGGCGTAACGCGCGCCTACACGCACGATGGGTTTAACGGCGCCGTCGCGCAGTCGGGGGCGAGCATTGAGCAGACCATCGAAGTCGAGGAGGGCAAGGAGCAGGAGCTCGAGCTCGGCTTGACGCTGAACGGCAGCGTTGTCATGGGCGCGAAGCTCGCAAAGCACGAGTTGTTTGGCGGCCTGTGCTTTGGTGCCAACGCCGGCTTTACTACGGGTAACTCCTCGAGTGAATCGACCGAATACGGCGGCACCGTCGACAACCTGCCCGAGGCCGCGCAGGGCAAGTACGGTTTTGTGTGGCGTCTGGGCGTCAACGCGGTGGATGTCGACAAGTTCGAGGCAGACTCGGGCGACAAGCTCGGCACCAAGGACACCGACCAGTTCTGGATCGTGGGCTATGACGTTAAGGACGTCGAGATGCCCGACGCGCCGGCCGTGACGGGCTTTACGGCAAACGCCGTCGATTCGACCAGCGTTACGTTTAGCTGGGACGATGTACTCGCAAACAAGAGTGGCTTTAGCTACGGCGTGGGCATGCTGCAGAGCAATGCGGCGGATGCGGTCGTCAATAGCTGGAAGATTGCCGACAACACGCAGACCTCGCTCAAGTGGGATGGGCTGCAGCCCAATACGGAGTATCGATTCGCCATCGCCGCCGTTAAGAATGGATCCACGACCGAAACGGGTATTCGCTCGGCAATTATTACGGTCAAGACCATGCCCGAGGGCATGACGATGAGCGTGAGCGGACCTGCGGCGGATGATGAAGAGGGGGAGAGTATCGAATACGATTCCTCGATCGAGCGCGCAGCGGGAAGCCGCCTGACGCTTTCGGCGATCGGCAACGTGACGCAGCTCGGTGCCGACGGTAGCGAAACGGAGCTGGCGCCGACATACATCTGGTACCGCAAGGGCCGTGGTGAGACCGAGTTCAAGCGTGTGGGTGCCGATGGCAACCTCGAAGCCGGAACGGCCTCGACGCTTGGGATTGACCTGACCGCAGATGATGACGGCGCGCAGTACTACTGCCATGTGGGTTACAACGACGTCGGCCTCGATACCGGTGTGACACTGGTGAACATCGCGGCCGAGGAGACGAAGCCCACAACGGTGAACGCCGCTCCGATCCGCACACGCCGCCTGTTCTCGCAGGCAAGCGCGGGCGCCAAGAAGTTCTTGGACCATACGCTGGTAAACACTGCCGGCCCCACCGACTCCGAAGGCCCAAAGGACCCCGAGACTCCTGAGACCCCGACGAACCCGGACAAGCCCAAGTCCGACAACGGAGCTAAGACCGACACCAAGGTCAAGACTACGACCACAGCGAAGAACCTCGCAAACACCGGCGACCAAACATTCGCCCTAGTCGCCACCGCAGCAGCAGCGGGAGCAACGCTCGTAGTGATAGCCCTCATCATGCTGATCAAGCGCCGCAAGAACCACTAGGAGTCAGTCGAACATATCGACAAAGTAAAACCCGGGTAGCCAAACAACTGGCTACCCGGGTTTTCTCTTTATTAGAAATCAGAGTCTTCAAGGCAAGAGCCCGATTCAACCAGAGACACTCCGAATACTCCCCACGACAAGCCGTGCTTCAACAACAAGGCGTCTGCCCGGGCGGCGCGGAATGTAAGGCTCATCGCGAGTTCCGCACGAGCCGGAGAGCACTTAATGTGCTCTCCGTGCGAGCAGGACTGCCCGAGCAGGGAATCTTACATTCCGCGTCGCCCGGGCAGACGAACCGGGATAGACCCGCTACTTGATCTTGGTCGTGCCCGGTGCCAGGTTGGGGTCGGTTTCGTTGGCCTCGGTCTGGAAGTGCTCGGTGTAGACGTTCTTGCCGTCGCGGAACATTTCGTAGTACTGCATCTTGGCGTAATCCTCGCGCGCCTTGGTGGCAGCGGCGGCGACGGCGTCATCGCCGGTGACGTTGGAGGAGAGCGCCCAGCGCAGGCTGGCGTCCTCGTAGCCCACAGAGTTGATGGCGGGCAGCGACTCGCGCAGCGTCATGTGCACCTTCTGATAGTCGGAGAGCGGAGCGCCGATCAGCTGCATGAGCTGGGTGGATAGGTAGTTGGTGGACAGGTCATCGGTCTCGCTCGTCTGGTCGCAGCCGGCGACATCGTAGTTAGCCCAGATGATGTAGTCGGTCTGCCACAGGCGCTCCTGATGGGTGGCGTCATCCTCGTCGGTAAACCACTTGTCGTTGAACTTGGACGGGAAGAACGGCTGGTGGTCGCCCCAGAACACCACGACCACCTTGCGGTCGAGCTTGCTCAGGGCGTTGAGGAAGTAGCGCAGCGCCTGGTCGGACTGCTCGATGCACGAGACATACTCGTCGACATCGGACAGCGTGCCGTCCTCGACGGTCTTGGTGTCCAGGTCGGTGGTGTCGATGTTGAGGTGCACGTGCTTGTCGAGCGGCACCAGGCCCGTGTCGTAGCCCGAGTGGTTTTGCATGGTCACGTCGAAGATGAACTGCGGGTCGGCGTTCTGGTTGAGCAGATCAAGAATCTTGTCGTAGGTCGCCTGGTCGGTCACCATGCCGCGCAGGGTGTCGGCACCCTGGAAGTCGTTGATGGACAGGAACTGGTCAAAGCCAAAGTCCTTGTAGACGTTCTCGCGGTTCCAGTTGGTCGCGTGGTTGGGGTGCATTGCCGTGGTGGAATATCCGAGCGACTTGAACTGCTCGGCCAAGTTCTCGGTCGTTTCCATGTTGTAGATGGTGTAGGGGTACACGCCCGAGCCCAGGTTGGCCATGGAGTTGCCGGTCAGGAACTCAAACTCGGTATTGGCGGTGCCGCCACCGTAGGCGCTCACGTAGAGCTTGCCGCGGCTGAGGCAGTTGGACAGGTTCTTAAAGTACTGCGGGCCTTCGTAGCCGGCGCGCATGTTCTGGTAGATCGACAGATCCGAGAAGGTCTCGTTCATGATGGCGATGACCGTGGGCTTCTCGCTGTCGAACTGCTCCTTTGCGGCGGTGCGCTCGTCGCTCTTGGCCGCGTCGGACTTGTCGTAGGCCTTGGCGTACTTTTTGAGCGTGGCCTTGGCATCGTCGACGGAGTAGTCGGCGGGTTTGGGCGGCTTGATGGACTGCGCCGCACTAATAAAGGCAGGCAGGTAGCCCTCGCGCCAGTAGCTCTCGAGCGGGCGCCAGGTGTAGACGGTGATGCCGAGGGTGTTGTAGTAGTCGATGAGGGTGACGTGCGCGGTCACGCCGCCCAGGCACAGTACGGCGACGAGCAGGTTGGTGAGCAGGATGCGTTTGGCGTTGGCGGTGCCCTTCTGGCGATGCGGCGCGACCAGGCCGGCGTACTCGCACAGCAGCATGGCGATGGCGGTAAAGCCCATGGACAGCACGCAGAACAGCGAGATCGAGAAGGTGTAGCCGTTGCCGGCGACCGCGGCGGCGGTGGAGATTGCCGAAAGGTCGCCCGGCTGGATGGGCATGGATTTAAACGTGATAACGAAGAACTCGGCAATGCCCAGGACAAAGAGGGCAAAGGCCAGGACCGCGGGAGCTGCGCCGTGGCGCTGGAACAGGAAGAACAGGCCGACCATGAGCGTGGTGATGATGGCCCACTCGAGCAGGATGCACAGGGGGTAGACCCAGGTAAAGTCGTGGTTGGACGAGACCTCCATTCCCAGCAGCGCAAAGACGCCGGCGAGCAGCAGGCACAGCACGGCGGCGACGAGCGGCTTGCCCACAAAGGCGCCGCGCAGATGGGCGAGCTTGCCGGTGGGGGCGGGGGCGTCGGGCCTGGCGAACGCAAAGACGCGCGGGGCGATGCGGTCGCGGGCGATGCTGGCCCAAGCGCAGCCGGTGAGGATGGCGTTGGTCAGGATGAGCATCACAAAGGCGAGCGGCTCGTTTTGGGCGACGAGGCCAATGGCGCCCCAAATAGTCAAAAAGACCTGGAACAGGCCGAAGGCGACGCTCCACCCAAGAGCGCTTTTGGCAACGGTGCCCGACTGAGCGCGAATGGCCTTGGCCTCGCGCAAGACAAGGTAGACGGTCGCCGCAAGACCGACGAGCGAGATGGCGGCAGCGAACATGCTGAGACTCCTCACAAACTAAAACCTACGAAAGCGGGGGTTTACCCGATTGTTACCAAAATATGCGCTGCAATTGGTGGCTGCGCACAACAACCAGCCATATTAACGCGCACGTGTGGCGGTGTGGCGCAATGTAGTGGCGACCTGCGCGATAATGGACGGGAATTACACGGAAACGTAAAGGCTTCTTAAAGAATTAGCGAGGATAGAGCTATGGGCGAGCAGGTTTGTATGACGGGCGCCGAGTACTGCGGCGGAGCTGTGGGCGTGGACGCGGGCGGCTATCCGGTCGAGACTACGGGCAACGCGGCGCTGGACATCTTGGAACACCGCTCGTCCACGCGTGCTTTCGCGCGCGATGACAGCGACCGTCCCGTAGCGGTGACCGACGAGCAGCGGGCGGCGATCTTGCATGCGGCGAGCCGCGCACCGTCGGCGGGCGCCATGATGATGTATTCCATCGTGAGCATTCGCGAGCAGGCAACGCTCGACCGTCTGGCCGACCTGTGCGACCACCAGCCTATGATCGCCAAGGCGCCCTGGGCACTAATATTTGTGGTCGACTATGCCAAGTGGATCGATCTGTTTGAGCACGTGGGCTGCTTTGAGCCCGAGTTTGTCGAGCGCACGGGCAAGTCGCCCCGCCGCGCACCGGGTCTGGGCGACTTTGCCATCGCGGCGCAGGATGCCGTGATCGCTGCGCAAAACGCCGTGGTTGCCGCCGAGGCCCTGGGCCTGGGGAGCTGCTATATCGGTGATATCGTCGAGAATGCCGAGGAAGTTGCCGAGCTGCTCGATCTGCCGCCCTATACCATGCCGCTGTCGATGCTCATCATCGGCACGCCCCGTAAGGAGCGCCCGGCAATCGCGCACCCCGTGGTGAGCCTGGTGCACGAGGAGCGCTACTGCCGTGCGGACGACGCGACTATGGATGCGCAGGTGGCCGAGATGGACGCGATGTTCCGTCCGCATGCTCGCGAGGTGGGGGAGCGCGTCGTGGATATCTACACTCGCAAGCACACGAGCCCCTTTATGGCCGAGATGAGCCGATCCATGGAGTGGTGGTTCAAAAACTGGCTCGGCAAGTAACGAATGCGGCGATGTGACAAAGGGACAGTCCCTTTGTCACATTCCATATCGCCGAGGTGGCCTAAAGGCCGTATAAATGTTTATCTAGCTGGGAAAACGGTGCCGTGCAAGTGCAGGCCGATTACCTATAATTCCTTCGAACATTAAAGTTGGGAGGAAACCGGCTTATGGAACAAAAGGCCAAGGAGGCAGCCTCGCACGCTGCGATTCCTGTGAGCATCTCGGCGATGCTCGTCACGCTGGGCGTGGTGTACGGCGATATCGGCACCAGCCCTATGTATGTAACCAAGGCGCTCGTTGCCGGCAACGGCGGCATCGGAAGCGTGACGGAGGAGTTCGTGCTTGGCGCGCTCTCCCTTGTCGTGTGGACGGTCACGCTGCTGACCACCATCAAGTATGTGCTCATCTCGCTGCGCGCCGATAACCATGGTGAGGGCGGCATCTTTGCCCTGTACAGCCTGGTCAAGCGTTGCGGCAAGTGGCTCATCATCCCCGCCATGCTGGGCGGCGCCGCATTGCTCGCTGACGGCATCCTGACGCCCGCCGTTACCGTTACCACGGCCATTGAGGGCCTGCGCACCATCCCGGCGGTCCATGCCGTGCTGGGCGATGACCAGGGCCGCGTCGTCGCCATTACGCTCGGCATCATCATTGCGCTCTTCTTGGTACAACGTATCGGTACGGCCAAGATCGGTCACGCCTTTGGCCCCATCATGACGCTGTGGTTCCTGTTCTTGGGCGGCACGGGTCTGTTCTTTGTCTTCCAGTACCCCGCGGTGCTGCTGTGCCTCAACCCGCTGCGTGGCATCGGCTTTTTGTTGAGCCCCAACAACCACGCGGGCATCATGATTCTGGGCAGCTGCTTCCTTGCCACCACCGGTGCCGAGGCGCTCTACTCCGACATGGGCCACGTGGGCCGCGGCAACATCTACGCCACCTGGCCGTTCGTTAAGTGCTGTCTGCTGCTTTCCTATATGGGCCAGGGCGCGTGGCTTATCAACAACGCCGCCAACCCCGAGCTCATGGGTATCGCCGACCTCAACCCCTTCTACCAGATGCTCACCCCGGGCCTGCGCCCGTTTGCCGTCGGCCTTTCCACCGTCGCGGCCATCATCGCCTCGCAGGCGCTCATCACCGGCGCATTCTCGCTGGTGTCCGAGGCCAGCCGTCTGGACCTCATGCCGCACATGCAGGTCTTCTACCCTGCCGAGACCAAGGGCCAGCTCTACATCCCCATGGTCAACAACGTCATGCTTGTCGGCTGCGTCATCGTGGTGCTGCTGTTCCAGAACTCGGCGCATATGGAAGCCGCCTACGGCCTTGCCATTACGCTGACTATGATGTGCACCACGCTGCTGCTCTTCTTCTACCTGCATGAGGAGCGCAAGCTCAAGGTTGCTCCGTGGATCTTCGCGGCCTTCTTCCTTTTGCTCGAAGGCTTCTTCTTCGTGAGCTCGCTCACCAAGTTCTTCCACGGCGGCTACTTCACCATCCTCATGGCCGCGCTCATTATGGGCATTATGGTGTGCTGGTACAACGGCACGGCGGTCGAGCAGCGCCAGTTTACGCTGCTGCCGCTGCGCAGCTACCTGCCGCAGCTCAAGCGCCTGCGCGACGACGACCGTTACGAGCGCATGAGCGACAACGTCGTGTACCTGACCAAGGACACCCATACCGACTACATCGACCGCGATATCGTCTACTCGATCTTGGACAAGCATCCCAAGCGCGCCCGCGCCTGGTGGTTCGTGAATGTCGAGACCATGGACGAGCCGCATACCTTTGCCTATTCGGTCGAGACGTTCGGCACCGACTACGTGTTCCGCGTGCATCTGTACCTGGGCTACAAGATCAACCAACGCGTCAATGCCTACCTGCGTCAGGTTGTTCAGGACCTGGCTGCCACCGGCGAGCTGCCGCCGCAGACGCATGACTACTCGGTCTACAAGGATCCGGGTAACATCGGTACGTTCAAGTTCGTCCTGATCCGTAAGCTTCTGGCGCCCGAAAGCGATGTGGAGCCCAGCGAGCGTACGGCCATCACGCTCAAGTACATCATCCGCCGCGCCGCCGGCACGCCCGCACGCTGGTACGGCCTGGAGAACTCCAACGTGAGCTTTGAGTACGTGCCGCTGTTCACCAAGTTCAAGGCCGTGAACAAGATGCAGCGCCTGGCCCCCAATGAGCGGCCGTAGTCGACGCTCGAGATTTGTCTGCGAACGGGCGGGTTTGTATTGACGGGGATTGAGTCCTGGGAGGAAACCATGGATGCAAAGGTGCTTGACGGTTGCGATCTTGCGACCGAGCTGGTGCGTGAGGTACGCGCCGATGCTGCCGAAGATCGGTTCTTTACGAATCGGGCCAACATGGATATGGCCGACCGCGTGATTTCGATCGTGGTGACGGTGCTTGTCGCGGCGTGCGTGTGCGCACTGCTCGCGCACGTGCTGTTTGTCTAACAACCGCAGGTTGCAAAGGCTTTACACTTGGAACCACCACAAGGGGAAACCACCACAAGGGTGCCTGTCCCCTTTGTGGTGGTTTTTGTTTTTGAGAGAGGGGCGGGACGCTGATGGACGTCCGTACGGACGGCGATATTGCCGATAGCTTTTGGTGGCGGCGCACAACGCTGACGCGCCGCACTCCTCTGTATGACGCCTGCGTATCGGTGGGGCTGCTGGTCGCGGCGACGATTGTGGGCGCGCTGCTCGACCATCCGGGTCTCGCGCCGAGCATCATGATCGTCTATGTGTTCGCCGTTCAGCTGTGCGCATTCTTTACCTGGAGTCGCCTGTATTGCTTGCTGAGCTCGGCTGCCGCCGTGGCGCTCTACAACTTTTTGTTTGTCGACCCGCGCTACTCGCTGTCGCTTATCGACCGCGGCTATCCCGGCATGTTCTTCATCATGTTCGTGGTTTCGCTTGTGTCGAGCTCGATTGCGTTGGCCCTGCGCCGCGCCTTGGCACAGGCTGCCGCCAGCGACCGCCGCACGCATATGGTGCTCGAGACCAACCGCATGCTGCAGCGGTGCGCCGATCAGCATCAGATCGTTCACGCCATGGCCACGCAGCTGGCGCGTCTTTCGGGCTGTCCGGTTGTGTGGTACAGCGCCGACGCCGAGGGCGATGACCTGCTGCCGCGTGCGACGTACACGGCCGTGGGCGATGCCGCCCCGGTGCACGAGCTGGCGCCGCAGATGCCGCCGAGGCTCTCGGCGTCCGCCTACGTGGGAACGCCGCTCGACGCCACGTTTGGCGGTTCGGCGTTTTATGGCATCTACCTGACGGTTCGCACGGGCGACGGCTTCGTGCGCTCGGGCGACCCCGCCTCGGTGGTGGGCGTGCTGGCTATCGTTGCCGAGCCCGATGTGCTAACACACGAGGAACGGACACTTGCCGATGCCATCGTGAGCGAAGGCGAGCTGGCACTCGATCGCGCTCGTGCCATGGAGGCCCGTGAGGAGGCGGCGGTGCTCGCCAAAAACGAGCAGCTGCGCGCCAACCTGCTGCGCTCCATCTCGCACGACCTGCGCACGCCGCTCACCAGTATTTCGGGTAATGCCGACGTGCTGCTCGACCAGGGCTCGACCGGCACCGCCGTGCTCGACGCCCAGACGCGCCGCGGCCTGCTCCTGTCCATTCGCTCGGATGCGCAATGGCTCAACGCCACTGTCGAGAATCTGCTCGCTATCACCAAGCTCGAGGGTGGCGGCATGCATCTGTCGACCACGCTCGAGCTCATGGACGATATCGTCGAGGAGGCACTGCGCCACGTGAACCCTGCCGTGCGCGAGCACGACCTTAAGGTGGTGCCGTGCGACGAGCCGGCGCTCGTCAACGTCGATGCGCGTCTGATGGTGCAGCTGGTGGTCAATCTGGTGAACAACGCCATCACCTATACGCCCGCAGGCTCGCATATCGTGATTTCGATTGGCGTCGACGATGGACGCGTGGCGTGCTCGGTGGCCGATGACGGCCCGGGCATTGCGCCCGAGGACCGCGAGCGGATCTTTGAGTCGTTCTACACCGCCAACCATGGTCTTGCCGATAGCCACCGCAGCGTGGGCCTAGGTCTTTCGCTCTGCCGCTCCATTGCGTTGGCGCATGGCGGTAGCATAGAGGTTGCCGCGGCGGACCCGCACGGCTCGGTCTTTACGATTGAGCTTCCCGTCGCCGACGTTTCGTTTGATAAGGAGTAGCGCTGTGCCGAACTCTGCCGTAAAACCGCTCATCTTGGTCGTTGAGGACGATCCCGCCGTTCGCAACCTTATCGTTGCCGCACTCGAGGCGCACGGCTTGCGTCATATGGCCGTGGAGACCGCCCATGCCGCCATCGCCGCCGCCTCATCGCAGACGCCGAGCATCGTGCTTCTCGATTTGGGCCTGCCCGATATGGACGGCGTCAAGGTGGTGGAGTCGGTGCGCGCATGGTCGGGCATGCCGATCATCGTGGTCTCGGCGCGCAGCGAGGATGCGGACAAGATCCGCGCGCTCGATGCCGGCGCCGACGACTACCTGACCAAGCCGTTTTCGGTCGAGGAGTTGCTTGCGCGCATTCGCACGACGCTCAGGCGTCTCTCGTATGCGCAAACAGGCGGCGTTGCCTCCGAGGGCTCGTTCGATACCGGCGAGTTGCATATCGATTTTGATGCCGGCATCGCCACGATGGATGGCGAGGAACTGCATTTGACGCCGATCGAGTACAAGCTCCTGTGCCTGCTGGCGCATAACGCCGACAAGGTGCTGACGCACCAGTTTATCCTGCACGAGATTTGGGGCACGGCAACTAAGAGCGACCTGGCGAGCCTGCGTGTCTTTATGGGCACGCTGCGCAAGAAAATCGAGTCTGACCCCGCGCATCCGCGCTACATCCAAACCCACGTGGGCATCGGTTACCGATTGGTCACCCAAGGCTAGATCGCCAACCACCATCCCAATATGAGTTGCGGTGAAATAGTTCCTGTTTGGTCCTTTACCAGGCATTTTTAGGAACTATTCCACCGCAACTTTGTCTATTTGCCCTTGGGCTTGCTGGCGTAGAACTTCTTCTTTTTGGGCTTGCCGGCGGGGGAGGGTTTGTCGGCAAAGTTGGACTTGCCGTTGCCGGCCTGCGCGTGCGCGGGCGCCGTTGCGCGGGGCTTGCGGGCCTCGGGGTTGCGCAGCTCCTCGACGCGCTCGGCAATCTCCTCGGCACTAAAGCCGACTTCTGCCATGGCGTCCTCGATGGGCAGGCGGCGCACGATATAGCAGTGGTGCACCTTCTGGTTGCGCGCGAAGTCCTCGGGGATGGTCCGCGCCGTAATGTCCTCCAATACCACGCCCGCGCGTGCGAGCTTGCGCGTCTCGGGACGGAAGCCGCGCAGGTTGCAGCTAAAGATGGCATGGCCGCCCTGCGCGAGCAGGCGCGATACACCGGCCAAAAGTTCAACATGGTCGCGCTGGACATCCCAGGTGCGGCGGCCCATCTTAGACGAGTTCGAAAACGTGGGCGGGTCGACAAAGATCAGGTCCCAGCGGTTGCGCGTCTGACGCTGGTCGCGAATCCAGGCGAGCACGTCGTCGCGCACAAAGTGATGCTGCGGTCCCACAAAGCCGTTCTGACGCATATTGCGCTCGGCCCAGTCCAGATAGGTGTTGGAAAGGTCGACCGTCACGGTCTCCTCGACGCCGCCGTCTGCCGCATAGCAGGTGGCGGTGCCGGTATAGGCGAACAGGTTGAGGAAGCGGCGCGCCTGCTTGGCGTGCTCGCGCACCAGGTTGCGGGTGACGCGGTGATCCAGGAAGATACCCACATCCAGGTAGTCGTCAAAGTTGACGGCAAAGGTGAGCCCGCCCTCTTCGATGAGCGGCAGACGCCGGCGCGCGATGTTGGCGCGCTCGCCCGATCCGCCCTTGCCGGCGCCCTGCTTGCCGTACTGCGAGCCGCCACGCGAACGCATGCGGGCCTTGGCGTGCACGTGCTCGGCCGGAACATCAAGGATGCGCGGCGAGATGGCCAAGATGTCAAGCATGCGGGCCTGGGCCAGCGCGGGGTCGATGGTCTTGGGCGCGGCGTATTCGGCGATGACGAGCCAGCGGCCCGGCGTCTGCGGGCAACCCTCGTACAGGTCGATGGCAGCGGAGTAGTCGGGCAGGTCGGCATCGTAGACGCGATAGCAGCTCACGCCCTCGCGCTTGGCCCACTTGCGGCGCAGACGGGCATTCTTGCGCAGGCGGTTGGCGAACTGCTCGGACTCCGGGATGAGCACGGGCAGCGGCTTGCCGTCGCCCAAGTCGAGCGTGGCGGCAGGTTCGGGCATGGAGGAAGCGGCGGCTTCGTCGTTGGCTTCGTTGGCATCCGCAACCTCGGCCTCGGCATCCGCGCTGGTCGCAGCCTCAAACACTGCGGCGGCGTGGTCGAGCGAGGGCCAAACCTCAAGAGCCGCCTCCTCGTTATTGGGCATAACGGCGATGGAGCGCGCGGGCT
>ADJT01000205.1_pt1 | contig 36305 bp, 34 predicted proteins | sample 268108 | NCBI WGS metagenome assembly ADJT01 (sample SAMN00007487, study PRJNA43253) | human gut metagenome | isolation source: feces sample TS29
TGCACGTCCTTCCGACGTACAGCGTGTTAAGTCTCAAATTACTTATTTGCAATATATAACCGATACTCGCAGTGGTCAGAAGATAATTATTCCCGACCATGAGATGCAGCGCTTCATCGCCGTTGCCGGAACCTATAACGACCATTTGCTTTATTTCCAGCCCGAAGAGTTGAATCTGTCGAAGGGAACTAGAGTCCGTATTACGGGTGGTGACTTTGCAGGTCAGGAGGGTATTTTTCTGAAAGTAAAGGGGGCACGTGACCGCCGTGTGGTTATAGAGATACAAGGTGTCATTGCTCTTGCCATGGCCACCATCCATCCGAATCTTATAGAAGTGATCGGCTGAATTATAATTCATAATTTACAACTCATAGTTCACAATTCATAATTCAAAAAATGTCCTCCTCCCTTTTCGAAGAAGCAATTAATCTCCAGCGTGCTGCGCACGAACTGATGTATTTAGGTATGGACGGTAGTCCTATCTATAGTGATGACCTTTCCCGCCGTAACGGTGAGGTTTACCGCTTGACTGCGGCTTTGTATGGTTCCAGTGCCCGAGGTACTACTACGGAAGAACAGGCAAACGTCTGTCTTGCTCTCTTGATGGGGTATAACGCATCGTTCATTGACCATGGCGAGAAGCAGGATCACCTCCAGGAGATATTAAATCGTTGTTGGAATCTCCTTGATACCCTTCCCGCCTCGCTGTTGAAACTCCGTCTGCTTACTGCCTGTTATGGAGAAGTGTTCGATGAGCCCCTGGCCGACGAAGCCCGAAAGATTATTTCTTCCTGGGACTCCGCATCGCTCACTGCCGAACAGCAGGAAGCTGTCGAGGAATTCCGGAATGTAGTTAACAATCCCTATCCATGGGAATATCTTGAGGACTAAAACAGGTGAAAGTTTTCTCGAAAGGCAAAAAAAGAAATGGAGTGGAGAATGCAGGAGACACGGGAAAAGTTAAAGGCATATAGAGCTAAACATACAAGTGATATATTCATGTAATGAGTGAAAAGGATTCCACGCATTGTATTACGAAAAATAGCCTCCAGAGAAACGGATTATATGGCATTTCTGCCAATGAATATAGTAAAATAACTTATTATTTGATTAAAAATATAACTCAAAGTGGGTTATACCCCCTTTAGTAGATGCCCAATATCTATTGAATATCCGGGAAGCGTGGTACTAACTCTTTCATTACTACGCGAAGTAATAAATATAAATCACCTTTGGTTCCACCTTCCCGGATTAGTTTGATTTTTTCAGTGTGTGACATATAAGAATCTAACAAACATTAAATTATGCGTCGAATCTTATTTCTGATTTTATGTCTTTTTATTTTCTTCGGTTCTGCCTATGCCCAGCGCATGTCCGACGAGCAAGTGGTTGAATATGTGAAACAAGCACAGGCAGCCGGAAAATCTCAGAAGCAGATGACTGCCGAACTGTTGCGCCGTGGTGTGACCCGCGAACAGGTGCTCCGCATCAAGGATAAATATGAGAACTCGGGTGTTGCTGTCCCGGGTTCCGAAGCTCCCTCACAGATGCGCAAGCGTTCGGTTGCTGTGGGAGAATCCTACGAGGCTGCCGAACTGGATGACCAGAAAGCGGTTGTTGATGAGAGACTTGAAAGCCAGTCCGCCCCTGAGGCTGCCGGCATACAGATTTTCGGTCATAATCTGTTCCAGAACCGTAATCTCTCCTTTGAACCTAGTGTGAATCTGGCTACTCCGGCAAATTATCGGCTGGGGCCCGGTGACGAGGTGATCATAGATATCTGGGGAGCTTCCGAGAATACCATCCGCCAGACCATCAGTCCCGAGGGGAGTATCCAGGTGAAAGACCTCGGTCCCGTTTATCTGAACGGCATGACTGTTAAAGAAGCCAACGCTTATCTGCAACGGGAACTGTCCAAGATCTATTCCGGTATCGGAGGGGGGGATCCCAATTCACAGATCCGTCTGACTTTAGGCGATATACGTACCATTCAGATTCATATTATGGGTGAGGTCACGGTGCCGGGTACTTATACACTTTCGGCTTTTTCTACGGTTTTCCATGCCTTGTACCGTGCCGGTGGTGTGAATAATATCGGTAGCTTGCGTGATATCCGTCTGGTTCGTAACGGAGAGACGATAGAGCATTTGGACGTCTATGAGTTCATCATGCAGGGCAAGATGAATGACGATGTCCGTCTGCAGGAGGGCGATGTGATTATCGTGAGTCCCTACCAGTCGTTGGTCGAGATAGTAGGTAAGGTGAAACGTCCCATGTATTATGAAATGAAGCCTGCCGAGACGGTTGCTTCCTTACTGAAGTATGCGGGTGGCTTTATGGGAGATGCCTATAAGAAGGCTGTACGCATCATCCGTAAAAGCGGACGTGAACATCAAGTATATAATGTGGATGAGATGGACTATTCTGTATTCCGTTTAGACGACGGTGACTTAATGACGGTTGACGCCGTACTCGACCGTTTTGAGAACAAGGTTGAGGTCAGTGGTGCCGTCTATCGTCCGGGGCTTTATCAGTTGGACGGTGAGGTGAATACGGTGAAGCAGCTGATAAAGAAGGCTGAGGGACTCCGGGGAGATGCTTTCCTTGCCCGGGTCCTTCTGGACCGTGAGCGTGAAGATCTTACGCACGAAATGGTTGCCGTTGATCTGGAGGGTATCATGAACGGTACGGTTTCTGATATACCCCTTCAGAAGAACGACCATCTGTATGTTCCCGGTATCCATGACCTGAAGGAAAGCGAGACGGTCTCCATTTATGGTGAGGTGCTCAATCCCGGTACTTTCCTATACTCCGACAACTTAACGATAGAGGATATGATTGTCCAGGCGGGAGGTCTTACTGAGGCTGCCGCCACTACCTGTGTGAGCGTGACGCGCCGCATCAAGGATCCCAAGAGTACTGCCTACAGCAGCAAGCTTGCGGAGACATTCACCTTTGACATCAAGGACGGTCTTCTGACGGGTGCCGGTAGTTTCTACCTGCAACCTTTCGATGTAGTCCAAGTTCGTCGCAGTCCTGCCTACCAAGTTCAGCGCATGGTGACAATTGCGGGTGAGGTGCTTTTCAGCGGCAGCTATTCGTTGTTGAAAAAGAATGAACGTCTGAGTGATGTGATAGGTCGTGCAGGCGGAATTACTCCGGCGGCATATATAAAGGGGGGACGTTTGATTCGCAAGCGCAATGATGAGGAACGTCGGCGTGAGACGGATGTGCTTCGCATAGCTCAGGGTGGTGAGGGGAAGGATAGCATCTCTGTGGACAAGCTTGCCATCTCTGAGACTTATGCAGTAGGCATCGATATGGAAAAGGCTCTGTTTAATCCGGGAAGTGACTATGACATTGTCCTGCGTGAGGGAGATATCGTTTATATTCCTGAATACGTCAATACGGTGAAGATCAGCGGTTCAGTGATGTATCCTAATACAGTAACCTGGGAGAAAGATGCCAAGCTGAAACATTATATCAATATGGCAGGTGGTTATGGCGAAAATGCGAAAAAGAAGAAAGCATACATCATTTATCTGAATGGTACGGTAGCCCGTGCTAAGAAGAGTGACAGTGATTTAATCCAGCCGGGTTGTGAGATTGTGGTTCCCACGAAGTCTGAGAGGAAGCGTCTCCAGCTTTCCGAGATTATGGGTCTGAGCTCCACGACTGCGACTATTGCGGCGATGGTGGCTACTTTGGCTAATACTTTTAAATAAGAAACAAGTGGAAGATATAAAAAGAAAAGATACCGGTATGAGTGACGAACAACAGAATAAACATACACAGGAAGAGGAGATTGATTTGCTTGAGCTTGCCTTGAAGGTCTGGGCGGAGCGCAGGTGGATATTGAAGTGTTGCGGCTATGCGGTGATTGTGGGGCTGGTGATTGCTTTCAGTATTCCCAAGGAATATACGACAAGTGTAATGATTGCTCCGGAAGCTTCTGATAATAAAGGCGGAGGGCTTTCCTCATTGGCAAGTTTGGCTGGCATCAATCTGAATACATCTTCGGGATCTGATGCGATTTATCCTGATTTATATCCGGATATTGTGAGTTCCACTCCTTTTGTGACAGGGTTGTTTGATGTCCCAGTCCGGGATATGGATGGGGAGATAAACACCACACTTTATGGCTATATGGATGAATACCAACGTATGCCATGGTGGTCGTATATCATATCTGCCCCTTTTAAGGCTTTAAGTTGGACCATTTCTCTGTTTAAGGAATCAGAAGAAGAGGTGGATAAATTAGATCCTTTTCAGCTGACAAAAGAGCAGACTGATATTGTGAAAGCACTGAGTGATCATATAGGTGTTTCGGTAGATAAAAAGACCGGGGTTACTACAATTTCTGTCACGATGCAGGATCCCCGTATTTCAGCATGTCTGACAGATACTGTTGTAAATAGGTTGCAGTCTTACATTATTGATTATCGTACTAATAAAGCCCGTAAGGATTTTCATTTTCAAGAAAAGCTTTTTGAACGTAAGAAGAAAGAATATGAGATGGCGCAGGAGAATTATGCCAAGTTTGCCGATGCCAACAAAAATATCATTCTCCAGAGTTATCGTGCCGAACAAGTGCGTCTAGAAAATGAGATGAATCTTGCTTATCAAGTCTATACATCCGTTGCACAGCAATTGCAGATAGCAGAGGCAAAGGTGCAGGAGATAACCCCAGTTTATACAATTGTTGAGCCTGCTACTATTCCTGTAAAGGCGTCAAAACCGAGTAAGGGGATAATTTTGCTTGGAATCATCTTTCTGACGGGAGTAATTTGTGTGGGATGGGTTTTGTTTGGTCATGATTTGTTCAAAGGTTTATGTAAACCCTGAACACCATAAAAAATATTTAGGATGGTTTGATAGTAAAATAGCAAGAACAGAAAAAGTGTTTATATATGTTTTTTTACTATAATTAGAGTCCCAAAAATAGAAATTTGAAGAATTGCTTGGTAAGTCCTATCTGTGAAGTGATGTGTGGCAATAAGGGCTATGAAGGATTTCTTTAGGAAGTTTATATAGGTCTATAAAAAAGCTAAAATAAATTGTTTTCAATTGTTATCTTATGAAATTAAGTGGTATGGAAGTGATTGAGTGCTTACAATGCTTAAAAATAAGTTATTATAAATATATTTATGTTCAACACAAGCAGTTCTGTAAATAACAAACGAATAGCTAAGAACACCCTATTCCTGTATCTGAGGATGTTGGTGGTTATGGGCATAGGTCTATATACCGTCAGAGCTATCCTTCATTTGTTGGGTGTTGTTGACTATGGTATTTATAATGTTGTAGGAGGTGTAGTTGGAATGTTTGCGTTCCTCAATTCAACGCTGGCTACATCATCTCAAAGATATTTTTCTATTGAATTAGCGAAAGGAGATTTAGATAGACTCAATAAATGGTTCTGTTTAAACATATCTACTTTTTCTATTTTCATAGTTATCTTTGTTGCCATTGCTGAAACAGTAGGATTATGGTTCGTTAATACTCAGATGACTATACCTAAGGAGCGAATGTTTGCTGCCAATGTGGTTTATCAGTTATCTATCGTATCATTTTGCGTCAGTTTATTCTCAATACCCTATAATGCATTAATCATTGCTCATGAACGAATGAGTGCCTTTGCTTTTATAAGTATTATTGAAGCATTGACAAAACTAGCAATAGTCTTTATCCTATCTTTGGTATCATGGGACAGATTGATTGTGTATGGTATCCTTATGTTTTTTACATCGTGTGCTATGACTTCCTCGTATATTTTGTATAATAGAAGATATTTTCCTGAATCGAAGTTCCATCTTTATTGGAATAAGTCTGAATTTATTGAGATTATTGGCTTTTCTGGATGGCATTTTTGGGGAACCTTCTCTATGGTTATAAGGAGCCAGGGCATTAATATATTACTTAATTTGTTTTTTAATCCGGCAGTAAATGCGGCTAGGGCTGTAGCTTATCAGGTTTATCATGCAGTTGTTCAACTTTCCGAGAATTTCTTTGTGGCCGTAAAACCACAAATCTACAAGGCTTATGCTTCTGGAGATAACGAGGCTTTATTCAAATTGGTTTTACGAAGTTCTATACTAAGTTCTTTATTGGTTTCGATTCTGGTTTTTCCCATTTTGTCAAATACCCAGTATGTTTTGGGGCTGTGGCTTGAAGATCTGCCCGAATACACTGTAATTTTTACTCAATTGGTTCTCATAAATGGTCTGATAGATTCTACTAATGGTCCATTAGCAGTATCTGTTCTTGCTACTGGAAAGATCCGTAACTATGAATTATTGGTTGCAACGACTATAATGATGAATCTTCCAATATCGTATGTCGCATTGAAATTAGGTGTAGCACCTCAAGCTACAATGATAGTGTCAATCTGCATATCTATAATTACTACGTTTAACAGGGCGTTTATTATGTGCAAAAAGCTAAATGTTTTTTTAGGTAGATATGTGGTTACATTTCTTAGATTGGTTCTGGCTGCTGTTATAATAGGACTGATATCCTATATGACGGTTTATGACAAGTCCGAAACTTTATGGCAGTTTATATGGCAGTCTATGTTTATTTTCCTTCTGACAGCTGTGGTCTATGCAATTATAGCGTTTGACAAAAACGATGTTAAGCTTGGCATACAATATATTAAGCAAAATCTGAAATGAAGATATATACGCTCACCTTTGTGATTTATAATTATGGTTCTATTTTGCAGGCTTTTGCTTTGCAGTCTAGATTAAGGGATTTTAATAGCGAGCCCATTGTATTATTTCCCGTTCGTAAACCAAGATGGTATTTGCTGAGAAAGTTCCCTCAGCTTATTACTTTATTGTCAATATTGAAACCTAGAAAAAACTATAGTTTATATCAGCGGTTTAAGTTAAAGCTTGACAATCGGAAGTTTGTTGAAAAGCGGAGAAAGATTGATGTTTTTAAGGCCAAGAACTTGTCCATTATGCCTGTGCCCAATATTGTTGAATTCAATAGTTCTGTCAAACCAGAGGATGTCTTTCTTGCGGGAAGCGATCAGATATGGAATACTTTGGATGGAAATTTATCTCCGTGGTATTCATTTCAATGGGTAAAAGGTGATAATAAAAAATACAGTTATGCTGCCAGTATTGGTCAGTCTGAAATAAGTGAACATCAGAAGAATGAATATATTTCCGGGCTTTCGCATCTTAATGTGCTATCGCTTAGAGAAGTTCAGGCTACGAACATATTTAAGTCTCTATTCCCAGGAAAGGTACGACAGGATTTAGATCCAACTTTGCTCTACGATAATATTTTTTGGAGAAAACACGAATCCCCAAGGCTTATATCTGAGCCCTATATTTTTGTCTATATGCTGAGACCTGACATGAATGTGATAAACTTGGCTAAAAGAGTTGCGGCTGAGAAGCATTGCAGGGTGATATATACAGGTGTCTTAGCGTCTGATTTCGATGGTGTGACCACGGTATGTGATGCGGGTATAGAAGATTTCCTCTCTTATATAGATAATGCTGAAGTAGTGGTTACCAATTCCTTCCACGGCACAGTATTTTCTATCCTCTTTGAGAAACCGTTCCTGTCCGTTAAACTTGCATCCACCTCTTCGCGAGTGGAAAATCTACTGAATATGACTGGATTGGCCAGCCAACTCGTGGAAGGAACAGTAAAGACATATAATCTTACTGTTGATTACACTGATGTCCAAAGGGTTTTAACAGAAGAGCGTCAGAAATCGTTAGATTACTTAAAAAGTATTTGTCGAGCATGACTATAACATCATTAAAATCTGAATTGTGTTGTGGATGTGCGGTTTGTTATGACCGCTGTCCGGTGAATGCGATCTCGATGAGGGAGAACGCAGAAGGCTATATTGCTCCTGTCATTGATGTTGCATTATGTATTGATTGTGGTCAGTGTGCCAAAGTCTGCCCACAGATGAATGGAAGTCAAGGTCGCGATTATCAAAAGCAAAGTTATGTTTGCTTCGATCCAAATACGGATAGGGAAGGAAGGTCTTCTTCTGGTGGAATGTTTGCATTGATTGCAACTTATATCTTAGAGAAGGAACACGGTGTTGTATATGGTGCTGCCATGGTTTACGAAAATGATATATTGCAGTGTAAGCATAAAAGAATTGAAAATACAAAAGATTTACATTTGTTGCAAGGCAGCAAATATATGCAGAGCCATACGAATGGCATATATAAGCAGGTAAAAGATGATTTAAAATCTGGCAGAACTGTTTTATTCTCAGGAACGTCATGCCAAGTGGCCGCTCTTAAAAGGTTTGTTGGTGAGAACGATTATTTGTTTACTGTAGATCTGGTTTGTCATGGCGTACCATCGGATAAATTATTCCGAGACTATATTCACTTTGTCGAACTAAAGAATCACTGCCATATAACTAATGTAAGTTTTCGAAACAAGGGATACTATCATTTTGGGAGAGAGGATACCTATTCTTTCCTCTATTCGTTCACAAACGATAAAGATCAAACTGGTAAAAAGCGGATTCCTTCATATAAGAGTGCTTTTTTGTTTTGTTTCGTGATAGGGCAGGCTACAGACTGTCATGCTATCATTGTAAATATGCATCATTGCAAAAGCCTAGTGATATAACATTAGGTGATTTCATACCGTGTGATAATGAAATAAAGCGGTACGGTTTTATCAAAAAACAGCATTATTCATCAGCTATTATAAATAATGAGCGTGGTATGGGGCTGTGGAATTTAATATCGTCACATACCATTGCGACACGGATTCCCATGGATGAGATGTTACCTCATCATGGTAATTTGCAAGCACCTAGTGCTGTTACAGAAAGAGGAAGGAAATTCTTATCTGTGTATAAGATAGGAGGATATGAAAAATTGCAAAAATGTATTATTAAAGCTTATTGTAAATCCGAAATTATAAGATTTATCAATAGGTTAAAATTTAAGCGTTTATTTTGAAGATGGAAGTTCACCATAATGTTAGCATCAATAAGATTGCGTGGCTCAAGATTCCAAATCCTGGTGTGATTAAAAATCTGTTTATACCGGAAAACAGGGCTGAATTGGAAGAGTTGTGTTGTAAATTGTATTCAGAGAAAAAGCAATTTGATGTCATTGGGCATACTTCCAATATATTATATTACTCCACATATAATCCTGAAAATGTGGTTTCAACCCGAAAGGTTAATTTCTATTCCGTGCATGATAATGTGATAGAATGTGATTGCGGAGTAAATGTCAGCAAGCTTTCTCGCGAAATGGTTGAATTCGGATTTGAGGGGTTTGAGGGTTTGATAGATCTTCCTGGAACCATTGGAGCTGCTATTTTTGGAAATGCTGGGTGTTATGATTGTAGCATTACCAGTCTGCTTGAATATTGTGAACTACTTCGTCCTGATGGGACAATTGTAAGACTATCAAAAGATGATCTGGAATTAAGCAAAAGATCGACTGTACTCAAAAGGAAAGAGGTTGATGGTATCATTTTATTTGCTTTCTTATCCAAAAGAAAAGGAGATCCAACTAAGCTTCAGGCTGTAGCAGATATTAATAGGCAACGAAGAAGGATAACACAACCAGGTCCAGCCAAAAATTTAGGTAGCGACTTTGCAAGTGTGGGAAAGGTAACGTTAAAATATAGAATTTTAATGTTGCTGTGCAGAGTTTATTATTTATTATACTATCTGAAAATTCATCTTACTCGAAGACAAATAACATCTTTCATACTTAAAATAGTAGGACATAGAGAGTTAATCCCATACCTAGAGTGGGGTTGGAATAGGTTTATTTGGAAAGATGACAGTGCATTCGTCTTATTTAATGCCTATAAAAAGTTATATCTGTCATTTTTTCAAAATGACAGACTGGAAATTATTGAAAAGAAGTAGTATTTATGAAAATAGGTATATTAACATATCACAGAGCAGAAAACTATGGTGCTTTGTTACAGGCTTACGGTCTTAAAATATATTTGTCCTCTTTAGGGCATGATGTATCTTTTGTGGACTATTGGCCTGAATACCATCAGAAGTACCATAAGATTTTGAGAATGGATAAAATTCTATATGGTTCCTTAAAAGAAAAATTGGTTTCGATATATAATGTTCTTTTTTGGGGTATGTTTCGATATCGTAGAAGGAGAAATCTTCAACGATTTATGCATGAACATCTTGGATTAACGCAAAATCCTCTATACTCAAAGGATAATGATATCGTCAAAGGGTATGATTGCGTGGTTTATGGCAGCGACCAAATATGGAGAAAACAAAGTCAAATATCTGATATTGGTTTTAATTCATGGTATTTTGGCTCTGATAATATTATTACACCAGTCAAAATTGCTTATGCTGCTAGTATGGGGCAAATATTATGTTCGGAGGATGACAATAGTTATTTGATAAAATATTTGGGCGGTTTTTCGCATCTCTCGGTACGTGAACAAGATTTGAAAGAAAAATTAAATACATTAGGTTTTCATCCTGAACTAGTCTGCGACCCGGTTTTTCTGTTGCCAAAAGAAGAATGGAGGAAAATCTTTAGTCCTCAAGAATATAAAGAAAAGTATATTTTAGTATATAATTTATTGGAAAATAAAGAAACAGTTGTCTTAGCTGAAAAAATTCATCAACAGACTGGATTACCTATAAAAGAAATTAATATTCGTTTTGGAATTAGACATTTAGGAAAGAGGTACATAAGAATAGCAAAAGTAGACGATTTTTTAAGTCTGATTGATAATGCGGAGTATGTTGTGAGTAATTCATTTCATGGTGTTGCTTTTTCTTTGATTTTTGAAAAGAATTTTTTCGCTATTGGGATGGAAGAAAAATCTTCTAGAGTTATATCTTTATTAAATATCGCAGGTCTTGATGATCGGTATTTGAGTAGTGTGGATAAGTTAAACCTAAATAGAAGTATAAACTTTCAACTTATAAGAAAAAAAATGGATCCTTTCATACAAAAATCAAAAGATTATTTATTATCATCGCTAAAATTGTGATTATGAGAAGTTCTTTTTTCTATATCATTTTTTTAAGTTTACTCTTGTCGTTCTTTTATGCCTCAATAGATTTTTGGGGAGAAGCTCAGGCAAACTGGGATTATTCTGATATGAACTCTAGATGGCTGAACTATTCTTTTTTTTATTGGATATATTCTGCGCATTTGTATTATTCTTGAACTGTAAAGGGAAACAATATTCTAAAATATTTATTATATGTATACTTTGGTTGTTGATTATGCCGCTTATTTTGCTTTATAATAAAGGGTCTGTAGGAGATTATATTAATACTTTATTATGGCCTTTATTGTTTGAGGCAAACTATCTATTTATAGTTAACAAAAAGGGTAGAATAAAAACACTTGTCTTAATCGTTTTTTTTGTATGGCTATTTGGTTTGTACTATTTTTTATTTGAGGGGTTTTCTGTTGAACGCCAAACTAATACTATTTTTTATGCTTTCATACCCTTACCTTTTTTTCTTTTATTTAAATCAAGGAATATGCAAATAGTGATATTGCTATTATTTACTTTCTTAGTATTATTGTCAATGAAGCGTTCTGCAATGTTGGCAATGGCTTTAATATGGATAATGTTTTTTTTATATTATATTTTAAGGGTGATAAAAGGAAGAAGGGAGGGATATGTGTAGTTACAATATTGGCTTCAATACTTTCTTATTATATATTCCAATCTGTAGATAAATCAGTTGGGGGTGAGCTCTCTGAACGTGTTAATACTGAAGAAACAGAAAATACAGGACGTCCTCTGATTTGGGCAACAACATGGGTGATGATACATGATTGCTCTCCTCAGCAACTGATATTGGGAAATGGCCATTATGGTGTTAAAAGAGATTCTTTTCTTGAATTATCAGCTCATAATGAGTATTTAGAAACACTTTACGATTATGGTATTATCGTTTTTGTTATTTATCTTTATTTTATTGCGTTATTGGTTAAAAAATGTGTGTGTTTTTATAAGTCAAATTCTGTTTTTTTAATTCCATATATTACTTCTCTTTGTATTTTTTTTTCAATAACTATGGTAGGGCATCTTTTGCTTTATACTTCTTATTTTAATTTGTTAATTCTATTTTGGAGCTCAATAGAAGCTTATATATATGGATGTAAAGATAGTTCTCATATACAAGAACATAATACATCAAATAATAAGATGCTATGTATATATTAATGTTAACAAGAGGTATTCCTACTAAGGAAGAGCCAATATGGGGTATTTTTGAGATGCAACAAGCTATAGCTCTAAAAAATGCTGGACATAAAGTTGTTATTTGGCTTTATCGATGAACGATTAAAATCAAAAGAAAGGTTTCTTTGCGTGTTTAAGTCTATAGGTATTCATAAGAAAAACAATAATGGAATATTGGTATATGATGTTTTTATATGCCAAGGCGTTTTGTTAAATGGATGGGTGCTAAAAAATATTTTAGATTTTTGGACTGGCAATATGAACAACTGCTTAAATGTATAGTTAAAGAAACAGGTGTGCCAGATGTCATATATTCACATTATCTTCAGATAAATTATTTTGCTGTCAATCTTCATAATAAATTTAATATTCCAGTAGTAGGTGTTGAACATTGGAGTGAGTTACAGCGACCTGTGATTGCAGATTATGTAAAGAAAATGGCTCAACAAACATATCATAAATTAGATAAGTTGATATGTGTCTCAGAACCCCTTCGGGATATTATAAAGAAAAATTTTGGCGTAGAGGGTGTGGTTGTAAACAATATCGTGGAGATTGATTACGATAAAGTTTCTTTCATGAAGGGAAAATCTAATAAAAAGAATGATCAAATCAATATAGTCTCTGTAGGTAGATTGGCTCCCCCAAAAAAGATGGATGACCTCCTGCGAGGTCTTTCGCAATGTACCATGCCTAAAGAAAAGTGGCAACTAACTATTGTTGGAGGAGGGTCACTTGAAGCACCTTTAAAGGCACTGACTAAGGAACTTAGATTGGAAGATAATGTGATTTTTACAGGTATGGTTTCTCATGAAGAGGTATGTCGTATTATGTCTGAGAGTGATTTTTTTGCTTTAGCTTCAGGATATGAAACCTTTGGCGTAGTTTTCATTGAAGCTATGTCGTATGGTCTTCCTGTATTAGGAACTCGTTGTGGTGGACCAGAAACTATTATTAATAAGAACAATGGCTTATTAGTGGATAATGGAGATATAGATGGTCTTGTTAAGGCTTTGGACACAATGATGAAGACTTATATGTATTATTCGCCAGAAGCGATCAAGGCAGAAGTTAAGGCAAAATATTCTCCTAAGGCAATAATTCCAAAGATTGAGAAAGTGATGAAAGAAGCAATAAAAAAGTAGAAAAATAAGAATCAAACACTTAAATTTTATTTACAAAATTATTTTATTATGGAAATTGAAGAATTTGTTAAGAATTTTGCGGACCAGTTTGATGAAACTGATGCAAGTGTATTCACTCCCATAACAGTTTTTAAGGAGTTAGATGAGTGGTCTTCTTTAATTGCTTTGTCTGTGATCGCAATGGTTGATGAGGAATATGATGTCACATTGAAAGGGAATGACGTGAAGAGTGCATCTACCATTGAGGATTTATTTAATGTTGTAAAATCACGGGCATAATTATGGCATTGTTGAAAATTGAAAACGTCCGTATCTCAGGAATGAGTGTGGGCGTTCCACGTAAAGTTGTAAAAACGATATCTACTACATCTAAATATGGTGCGGAAGATTTTGTAGCAACAACAGGTGTCATAGAAAAAAGGCTCGACAATCTTACTACATCAGATTTAGCTCTGCCTGCCGTAGAGAAACTTATCGCGGATTTGAAGTGGGATAAGTTAGATATTAAAGGACTGGTATTTGTCACGCAGACACCAGACTATTTCCTTCCTGCTACATCTTGTGTAGTACAGGGAAAACTTGGCCTTGGTAAAGATTGTTATGCAATGGATATAAATCTCGGTTGTTCTGGATGGGTATATGGTCTTTCAGCAATGGCTGCTTTAATGCAGACCGGCTGTATAAAAAAGGCTATCGTGATTGCTGGAGATGCAAGAAAACAAGCTGCTGAGGAGCAAGATCAATTGTTTGGATTTGCGGCTACGGCAACTGCTCTTGAGTATGACGAAAACGCAGGTCCTATTTATTTTGATTTCGGAACAGATGGTACTGGGTATGATGCTATTATTCGTCCTGGAGGAGGGTGCCGCAATCAGTTTAATGAGAACTCCTTAAAATTGGAAATGTGTGATGATGGAAGAATGCGTCATAGCCTTCAGACAAGAATGAAGGGGATGGATGTCTTTGCGTTTGGAATATCAACAGCTCCAAAGTCAATTAAGAATCTAGCAAAATTCATCGATGGTGAAAACAATGATAAACCATGGCTTGATTATGATTATTATATTTTTCATCAGGCAAACATGAAAATGAATGCTCAGATTGTCAAGAAACTTAAACTTGAGGATGATAAGGTGCCATATTCTATGTCTCATTTTGGTAATACATCATCAGCTTCAATACCACTAACGATAGTTACACAATTGAAGGATAAGATTAAAAATAAAAAACAAAGTTCATGTGTTGTGGTTTTGGAGTTGGCCTCTCTTGGGGTACTGTAGCATTTACCACAGAAGATTTTATTATTTCTGATTTAGTTGAAGTTTAATATGAATCCTAATCCATTCTCTCTAACTGGTAAGACAATATTAATTACAGGAGCTTCTTCTGGTATTGGCAAGGCTTCTGCTATTCAGTGTTCCACTATGGGTGCTAATGTAATTATAACAGCCCGTGATGAGCAACGTCTCAACCAAACGTTTTGTTTTTTGGATACCAGCAAACAAAATATAAGTATTATTGCGGATTTAACAAATAAAGAAGATATTGATAGACTTATTAGCGAATTGCCTATAATTGATGGGGTAATGCTGTGTGCTGGTAAAAGTAAAAGAACTTCCAATTCAGTTTATAACTCGTGAAAGCTTAGATGATTTATTTAACATTAACTTTTATGCACCTGTAGAGTTATTGAGATTGCTTTATAAAAAAAGAAGATTTCTAAGGGTGGTTCTGTCGTCTTAGTCGATTCAATAGGGGGTAACACGGTATTTGCACCTGGTGCAGCGATGTACGGAAGTTCAAAGGCTGCACTAAATGCCATGATGAGGTATTGTGCTAAAGAGTTCGCATCTCGTTTAATCAGAGTAAATTGTATTTGTCCTGGTATGGTTGATACCCCATTGATTCATAGAGGAGATATAACAGCAGAACAACTTGAAAAAGATAAAGACCAATATCCCCTCAAGAGATATGGCACTCCTGAGGATATTGCATATTCCGCGGTTTATCTTTTAAGCGATGCTTCTTCGTGGTTGACAGGGCAAGATATTATTATTGATGGAGGTATTTCTATTAATTAATTAGAATGGCTTTTCTAAAAATAGATAATGTAGCTATTCGTGGCTTGGCAGCCTGTGCTCCGGTCACGATAGAAGAGAATGCTGATTTGCCAGTCTTCGAAGAAGGGGAGGCTGAGCGAGTAATCAACCAAACGGGTATTGTTCGCAAGCATGTGGTGCCGCCTGGAACTACGGCTCTTGATCTGTGTAAGGCAGCCATGGAGAAACTACTTGAAGATTTGAAATGGGAGAAGGACAGCATTGATGTGCTGATTTTTGTCAGTACTACCTTCGACCATATCATTCCTCCTAACTCCTGTATTCTTCAAGGTATGCTTGAACTATCTGAAGAAACGCTTTGCATTGATCTTCGTCAAGGTTGCCCTGGTTGGACGCACGGTATGACCACGATGACCTCACTGCTTTCTCATGGAGGCATGAAGCGTGGAATCCTATTGGTGGGTGATACCACAACCCTTTCACATTCTCCGCTGGATAAGGAAACTCGTCCATTGTTTGGGGATGCTGGTACGGCTACTGCACTGGAGTTTGATCCGGAGGCAAAGCCAATAGAGTTCTATCATGGTACTCGTGGTAAAGACTATAAAAGTATTTATGCCAAGAATGGTGGATTCCGTTATCCGCTAGACGAAGAGGCCTTGAAGTTTGTTGAGCATGGCAAAAACATCCGATATCGCAGTACTGACGTAGTGATGGATGGTATGAGTGTATTTGGCTTTGGTCTGTCAATGGGACCCAAGAGTGTGAATTTACTTTGTGAACACTTCGGCATTGATAAGGAAAACGTAGATTATTATCTCTTCCATCAGGCCAACCACTACATGAACGACAAAATTCGTAAGAAGCTGAAGATTGACGAAAGCAAGGTTCCATATAGTATGCAGGATTTCGGAAACACCTCATGTGCTTCGATTCCTCTTACATTGGTATCTCAATGCAATAAGGAATATGCAAGCAAGAAACTCAATTCCGTAGCTTGTGCCTTTGGTGTAGGTTTGGCTTGGGGCTGTGTTCACTTTGAAACTGAAAATATAGTTTGTCCGGATTTAATTTTATTATAATATGACGAATATAGAAAAATATAATCAGATCTTTGCCGAGACCTTAAATTTGGGTCTTGATGAGGTGAAAGATGCTAAATTCAAGGAAACTCCATTATGGGATTCCGTAGGCCACATGACTTTGGTGGCAGCTCTTGAAGACGCATTTGATGTGCTTTTAGAGGCAGAAGACTTGATGGCTATCAGAAGCTATCAGGGTGGTATAGATATTCTCTCTAAAAATTATGAAATAGAATTCTGATATGACCGACGTGTTTCAACTCCTTGAAGAATTCAGTGGCAATACTTGTATTGTTACGGATGCGGGGCGTGAAATGAGTTATGCTCAGTTGCTGGAGGTGAGTGGGAAGATTGCCCAACAATTGAAAACTGGCAGTATGGCGTTTTGCTTTTGTGGCAATCAGGTGGGATCTGTAGCTGGTTATCTGTCCTTTCTACATGCTCATGTGCCAGTATTGTTGCTCGATGCCAATAAAAACAAGGATTTGGTGGATGACCTTTTGGCTATTTATCATCCCCGTTTTGTATGGATACCCAGCGAAAAAGCAGAGGGATTAGACGGAGCAAAGTGCATTTATGAAGCGGAAGATTATTCTTTGCTTCAATATGAAGTACCTGATATAGAGACTCATCCTGAATTGGCTTTGATGCTTACGACTTCTGGCAGTACAGGTAGTCCTAAGCTCGTAAGATTGACATTGAATAATCTCCTGAGTAATGCCAGAAGTATCGTGGAATATTTGGAAATAGACCAGAGTGAAAGACCTATCACATCACTTCCTATGTATTACAGCTATGGACTTTCTGTTATCAACAGCCATTTGATTTCTGGTGCCACTTTGCTGATGACCAATAACACGATTCTTCAGCGTGAATTCTGGAAATTTGCGGCAGAGCAGGGTGCTTCAAGCATATCTGGCGTTCCATACACTTACGAAATGCTTCGTCGCTTGAGATTCTTCCACATGAACCTGCCTAAACTTAAGACCATGACTCAGGCAGGTGGCAAGTTGCATCCGGAGTTTGTGAAGGAGTTTGTAGAACAAGCCAAGGAACACGACAAGCGTTTTATTGTGATGTATGGCCAGACAGAGGCTACAGCTCGTATGAGTTATACACCACAGGAAAATATACGGGAGAAATATATGAGTATAGGTATCGCTATACCTGGTGGTAGGTTTTCACTGATAGATGTTAGTGGTAATGAGATTACAGAACCCGAAACTGAGGGCGAATTGGTTTATCGTGGTCCTAATGTCTCTTTAGGTTATGCGGAATGTCTGGATGACCTGAAAAAGGGCGATGAAAACCAAGGTGAACTCCATACCGGTGATGTTGCCAAATTCGATACGGATGGTTATTTCTATATTACTGGTCGTTTGAAACGTTTCGTAAAGGTTTGGGGTAATCGTTGTAATCTTGATTCTGTGGAGCAGATGGTGAAGACTATTACATCCAACTGCGCTTGCGTTGGTGTGGATGACAAAATTACAATCTTTGTTGCAGAAGAAGTTGATGATAAGGTTATCATCAACATGTTTGGTGAAAAGACAGGTTTGAATACCCGTGCTTTTGAAGTTAGACATATAGATGTGATTCCGAAGAATGCATCGGGAAAGGTGCAGTATAAGGAGTTACAAGCGTTACTGTAGTTATTGATTATGTATAAACATTTTTTTAAGCGTGTTTTAGACTTTTGCTTCTCTTTAGTAGTGCTAATAATTCTTTTTATTCCTTTGCTTATCATCACCGTTGGGCTTCATTTTGCCAATAAGGGAGCTGGGGCTTTTTTCTTACAGAAAAGGCCGGGAACAAAGGGCAAAGTTTTTAATCTTATCAAGTTCAAGACAATGACAGATGAGGTTAACGAGCGTGGAGAACTGTTGCCGGATGAATTCAGATTGACAAAAATAGGGCAATTTGTTCGATCTACTTCTATCGATGAATTACCTCAACTTTTTAACGTGTTGAAGGGTGATATGGCGCTGATTGGACCTCGTCCACTTTCTCTGAAACTTCTTCCTCTTTATACTAAGGAACAAGTGCGTAGGCATGATGTTCGCCCTGGTATTTCTGGATGGGCGCAGGTTAATGGTAGAAATCATGCAAAATATAGTGAGAAGTTTGCAAACGATGTTTGGTATGTGGATCATTGCACTTTTGCAACAGATTTAAAGATAATATGGATGACCATTCGAAATGTGCTTAATAGAAGTGATATCGGGTCTGGTGCAGAGGATATGGACACTGTTGATGATTTACATTTTGGTATTCGATTGCTGAAATTTGGATCAGACTATCCTGTTATTGATAACTATAAGAAAGGAAATGCTATATCTAGTATATATCCAAATGCTAATTATTATGCTTGTGGGCGACAGGCTATAAACGACCTTATTGGAAAATTTCAATGGAAAAGGATTTGGATGCCTTCATATTTCTGCTATGATATAATAAACTATATCAAGACAACGGGTATTAAGGTTGTTTATTATGTAGACTATCCTGGAAATGACGATGAAACAAGCATTGGTAAAATACAGTTTGAAGAAGGAGATGTTCTTTTCAGAATGAATTTCTTTGGATTCAGAGGTGTGAGAACTAACAAGACCATCCCAGTTCCTGTTATTGAAGACCATTCCCACGACCTTGTTGGAGAGTGGCCTCAAAATAGTGATGCTGATTTTTGTATAGCTTCATTAAGAAAAACACTTCCAATTAGTGAGGGGGGAATTCTTTGGTCTCCAAAAGAAAAAAAACTGCCCTTGTTTCCAAAAGAGACAGAGGAGAATAATAAACTTGCAGATATCCGCTATAAAGCGATGACGAGAAAGGCTGGTTATTTGAATGGCTCAATTAAGAAGCCTCGTTTTAGGCAAGATATGTTAGACACCGAAAAGATGTTAGATAAAATACCAATATCGAAAATTTCAAATGATAGTTGGAATATAATTAATGAAATAGATATCCAAGAGTGGTATGATCGCAAACATCGTAATTGGAATTTATTACAAGACATTACTAACGAAGATGTGAAGATACTGCAACCTGAAAAAAATACATTTAATCCTTTCTCACTGGTGCTTTTGTTCAAGAGTAAAGAGGTAAGGGATAAGATGAGGGATATATTGATCAATCGCCAAACTGTTTTTCCCGCCATCCTTTGGAAAATACCGGAAATGCAAAATTCTGAGAGTGTGGATTTCGCTAATAGAATGCTGAGTATACATTGTGATGGCAGGTATGATAAAGACCTTGATGAACTGAAAGAAAGAATCATTACAGCAATACGATTACTGAAAGGACAATGTTAAGTGAAATAGGAAGCAATTTTTGGATTAGTCCTAACGAGTTATCTCTGCAAGTTTTAGAGATAACGCCGGAAAAGTTCAATTGCAAGGGTTCGGATTATGTTTGGATGTCTACAGGTAGGGGGGCTACTTCTTTTATACTGGATACAATTGAAAGGCGAAATTTTAATGTCAGTAAGGTAGCTTTATTGCCTCCATTCACCTGCAATACGGTAATTGAGCCTTTCCTCGCTAAAGGATATGAAGTCAAAACATTCCATACAGGAAAGGATTTGAGGTCAAAAGGTGCGGATATTGTTTCTGCAGCTCGTGAATGTAATGCAGGCGTTGTGCTATTCCATCGCTATTTCGGAGTAGATTCAATAGCAGATATTGATGAAGCTGTTAATGAACTTCGGAATGCGGGCATTATTGTTATAGAAGATTGTACACAATGCCTATACAGTACTTTCAAGAGAGCAAATGCTGATTATGTTGTTGCCAGTATCAGAAAATGGTGTGGTGTTCCAGATGGAGGATTTGCGGTTTGCAAGGATGGAAGTTTTGAAAATAAGCCGGAAAAGAAAGATACTGAATTGGAAGAAGCTAAAAAGGAGGCTTCAATTTTAAAATATCAATATTTGTTTGAGGGGGCTGGATACAGGAATGTGTTCTTGACAAAATACAGAAAAGCAGAAGATATTTTGGATGAAGAGAAGCTGTATTTTACCATCTCTGATTTGTCGGCGGCTATTCAAAGTAATCTGGATATTGAGAGTCTGAAGCAAAAAAGAAGAGAGAATTACAAGATTATAGCTGAGGGTCTAAAAGAGGTAGAAGGCATAACAGTCATAACTGAAGTATTGGCTGAGGATGAAGTCCCTCTATACTGTCCGATTCTTAGCGAGCATCGATTTGATATTCAAAAACTGCTGGTAAAGAACGCTATTTATGCTCCTATTGTTTGGCTAAAGGCAGACAGTTGTCCTGCAGTGGACGAAGATGCTGATTATTTGTATGATCATATTCTATGCATTCCGATAGATCAGCGATATGGTGAAGACGATATGAAGCGAGTAATAAATACATTAATTCAGAATAAATGAAAAAAATAGCAATAATCGGTGGGGGCGTGATGGCTTCATACTTTGGAGAGGCTTGTCATCGTCTTGGATATGAAGGTCATTATTTTTCCATGCTCGATGGCAAAGTTGATGATTCGAAAGTGGATTTCTTTCATGAGATCAATATCTTCAACAAAGATGGAATTGTGACTATATGCAAAGAAATAGGCGTGGATGGTGTTGTGCCCACAACCGAACTTTCAGTTCCTATTACAGCTTATGTGGCAGAAAAGCTTGGGTTGCTGGGCAATCCAGTTAAAGTAGCAGAGGTAATAACTAACAAGTATCGCAATCGCGAATGCATAAAGGATCTGACAGATCTTCTTTCTCCGAAATTCGTAGCAGCAAAATGTATAAAAGATATAGAGAACTCTGATGTTCCTTATCCTATGATTCTGAAACCTGTAAGCTTAGGTGGTAAAAGAGGTATCACTGTTGTGAATAAGTATGATGAGCTGATTGGCGCATTTGAATATGCAGCTAATAGCTTTCGCAAAGGTGTTCAGCCGTTGATTATTGCAGAGCAATTCCTTGAAGGAGGAATGGAGTGCAGTGTAGAATCAATTTCTATCAAAGGTCGCCATACTATTATCCAGATTACCCAAAAGGATAGTAGTGATGCACCTCATTGTGTGGAATTAGGTCATCACCAGCCTGCACCTCTTTCCGATGAAATTTGGAATAAGGTTGTCAAGGGCGTAAGCTCCGGACTGACAGCCATTGGATTGGACAATGGCCCTTGTCATACAGAAATTAAAATCATAGATGGGGAGGTCTATCTTATTGAATTCAATGCTCGACCAGGTGGGGATCACATTTGGTGGCCAATGGTAGAACTGAGTACCGGATTTGATATTATCGGTGCTGTGGCTCAGGCAGCGACTGGTGACCTAGAATCGATTGATGTGAAGAGTTTCAAACACCGCTATTCCGGTTTGTATTATGTAGTAAAACAAACCGCACATCTTAAGGCGATCTTTGATACCTGCGAAAAAGAGAAATGGTGCTGGGAAAAGAACTTCATTACTGATGATTTATACGAATTGGTCCAGAATGATATGGAACATACCAACTATATGATCTACTCTTCTGAGGAGGAGGATCCTGTTGAAAAACTTCTAAAGAAACAGTAATTCAATGATAGAAACATTAGGATTAGATAGTCGCGAAAGATGGAACGAGGTGGCGAAGTCTTTTAAAGATTATGACATTTACTATTCGCCAGAGTATCTGATTTCATTTCAGATGATAGGTGATGGAGATCCGATACTGATTTATTATAAAGAAAATGGGTTAAAGGCTATGTGTGCCTTGATGAAACGTTCGCTGAAAACGTATGGTGTGGACGATTGGTTCGACCTGATAACGCCATATGGTTATGGTGGTTTTGTGTTTGAGGGTGATATGTCCGAAAACAATAAGAAGGTCTTCAGCAAAGCATTCAAACAGTGGGTTGTGGAACATAATGTAGTAAGTATCTTCTATCGTTTTCATCCTCAGTTAAGAACCGCAGAAAATGCCTATTGGTATTGCGATCCGATAATGCTTGGACATACTATTGAGATGGATCTTACTGATGAAGACACTATATGGAAGAATATGACCAGCAAGAACCGTAATATGATTCGCAAGGCTGAAAAGAATGGTATAACTATAGAACATGGTTTGACGTGGGAACTTTTCCTTGAATTCAAAGTGGTATATGATGCCACGATGGTCAAAGACAATGCTGAGGAATATTACTTCTTCAAGGAAGATTTCTATCGTAGTATTTTTGATAATATGAAAGATACCTGTGAAATATTCTATGCTGTATATGAGGGGAAGAAGATCGCTATGAGTATGATGTTACATGAGAATGATAGAATGCATTATCATCTCTCGGGTTCTGTTTGGGAATATCGCAATCTGGCACCATCGAATCTTTTGCTGTACGAAGCAGCAAAATGGGGTAGCTCCATAGGCTGTAAGATTTTTCATTTGGGAGGTGGTGTTGGTAGTGGAAAGGATAATCTCTTTAAATTCAAACGCGAATTCAATAGAAACTCTGATATTACTTTTGGAATTGGAAAGCAGATTTGTAATCAGGAAATGTATGACAAACTGGTTCAGTTTTGCATTGATGGAAAAACTGATTTTGATAAGGATAATAAGTTCTTCCCATTGTATCGTACAATATAACATTAATTGAAACTTATAATTAGAGAGATATGGAAAAAAGTGTGTACTTTAGAGCCTTAGAACCTGAGGATGCTGAGTTGATATATCAGTGGCACAACGATGCCGAGATGATGAAGAATGCCGTGGGCATGGAGAGATTTTGGAGCAAACAGGATTGTCGAGATTGGGTAGCAGCTCGTAGCAAAAGAGATAACTTTAATTTTTGGTTTGCTATTTGTCTCAATGATGAATCTAAAAAGATGATAGGTTATTTTGGCATTAACAAAGTGCATTATGTAAATCGGTCGGCAACAAGTGACGCAATAGTAATTGGGGACAAAGAACATAGAGATGGCTTTGCTTGGATTGAAACATACTTGTATATGAAATACTTCGTTTTTGAAGTGTTGCATCTTCATAGATTCTATGGCTCTTGTATGGCCACTCAAAAGCAGACTCTTTTTATGACAAAACTATTGTATGCTCATGTGGATGGCATAATTCCTGATTGTTATTTTAAGAATAATCAATATATAGATGAGGTTTTAACATCTTCGCTTGATGACGAGTACTTCATGCATAAAAATAATGGTGACTTCGAAATGAAGGCTTTGTTGAAGCGCATAAGGCAACTGAGAGAAGAAGAAAAGGAAAAAGAAAAATGACAAATAACGTGCTCCAAATTTCACAACGTGGCACAGAGATGCCACTTTCTCCTATACGTAAACTTTCTCCGCTGGCATTCGCTGCAGAGGATAGAGGGATAAAGGTTTACCGACTGAACATCGGTCAGCCTGACCTGCCAACGCCTCAATGTGCAATAGATGCCATGAAGAATGTGGATATAAAGATTTTAGCGTATAGCCCTTCACAAGGCTTTAAAAGCCTACGTGAAAAGATGATGGGTTACTATGCTAAATACAATATCCATATAACAGCGGATGATATTATCATTACCAATGGTGGTTCGGAGGCAGTTCTATTTGCTTTTATGAGCACCTTGAACCCAGGTGATGAGATTATTGTTCCAGAGCCTGCATACGCCAATTATATGTCGTTGGCTGTATCGGCTGGTGCAGTTATATGTACCATTCCAACGACTATAGAAGAAGGATTTTCACTGCCAAAAGTGGATCAATTTGAAAAACTGATTAATGAGCGTACGAAGGCAATTCTGATTTGTAATCCGAATAATCCTACGGGGTATCTCTATACGCAGAAGGAGATGAACCAAATACGGGATTTAGTGAAGAAGTATAATCTTTACTTGTTCTCGGATGAGGTTTATCGTGAGTTTATCTATACAGGATCTCCATATATCAGTGCCATGCATCTAGAGGGGATAGAACAGAATGTGATTCTGATTGATTCCTTCTCGAAACGTTATTCTGAGTGTGGTATCCGTATAGGAACATTGATGACTAAGAACGAGAAAGTACGCGCTGCTGTGATGAAGTTCTGTCAGGCAAGGCTTAGTCCTCCATTGATTGGACAAATCATTGCAGAGGCTTCATTGGATACACCTGAAGAATATCTTCGTTCTGTTTATGATGAATATGTGGAGCGCAGAAAATGCTTGATAGATGGTCTGAATAGGATCCCCGGTGTTTATACCCCAATCCCAATGGGTGCCTTCTATACTGTGGCTAAACTCCCTGTGGATGATACCGAGAAGTTTGCTGCTTGGTGTCTGGAGGAATTCTCGTATGAAGATGCTACCATTATGATGGCGCCAGCTTCAGGATTCTATACCACTGAAAAGATGGGAAAAGATCAAGTTCGTTTGGCCTACGTGCTAAAGAAAGAGGATTTACAGAAGGCACTCATTATATTAGAAAAGGCACTAGAGAAATATAATAAAAGATAAGGGTTGAAGATGTGTGAAGTTGGTTCTACCATTCTATGAGAAAACATCGAAACCAGAAAGAATATTGGAACTAATATTTGAAGGAGGTAATTTCGGACACAATCATGGGGAGAAGCCTATACCAATAGGCAAGTTAGCCTGACATTAGCGTGGAGTGACAGATACTTTAAAACGATATTGGATAGTGGGTAGAACAATTCCAAATGATATAAGTTTTTTCTTCCCGAACTAAGTGCATTAGCAAGGATAAAAAGCATTTTGAGAATTAATTGTTTATTCGAAGCATGAAGAGGTCGATAAAAATATTATTATTTTCTTATAATCTATTTATTTTTAGTTAGCCATGTCCATGCTAACGCAGAAGAATTATTTAACAGAGGCAAGACTAATTACCGTATTGTGCTGTCTTCGAATGCTTCTAAAACAGAGGAGACAGCTGCAAATGAATTAGCGACATATCTGAAACAAATAAGCGGCACAACGTTCGAAATTACTGGTACTCCTGGCGAAAGGAATATCTATGTTGGTTATGATAGTGCTAATAAAGTATTTAAAAGATTAACCGCATACAAGAATGATGATGACGGTTTTATGGTAATGACTATTGGCTCTGATATTGTAATATTTGGAGGAAAAGAAAGAGGTACGATGTATGGTGTATATCGATTTTTGGAAACACTTTTTGGGGTAGAATGGTACACACCTACATTTACGAAAGTTCCCAAACTCACTACTTATAGTTTTAAAAAAATAGAATTTTCAGAACATCCTAAAATTTTTTACCGATATACCGATTTTTATTGTGTAAATGATGATGCATGGTTGGCTCATAATCTAATGAACAATAAGTATAGGAAATCTACACCTAATACAAATAAGTATGGCATCCAACGTTGTTTATGGAGCCAACATACAATGAAAATACTTTTGCCATCTAAAAGTAATTTTGATAAACACCCAGAATATTTTGCTTTGTATAAAGGGAAGAGAATTAAAGATGGACAATTGTGTTTGTCTAACCCCAAAGTGATTGATATCTTAACAAAAGAAATCTTAAAAGTTATAGAAAATCATCCCGAGTTTGATATTTATGATGTTTCGCAGAATGATAACAATTATTTCTGCCAATGTGAAAATTGTAAAGCTGTTGAAGCTAAATATGGAGGAAAATCTGGATTGATTTTGTGGGCAGTGAACCAAGTAGCGAATGAGGTAAAAAAAAGCTTTCCAGATAAATATATAACAACTCTTGCGTATAAATTAACCCGAAGCGCTCCTGTGGGGATAGCTCCTGCAGATAATGTTGTTATAAGACTGTGTGATATAGAATGCTGTTTTGCTCACTCCCTCTCAGCTGATAATTCAAGCCGAAATACTTCCTTTATAAAAGACTTGAAAGATTGGAGTCGTATAGCAAAACATATATTTATTTGGGATTATGCCGAGAATTGGCGAGGATTTATGACACCTTACCCGAACATTAATGCATTAGGATCCAATATTCAAACATTTATGAAGTATAAAGTAATGGGTGTATTTGAAGGAGGGCAGAATCTTTCTTACGGTAGTGATTTTGAAGAATTGAAGAGCTGGCTGATTGGAAAGTTGCTATGGAATCCGTATCAAAATACAGAGTTTTTAGCACGGCAGTTTATAAAAGACTATTATGGCTCTTCGTCTCAAGAAATTCTACAATATTACAATCTGTATAATTCACTTGTAAAACCTGATGTTCATATTGGATGTAGGCTTAAAAATGAGTCTGAGTTTTATAATGATGATTTCGTGAAAAAAGCATATCCTATTATGGAAAGAGCAGAAAAGGCTGCGAGTGATTCTGTTATATTAGAGCGCGTGAAGAAGGTGAAATTGCAAGTATTGGCGTCTGAATATGCATTGCATCCTCAAAATTTTTACAAAAGCGGGAAGTGGCTTGAATTCAAAACCTTGGTTTTGAAGTATAATGCTTACATAAAGTTGGGTGTTGGGCCAGAGAAGTTTATTCCAGAGTTTGAGAGTGTGGTTAAAAAAAGAAATGGCATATAAAAGAATCAAGTATAAAACCGCTTGCTTTGTTAATTAGTATAGGTGTTTTGATTGCGACAGGTGTAGGATTGAAAAGAAGAATAAGGAAAACTGTATAGTCATGGTATTGGAGATAAAGTGTATGGGAATGAACCTATAGGGGAATTGTTACATCTTTGTACAATTTGGAGCATAACATCTTCGCTGCGAACAAAAATTTTAGAATTTATGTATAGCAGTGAAGATCTTGAAAGGTTTTACTTTCAATACCAGACCGAGGCTTTGCCTCATGGAGAATCTCTCCAATCGTTTTGCGTTAAGAACAAAGTTCCTTATAACATCTTTCAGAAATGGTACAAGGATACCCGTAAAAAAGTAGTTGAAGTCCAGGTTGATGGTGCTCCTGCAATTGGTCATGAGGAAAAATCCAGGGCTAGTGATCAACCTCAACCGGTATCACCAAGCAGAGATGATCACCCGGTTCGTATTTGGGTTGGGATTCGTATCAGCAATGGCTTGCATTTGTCCCAAAAGAATTTAAGCTACCAGGATTTGGTTCGTATGGTAGAGAAGTTGGAGGGGTTATGTTGAGTGTTACCGGTCTGAATCATTTTTATTATGTCCGTGATTTTACCGATATGCGTTGTAAACACAGCCGTGTGTTGTCTGTCATTCGTGAACGGCTTCACCGTGAGCCCAATGATGGAGACGTCTTTATAGTCATGTCTCGAAATCGCAGGATAGTCCGTATGTTTTCATTTGATAATCGTTCATATAGTCTGTTCGAAAAGAAGTTTGTAGCAGGCTATCAGTTCATGAAAGTAGAGCGGAACGGGGCAGATACTGTTTATCGGATTGCCTGGAAGGACGTGGTTTTGATTCTTGAGAATCCTATAGTTAAAACATTAAAAATCAGATAATTAATCTATTTGTCCACTTGCGTTTTTGCGATTATTTTATTACCTTTAATGCTGTAAATCAAAGGTTTAAGTATGATCGATCTGCAAGATATAATTACAACAAAACGAGAGTTGTTGAGTAGGGCAACCTGCTCACTCAGCCCTATAAATTATAGTGCAGGTATGGCAGAGGATCAGAAAGAGCGGTACATACAATACCTTTCCGAACAGAATCAGGATCTTCGGTTGACAAGTGATGCCATGAAGCTTGTTTTGGAGGATTTTATGGCTCAGATGAAGGATCTGAAGGATCAGGTGTCCTCTATGGAATCGAAACATGCTGACCTTGAGAATCGGTTGTCAGAAGAGCATAAACTTCGCAAATCGGCTGAACGTAAGATTAAATCACTTCAGGAAAGACTTGATTATGCCCATCAGGAACGTTTTGGTGATAGACGTCAAAAGATACAATCTAAAGCTAAAACAAGTGATTCAGACCGCCGGAAGGAGAAAGATGATTATGATGGAACCGATGATACGCTTCGTACGGATTCGGTTGGTCATGTCCAATCACCGGAGGTTAAAGAGCCTTCCGGGAAAGGCCGTGATTTGTCCAATCGTCCTGACGGTTATAAAACGACGGGAGTATCCGGAGAAGTAATAGAGCATCCTTCTGACTTGACAAAGGTTCCCGGTCGCATCATTGAAAGGAGAATGGTACGGGTGTTCAGTTTCCGTACTTTCCTTACGGAAGAATGTTTTGAGATGGTTCATTATGCAGAGCCTGGTAAAAAGCCCAGGTGGGGTTATTTCCCTTCTGAAGGCCATCCGGAGGTGGTGACCAGATTCGAGGGTACTAAAGCTACTCCTGAATTTCTGCAGGCTATCGCCTATGAAGTTTATGTGAAGAATGTGACTTTCGGTCTTCTTCACCAATGGCTGACAGATATGGGCATGACCGTTTCTAAAAACACATTGCGCAACTGGCTTAAGAAAGGCAAGAAATACCTGGATGAATTGGTCTGTGTATTGAAGTCCATAGCTTTGGAAAAAGACTCGATAGTGAACTGCGATGAGACCTGGTGTAAGGTGCGTAAATATGATCACTATAAGAAGTGCTATATTTGGGTTCTGGTCAACAAGGCTCGGAAAACAGCCATTTTCTTCTATGAGAATGGCTCGCGCGGTCGTGAGGTACTTACAGACTTTTTGGGTGATGCAGAATTGAAGAGTATCATGTCCGACGGATACAATGCTTATGTGTTTATCGGCAATGATCTGAAATCAGCCCGTTTTAAAGATACTGTACACCAAGTTTGTATGTCTCATGCCAAAAACAAGTTTGTCAAGGCTTCCAATCAGGGTGGTGAACCGACTGCAGAACGCTTTTCCGAAATTTTAAAGGAGTTCTTTATGAGGGAGCGTAAATACGATGATGCCGGATTAACTCCAAAAGAAAGGTTTCGGGAAAGGCAAAGTCTGGAAACGAAGGAACTCCTGATAGAATTGCGCAGTCAGTTGGACAGTGAACTGTCAAAGGATTCAGAATTTAGAAGTCAGTATTATAGGGAAGCTCTCAATTATCTGAACCGGTTCTGGAAAGAGATTTTTGCCTACTTGGATGATGGTGAATTACCTATAGACAACAATCTGGCAGAGCGAACCATTCGAAAGCTGACTACCCAACGTAATAATTCACTTCATTATGGTAGTGATGCCGGTGCTGGGATGGCTGCAACATATCATAGTGTGATTGGAACGGTAAAGCTTCATGGCAGTTCTGTCTGGAACTTCATCGGAACTTTTTTCAAAAATATCTTTAACGGATGCAGGGATTATGTTAACATGGTTCCTGACAAAATCACTTTGGCTACCAGCCAATGTTAAATTCAAGACTAATTAATTAACAAAACTCGGTTTAGGGCACTGAAAAGTGCCCTTTCAAAGGGGGATGCCCTAAATTGAGTGCTTACAACTCTTTTGATCAATGAAATTATAGGCTTATGTATAAAAGAGGATTAAAGCGTGGGTTAGACTTTGTAATTGTTTTTATAGTTCTGTTGGTTATCTGGCCCATATTACTTCTTCTGATAATTTTCCTCCATTTCACCAATAAGGGTGCCGGTGTCTTTTTCACCCAGGATCGCCCTGGAAAAAATGCTCGGATATTCAAAGCCATAAAGTTTAAGACAATGACAGATGAGCGGGATTCTGGAGGAAACTTGTTGCCGGATGCTGAACGCCTGACAAAGATTGGTAAAATAGTCCGTTCTCTTTCCATAGATGAATTGCCACAATTAATTAATGTATTAAAGGGGGATATGGCATTGGTTGGCCCCCGTCCTTTATTGCCGAAGTATCTTCCTTTATATTCAGAGAAACAGTTCCGTCGCCATGAAGTACGTCCGGGAATTACGGGGTGGGCACAGGTAAACGGACGGAATGATATCAGTTGGAAACGTAAGTTTGAACTGGATGTGTGGTACGTGGATCATATTTCTTTCTGGCTGGACGTGAAGATTATTCTGCTAACCATAAAGAAAGTGTTCGTTAGAGAAGGGATCAATAAGGAAGGTAATGCTACCACTGAGGCTTTCAACGGTCATAACTGAAATGAACATCCATCAGATTGTCAATTCTGTTTTCACCTCCAATACTTATATACTGTCTGTTGAGGGGAAAGATGGGTATGTATTGATAGATATTGGGGATATTGCTCCTATAAAGCAGTGTGTTCAGGAAAAGTGCGGAACGGTACAAGCCTTGTTTCTGACTCATACTCATTACGACCATATTTATGGTATAAAAGATTTATTACGATTGTATCCTGATTGCACAGTTTACACTTCCTCTTTCGGTAAGGAGGCTTTAGGTTCGGATAAACTTAATTTTTCCCGTTATCACAATGATCCTGTAATATGGATGGGAGATAATGTGACGGTTTTACATGAGAATGATAAAGTGGAAATATTTCCGGGAATTTTCGTGGAAGTGTTTGAAACTCCCGGACATGATAAAAGCTGCCTTACCTATAAAGTCGAGAACAATGTTTTCTCGGGTGATTCATATATCCCGGGTGTTAAAGTCATTGCCTCATTCCCTAATAGCGATAGGGAAGATGCACGGATCTCGAAAGAACGTATCATGGAATTAACAAAGGATTGCAGTCTGTATCCCGGTCATGGAAACATTTATGAGTAAATTATTCCGATATCTGGAAAGGATTTATAAAGCCGTTTCCTTTCTTTTTATTCCCCACTATGTGAGGAATCCGGAGTCTGATCATTAAATAATCACATATATATTTATGGATAAAACTATTTATCTCTGCCTTGCCCATATGAGCGAGGAGGGTATTGAACAGAAATATGTAAAAGAAGCCTTCGATACGAACTGGGTGGTTCCTCTTGGTCCTAATGTGAATGCTTTTGAAGAGGATTTGAAACGTTTTGTAGGCGAAGGTAAGGAAGTGGTGGCACTTTCGGCCGGTACGGCGGCAGTACATTTGGCTCTGTTGGCTTGTGGAGTGGGACAGGGTGACGAAGTGATTGTACAAAGCTTCACATTCTGTGCGTCTTCGCATCCGGTCACTTATCTGGGGGCTGTTCCGGTATTTGTGGATTCTGAGAAAGAAACTTGGAACATGTCTCCGGAACTGTTGGAAGAAGCCATCAAGGACCGCATTGCCAAGACTGGCAAAAAGCCAAAAGCTATTGTTCCTGTGGCATTGTACGGCATGCCCTATGACTGTACACGTATCATGGAGATAGCCGATAGGTATGCTATTCCAGTGGTGGAAGATGCTGCCGAAGGTTTTGGCTCCCGTTTTAAGGGACAGGTACTGGGGACGTTCGGCAAGTTCGGGGTGCTGAGCTTTAACGGTAACAAGATGATTACTACCAGTGGCGGTGGTGCGTTGATTTGTAAAGATGCCGAAAGCAAGAATCAAATCATGTGGTATGCCACGCAGGCCCGTGAGGCTTATCCTTATTACCAGCATGAGGCGATAGGGTATAACTATCGCATGAGTAATATATGTGCAGGTATTGGTCGTGGTCAAATGACCGTTGCCGATAAGCATATTGCACATCACCGACATGTGCAGGCTCTCTATAAGGAACTGCTTAAGGATGTGGAGGGGGTATTGCTGCATGAAGCTCCTTCGGCTGATTATGACTCTAATTTCTGGCTTTGTACAATCACTCTGGATTCTTCACTTCGCATCAAAGGGCAGGAAAATGCTTATAAGGATGTTGTCAGGACTGCCGTAGGTGGTGCTGCAGGTGTGATTCATGCCGTAGATTGTGCTACAACAGATTGCCAGCCCAACGAGAATGTGGAGGCTTTGCGTGCTTTTATGCTTGGCAAAAAATAGAGGCACGCCCGGTTTGGAAACCGATGCACAAGCAGCCGGTCTATAAGGATGCTCCGGCTTATATCAATGGGGTATCCGAAGCTATTTTTAAAATCGGTATGTGCCTTCCTGCCGGGCCGTGGGTGACTGATGAAGATGTATATTATATCGTGGAGTGTATAAAAGAGGCCATAGTAAAATAATAGATGAAAATACAGCTTTTTTTAACTACGACCTTGACAACGCTGTCGGTTGCCAATACGTTTGTCAATGCGGATTTCATCTATACCGTTGTCTGTTCCGTTCTAGTCTTCTGCTTCTTCAATTTCTGCAAGCGTGCCAAATATTCACCGCCTGATGCTTCATGAGAATATCGGACTACCGCATCGCAAACATCTTATCAGATTATGGCGAATGAGCTGAAGATTCCCCATGTCATAGTATCTTTGACCTATATGGCAGTACAGGCAATCATCATCGTAGGATATCTTGATTAAGTTGGCTTGCCTAATCTGTCAGCTTGTAAATCAATACTTTATGAACTTATCTCAGAAAACAGCTTCAGCGAGGCTGTTTTCTTTGTTTACAGGCAAATATATCCTCACCTTTGCATTGTTGATCAACAAAACGAGATTAAAAACCATGTTGAATTAAAAATGTAAAAAGGAGAAAGAAACTATGCCTTTATTTTATTATGCAAGACAGTCGTCTCTGGCGACAAAAGAGGGTGCCAAACTTTGGCATCTGAGTTTGAAGAAAGTGGGAAGAGCCGTGGATGCACAACAGCTGGCTGAGGTGATTGCCGAGAAGTCTTCCCTGACTCCGGGTGACGTACATAATGTAATCCGTAACCTGATGACGGTAATGAGGAGCCAGTTGCTGAACAGCCGTACGGTGCGTCTGGATGGCCTGGGCACATTCACCATGAAGGCCCGTACGCGAGGTAAGGGAGTGGCCAAATCTGAAGACGTGAATCCCAATCAGGTGACTGCTTTGCGCTGCCAGTTTACTCCGGAATACACGCGCCCGGCTGCCATCGGCACTACGCGTGCCCTGCTCCAGGGTGTGGAGTTTGAGAAATGGACGGGAGTGGTTACTGATGGTAAGGATGATGCCGGTGATGGTGGTAATTCCGGTGGCGGTTCCGACGGTGACCAGGGAGAGAACCCGTTAGGATAAGATGTATTTACTAATTTTGAAAGATTAAGACTATGAAAAAGAACGTTTGGGACAAGATTTTGAAGGTAGTGATAGCTGTTGCTTCCGCCATATTGGGAGCTTTAGGCGCCAATGCAATGAATGTATAAATTGTAGATTTATATAGAATATTAGGAGAAAGGCGGTGAAGGAAAAGCACTTCATCGCCTTTTTGTTATTTTCTTCATTTATAATTCCCTGCCAACCAAAAAATCTTATTACCTTTGCAGGTCACTTTTGGAAACAATAAAAATATAATGATATGAATATCTCTTATAATTGGTTGAAAGAGTATGTCGATTTCGATTTGACACCGGATGAAGTTGCTGCGGCACTGACCTCCATCGGACTGGAAACGGGAAGTGTGGAAGAGGTGCAAACCATTAAAGGCGGACTGGAAGGACTGGTCATCGGCGAAGTGCTGACATGCGAAGCTCATCCTAACTCAGACCATATGCACATCACTACGGTGAACCTGGGACAAGGTGAACCCGTGCAGATTGTATGCGGCGCTCCGAATGTAGCTGCCGGACAGAAAGTGGTAGTAGCCACGTTGGGTACAAAACTGTATGACGGTGACGAGTGCTTTACCATCAAGAAATCAAAACTTCGTGGCGTGGAATCTGTCGGCATGATTTGTGCTGAAGATGAAATCGGTATCGGTACGGACCACGCAGGCATCATCGATGCGAAACAGCTGTTCCGGGTACGCTTGCCAAGGACTACTATAACATCAAGAGCGATTACGTGCTGGAAGTGGACATCACTCCCAACCGTGCCGATGCTTGCTCACATTATGGGGTGGCACGCGACTTGTACGCCTACTTGATACAGAACGGTAAGCAGGCTACCTTGAAGAAACCTTCGGTAGACGCTTTTGCGGTAGAAAATCACGACTTGGATATTAAAGTAACTGTAGAGAACAGCGAGGCATGTCCCCGATATGCCGGCGTTACGGTGAAAGGGGTTACAGTGAAAGAAAGCCCCGAATGGTTGCAGAACAAGTTGCGTATTATCGGCCTGCGTCCTATCAATAATGTGGTGGATATTACCAACTATATCGTCCATGCTTTCGGCCAGCCGCTGCACTGCTTCGATGCAGATAAGATTAAAGGCGGTGAGGTGATTGTAAAGACCATGCCGGAAGGTACTCCGTTTGTAACTCTTGATGGCGTGGAGCGTAAATTGAACGAACGCGACCTGATGATTTGCAACAAGGAAGAGGCGATGTGTATTGCCGGTGTGTTCGGCGGTCTGGATTCCGGTTCTACGGAAACCACCAAGGATGTGTTCCTTGAAAGTGCCTACTTCCATCCGACATGGGTACGCAAGACAGCCCGTCGTCATGGATTGAACACAGATGCTTCTTTCCGTTTTGAAAGAGGTATTGACCCGAATGCCACTATTTACTGCCTGAAGCTGGCTGCTTTGATGGTAAAGGAACTTGCCGGAGGTACCATTTCTTCTGAAATAAAAGATGTGTGCGCCGCTCCTGCCAAGGATTTCCGTGTGGAACTTGCCTATGAGAAAGTGAACTCACTGATTGGTAAAGTTATTCCGGTGGATACCATCAAGAGCATCGTGACAAGTCTGGAAATGAAGATTGTAGACGAGACAGTCGAAGGGCTTACACTGGATGTTCCTCCTTACCGTGTGGACGTGCAGCGCGATTGCGATGTAATAGAGGATATCCTGCGTATCTACGGATATAATAATGTGGAGATTCCGACTACCTTGAAGTCTTGTCTGACTACCAAGGGTGAATATGATAAATCCAACAAACTGCAGAACCTGGTTGCCGAGCAGCTGGTGGGCTGTGGTTTCAATGAGATTCTGAACAACTCGTTGACGCGTGCCGCTTACTATGACAATCTGGAGTCTTATCCATCAAAGAATCTGGTAATGTTGCTGAATCCGTTGAGTGCAGACTTGAATGCCATGCGTCAGACACTGCTTTTCGGTGGATTGGAAAGCATCTCGCACAACGCCAACCGTAAGAATGCAGACCTGAAATTCTTTGAATTCGGTAATTGTTATCACTTCAACGAGGAAAAGAAGAATCCGGAGAAAGTGCTTGCCGCTTATTCCGAAGACTATCATCTTGGTTTGTGGGTGACTGGCAAGAGGGTGGCCAACTCATGGGCTCATCCGGACGAGAACAGCTCGGTATATGAGCTGAAGGCATACGTTGAGAATGTCTTTGCCAGATTGGGGCTGCACATGCATGATTTGGTTGTCGGCAATCTGACTGATGACATCTATGCTGCCGGTTTATCTGTACAGACAAGGGGTGGAAAGCGGTTGGCTACTTTCGGTATTGTAACAAAGAAGCTGCTGAAGGCATTCGATATTGACAACGAGGTTTACTATGCCGATTTCAACTGGAAAGAATTGTTGAAGGCCATCCGCAATGTGAAGGTGAGCTATACGGAAATCTCCAAGTTCCCTGCCGTGAAACGCGACTTGGCGTTACTGCTCGACAAGAAAGTGCAGTTTGCGGAAATTGAGAAGATTGCCTACGAGACGGAGAAAAAGCTGCTGAAGGAGGTCTCTCTCTTCGACGTTTATGAGGGTAAGAATCTGGAAGCTGGTAAGAAGAGTTACGCGGTGAGCTTCTTGCTGCAGGATGAGAATGCCACGTTGAACGATAAGCAGATTGACAAGATTATGTCCAAACTAGTGAAGAACCTGGAGGACAAATTGAATGCCAAGCTGCGTTGATTCATTATTCAGAATTTATAATTCATAATTTAAAATACAGTTCCAATGGGAAGAGCGTTTGAATATAGAAAAGCTGCCAAATTGAAAAGATGGGGTCACATGGCAAAGACCTTTACAAGACTGGGTAAACAAATTGCTATTGCGGTGAAGGCCGGCGGTCCGGAGCCG
>ADJT01009426.1_pt1 | contig 35615 bp, 31 predicted proteins | sample 268108 | NCBI WGS metagenome assembly ADJT01 (sample SAMN00007487, study PRJNA43253) | human gut metagenome | isolation source: feces sample TS29
TTTATTTTTCTTTTTTCAGTTATTCTATACAATTTTTGTAGTTTTGTTTTGTTCAAAGTAGCTATTATCTGCATGTGCATTTGCGTGTTGATATTTTTATCACGCTATTAGCACGCAATCAAATGTATCCAGACAGTTGTTTTCTTGGAATCTATATTCCATATCGTAGTATCTTACAGATTTCCTGTAATATAAAAAAGCCTGCAGTTTTCATCCTGCAGACTATTTTATATGATACTTTGCACAATACATGTTCAAAGGTTATATTTTGTTTTGATCTTGATATCTGTAAAGAGATATTCTCTCTCCGGCTCCTGTCCTTTTGTCAGGATATCCGCCAGGATCCTTGGCGGTTCATACCCCTGGACATATCCATTCTGGTCGATCAGAAAATCCACATGATCATTCTTCAGTGCCCGTTCATTCTTCGGAGTCTGATCGTAGATCACAACGTAGGGCCTGCGGTCAAGTCTCAGCTTTTCAAATGCCTTACCCACTCCTGCCTGGCCTCCGGATACCACCAGGATCCCGCTGATCCCTGAAGTACTCATCATGGCATTTTCTATAATGTGCTCCACCTCAGCTGCTTCATCAAAGCTTCCGTGAACACCGGCGATCTCCAGATGTGGAAAAGTCCGCTTGGCTTCCTCCACAAAGCCATCCACTCGCTGATTGTCAACATGATTGCTGAAATATCCGGTGATGATCAGGATCTTTCCATTTCCTCTTGTCAGCATTCCAAGAAGTCCGGCTGCGGTACGTCCGCTCTTGCGGTTATCCATTCCCACAAAACAGGTTCTTCTCGTTCCTACAATATCAGAGTTAAAGGTTACTACTGGGATATTCTTCTCTTCGATCAAAGCATTCAGTTTCTCCCGGACAGTCTCACTGTCTACCGGCATGACCGCAAGTCCCCGGATTCCTTCCTGTTCCAGTTCCTCAATGGCCTGCAGCTGTTCCTCTTCATCAACGGAAAGACCCTCTTTCAGGATCAGCTGGATCCCTTTTTCTTTCAGTTCCACGGCTGCCTTCTCAATACCACGGTTTACTTCCTGCATAAAAGAAGATCTGGCAAGCTGTGTCACCACTCCGATCTTCAGTTTTTCATCTTTAGCTGTTCTGGAATGCTTCCGTTCTTTCTGTACATATCCCATCTCGTCCGCCAGACGGCAGATTCTCTCTGCCACCTCCGGATTGATCCGTCCTCTGTGGTTCAATGCTCTGTCCACGGTTCCCCTGGAAACCCCTGCCTGTTCTGCAATCTGCTGTATTGTTACCGCCATAAATCCTTCTCCTGCCTCTGCCTTACTGTATCATTGCCAGCTGTTCTGTTCGGCAATAATCTTTCTATATACATTTATATAGTTTTTTCGAAAAGGTGTCAATATGTAAGTGCATTATACAAGGCAACCAACCCGATCTTATCCCCGCACAGCCATATGATATACTTCTTTATAAGAAATCCCTGTTTTTTCACAAAGTTTTTTTACGCTTTCGTATTCCGGATAATAATATTCCTGTCCGCCAAAAGTGCAGACCTTCACTTCTACATTTCCCAGCGGGGTTGTAACCGTTCTTTTCTCTCTTTTCAGAATGGTTCTCCCCATCTCCTGGCGACGGATCCCAATGGTTGTCGTTTCTCTGAAAATGATCTGCTCCATCGCTGAAACCTGTTCTTTTTTACATAGAACGGTAAGTAGCCATGCCGGACGGTTTTTCTTCATAAATACAGGCATGTAATTGGCCTCTCTGGCTCCTGCCTCATACAGAAGCTCCATAACATAGCCAAGCGTTTCTCCTGTACAGTCATCAATGTTGGATTCCAGCTTTATAATGGTGTCTATTTCCGTACAAGCATCATTGCCTGAAGCCTCCTCCCCGGATTCCCGGATCAGCATGGCACGGAGAATTCCCGGGCACTCATACTGGCGCTTGCCTGCTCCGATACCGATCTTCTCCACCGTAAAATCTTCAGGCAGTTTTTCTGATGTAAGGAATGCCGCCACAATGGCTGCTCCTGTAGGCGTTATCAGTTCACCCTGCACCGATGTGATATGCAGCTTCAGCTGATGAGCACTTACAATATTACTTACCGCCGGTACCGGCACCGGAAGGATTCCGTGCTGACAGCGAATCGTTCCGCTACCCTCACAAAGTCTTGGAACGATCACTTCCTCCACATCCAGATCATCCATACAGATTGCAACAGAAAGAATATCCACAATGGAATCCACTGCACCCACTTCATGGAAATGGACCTGATTCACCGGTACATTATGGGCTTTTGCTTCTGCCTCGGCAAGAATCTTAAAAATCCTTTTTCCATAGGATTTTGCACGATCTGTCATATCTGCATGGTCGATAATCTCCATGATCTCGTTAAGGCCACGGTGTTCATGGTGATGGTGTCCGTGGTGGGAATGCATCGTTTCTGTATATGTATGACTGTTTCCATGGGTTTCCTGTACATGATGTTCATGAGAATGGGGATGCTCATGGGCTTCCAGGGCTTCATGACTATGTTGATAATGATGTTCCCCATGATCCTGGCTGTAAGAATCTCCATCATGCCCATACAGATATTTCATATCATGATCATGATTCTCATGATCCAGTAGTACATCAAAATCACAGGCATCGATCCCTGATTTCATCACACGGCTGATCTTTATGTCGAAACCTTTTACCGGCAGACTTTTAAGAGTTCTCACCAGTTTTTTCTGATCTGCACCCAGATCCAGAAGAGCCGCAACTGTCATATCCCCGCTGATCCCGGAGGTACACTCCAGATATAATTTGTTTTTCATCTATTTTCCCTCCGCAAGCCTGTTGATCTGGGTTGCCAGATATCCGGCCCCAAATCCGTTGTCAATATTTACTACTGCGATTCCGTTGGCACAGGAATTGATCATTGTCAGAAGCGCTGAAAGCCCATGAAAGCTGGCGCCATATCCCACGGAAGTAGGTACCGCGATCACCGGACGTTTCACAAGACCACCCATAACACTTGCCAGCGCACCTTCCATTCCTGCTACCGCAACCACACAGTTAGCCTCCTGGATGGTATCCAGCCTGGAAAAGAGTCTGTGCATACCACTGACTCCCACATCATAGATCCTCTCCACATGTGTGCCGAAATACTCTGCTGTCTGGGCAGCTTCCTCCGCAACAGAAATATCTGCTGTTCCGGCTGTACACACTGCCACCTTTCCGATATGCTCCTTCTCTTTTTCAATCTTCAAAATTCCGGAAACAGGATCATAAACCACATCAGGAAGAACCTTTTTTACCAGTTCATACTGATGTTCTGACGCCCTTGTTCCAAAGACTTCTCCATCTTCCTCATAAAGCTTCTGATAGATATTCAAAAGATGTTCGTCTGCTTTTCTCGCACAGTAAACTACCTCCGCAAAACCGGTCCGCGCTTTTCGGGTAGTATCCAGCTTCGCATAATCCATTTCTTCATATCCCTCTTTTTTCAGAAGGTCCTCTGCATGTTCCACAGAGAGCTGGCCTTTTTTTACCTTTTCAAGGATCTGCTGTAAAGTCATCTTTTTGCCTCCCTGTTTTCTTCGTAATATAATAACACAATAGCCAGACATTTGCATCATTTCCGCAAATCGTCTGGCTATCTGCTATTCAAACCGTTCACTGTCCGGTTCTTTTTATTTATGCGACTGCCTGGGCCGCCTTCTGTTCTTTATCTGATCATCTCCGTATATTTGGCCGAGATCTCATCAATATCTCCATATGCGATCAGTTTTCCTTTTTCAAGTATCATTGCTTTATTGCACAAGCGCTGTACCTGTTCCAGAGAATGGGATACAAACAGTACCGTAACTCCCTTATCAAACATACTTAAGACTTTCTTTTCACTCTTTTTCCGGAATTTGGCATCTCCTACAGAAAGGACTTCATCCAGGATCAGGATATCCGGTGATACCAGTGTGGCAATGGAGAATCCAAGTCTTGCCTTCATACCGGAAGAATAATTCTTAATAGGGACATCGATAAATTCCTTCAGTTCAGAAAACTCAACGATCTCATCAAATTTCGATTCCAGAAACTTCTTGGAATATCCGAGCATCGCACCATACAGAAAAATATTCTCACGTCCTGTATACTGCGAATCAAAACCGGCTCCCAGTTCCAGAAGAGGGACCAGACGACCGTTTCGGACCACCTTGCCTTCGGTAGGCTTGAATACACCGGCAATTACTTTGAGCAGAGTACTTTTTCCCGCTCCGTTAAGTCCAAGGATTCCTACACGGTCACCTTTTTTCACCTCAAAATCAACATTCTGAAGAGCCCAGAATTCATTATATTTAATTTCTTTTTTTAAGTAATTTAATCACGTAATCCTTCAGGCTGTCTACCTTTTCTTTACTGAGATTAAACTTCATACTTACGTTATCTACAACTACTGCAGGTTTTTCCATATTTTTCTCCTGTTAAATATAAAGGATAAATTCATCCTGTTTCTTCTTGAAACAGAACATTCCGATGGCAATCGTCACAAGGCTGAATACCAGTGCGTATGCCGCATAATGAAGATTCATCGGCTCTCCGAACATTCCCGAACGAAAAACATCGATGGTACAGTACAGCGGATTATATTTCAGGATCCATGAAAAACCACTTTTCAGCAGTCTGGACGGATAATAAAAGATCGCACAGGTATACATGATCAGCATCAGCGCTACTGACCACAGATATTCCATATCTCTGAAAAAAACGCCAATCGTAGCAAGGATCATTCCACAACCATAAGACAACAGAAATACCAGGATCAGCGCGATCGGGATCTGGAGCATATAAAGTGTCGGCTCCACACCAAGTACTGCTCCTACCGGAACCAGCACGATCAGTGAGATCAGGAAGATCACATAGTTAAAAAGTACACTTGACAGCGGATAGAGATATTTTGGCACATAAACTTTCTTGATCATTGCCGAATTCGCTCTTACTGATTTCAATGCCGCTTTTGTGGCACTGGAATAGAATGTGTACAAAAGACGTCCTGTCAGGATATATACAGGAAATGTCCGATCCTTGTTTCCAAACAGGGTACCGAATACGATCGTCAGTACGATCATGGTAAGCAACGGCTCAAGAAGAGACCAGATGATACCAAGATAGGAACGTCTGTACTTCAGTTTGATTCCTTTTTTTACAAGCTCTCCCAGAAGAAACCTGTAACGCATAAAAGTATTTACGTATTCTTTCATAGCATCTCCAATATTCAATTTTATTTTTTCACACGGCTGTAAATCATAATATACTATTTTGAGAAATCTGGCAACCTTATTTTCGCCAAAAAAAGGCACGCCAAAGCGTACCTTTTTGAGAAATGTGTTAGTTATGATCTTATCTCTTGATATTGAATGCCCGGAATCCCGGATATACTGCTGCATCACCAAGCTCTTCCTCAATACGGAGAAGCTGATTATATTTTGCCACACGTTCGCTTCTGGAAGGAGCTCCTGTCTTGATCTGGCAGGTATTCAGTGCCACTGCAAGATCTGCAATGGTTGTATCCTCTGTCTCTCCGGAACGATGGGAAGAAATCGCTGTATAGCCAGCTTTATGTGCCATTTTGATGGCTTCCAGAGTCTCAGATACAGAACCGATCTGATTCAGTTTGATCAGAATAGAATTTCCGCAGCCAAGGCTGATACCTTTCTCAAGACGCTCTGTATTTGTAACAAACAGGTCATCACCTACAAGCTGTACTTTTCCTCCAAGTTCTTTTGTCATGATCTGCCAGCCTTCCCAGTCTTCCTCATCAAGGCCATCCTCAATAGAGTAGATCGGATATTTTTCGATCAGATTTTTCCAGTGATCAACAAGCTCCGCAGATGTAAATTTCTTTCCGCATTTCGGAAGAACATACTCCCCCTTTTTGTTTCCTTTCCACTCACTGGATGCAGCATCCATGGCAAGTACAAAATCCTTTCCAGGCTCATATCCTGCTTTTTTCACTGCTTCAAGGATGTACTCAATGGCTTCCTCATCGCTTCCAAGGTCTGGTGCAAAACCACCTTCATCTCCAACGCTTGTTGCAAGGCCTTTTTCTTTCAGAAGTGCAGCAAGAGCGTGGAATACCTCCGTACACCAGCGAAGTCCCTCTTTAAAGCTTGGTGCTCCTGCCGGCATGATCATGAATTCCTGAACATCAACGGTATTCGCAGCATGTGCACCACCGTTTAGGATATTCATCATCGGAACCGGAAGTCTGTTTCCGTTCACCCCACCAAGAAATCTGTAAAGGGGGATGTCAAGAGAAATCGCAGCCGCACGTGCGCACGCAATAGAAACCGCAAGAATGGCATTTGCGCCCAGTTTTGATTTGTCCTTTGTTCCATCTGCTTTGAGCATGGCAGCATCCACTGCATAAATATCAGATGCATCCATTCCTGCCAGCGCATCATTAATTACTGTATTGATATTTTCAATGGCCTTCGAAACACCTTTTCCTCCAAAACGGCTTTTATCCTGATCTCTCAGCTCAAGTGCTTCGAATTCTCCTGTGGACGCTCCGCTTGGTGCTGCTCCTCTTCCGACCGTTCCATCTGCCAGATAAACCTCTGCCTCTACGGTCGGATTTCCTCTTGAATCAATAATCTCTCTTCCAATGACCTTCTCAATCTCTAAATAATCCATTTGATATTTATCCTCCTGTCTGGTCTTTTCGCCCTGTCCGTAACTCCTGTTCAGGCCGCATTTTGTCAGGGGATACGGCCCGCCACAAATTTTACGCATTAGTTAGAATCCGCTAACTGTTTACAAGTTTACTATATCTAACTTTAACGGTCAAGAGGAGTTATTGCCATTTTTTTCTCAATTACTCTTCTGATATTTCCATGTTTTTTCAGAACATTCCGCAGGATGTTGCGAATTTTACTTATTGACAAGGCTTTACTACTTATGATATCATAACCGCCGGTATCAAGCGGATATTCGTAAACCGCTCTGCTGCCTGCTTACAGCCAAATAACTGCTTCGCAGTTTGATTTGGTCAAAAAACCGAATATGGTTTATGACAAAATCCTGTCATATATTGGAAACGCACATTCTCCTGAATGATTAACGAACAACACATGCTCTGAGGTTTTACATTATCACTTAATCATTTTAAAGGAGGATTTTTTATGCCAAAAAACAAATTTCAGGAAGTTATCTTTACCCTTATCATGGTATTTTTTATGGTTTACGCCATGATTTGCTACAACATTTCCCTGAACACAGGGAGTATGACAAACCGCGTGTTCCTTGACGCTTTTCATGAGCTGGTGATCATGGGACCGATCGCATTTATCCTTGACTTCTTTATTGTATCCAAGCTTGCTTTTGGTTGTGCAATGCGCATGGTAGATTTCAAAAGCTGTCATCCCTTCAGCAAGATCCTTGCGATCTCCGTTCCTTCCGTCGCTTTCATGTGCCCGTTAATGAGTCTTGCCGCAACCATTCTCTTTAAGGATGCAGGAAATCAGTTCGTAGCTGTATGGCTTCAGACAACCGCATTCAACTTCCCGATGGCATTCTTCTGGCAGCTGATCTATGCAGGTCCGATCGTACGTTTTATTTTCAGACATATCTTTCCTGAAAAGGAAAACGCAAAAGAAGCTGCAACAACTATGTAAAATAAAAAAGCACATTGTCATGGTTGAATCATCCCAAAAGTCATACTTTCTGAGGGTGCCTCATTCCATACAATGTGCTTTTTTACTATATTTTTCACAGATCTTTCTTATCTGATCCTTGGATTTCTCAGACTGTTCTCTTTAATTCCGGCATCTTAAGGATCTTCACGATCAGTGGGATCACCATAATGATCCAAACTATCGGTTCTGCTACGATCACGCCGGTATATCCAAGAAGTGGCACCAGAGTCACCGCGATCACTACTTTTCCGATCATCTCCAGCGCACTGGAAACCAGAGGGATCACCGTTTCTCCAAGGCCCTGCATAGCATTTCTGAGGACACTGATCACAGCCGTTACGAAATAAAAGATCGTATCAAATTTAAGATAATTGGCGGCATTGCAGATCACCGTTTCATTATGGCTTCCTGTGACCAGATAGATCAGCTGTTTTCCAATGGTAAAACTGAAGATCACAGTCATCACGGACCAGATACAGGTATACAGAACTGCAAGACCGATTCCATAGCGTACCCGGTCCATCCTCCCTGCACCTGCGTTCTGGCCGCAGAAGATCGCCATGGTCTGGCCGAACACGCCAAACATGATCATAAACATCTCTGTGATCTTACGAGCTGCTGTATGTGCCACAATGCTATCTCTTCCCAGCCGATTGATGGAGGTCTGAAGTGCCAGTGTACCAAGATTTACAAGAGAGCTTACAAGTCCCATAGAAAGTCCGGCACTCAGCATATTTTTCATCATATTTCTTTCGAGCCGAAAAAATCCTCTTTTTTCAGCCGTAGGATCTCATACCTGCGGATCATGTAAAACCAGCATATAAGAAATGCCAGCGTCTGTGAAAGTACCGTGGCAACGGCCGCTCCCTGAACTCCTGCTTTTACTACCAGAATAAAAAACAGATCTCCTGCGATATTTAAAGTTACAGACACCGCCAGGATCACAAGAGGCGTCACCGTATCCCCAAGTGCACGCAGAGATGCCGCGCAGGTATCATAAAGAAACGTTGCCAGCATACCTGCGATAATAATAAAGATATACTGTCTGGCGGTTCCCGTCAAATGATCCGGAACATTCAGGAACCTCAGGATCGGATGCAGAAACAAAAGTCCTAAAACAGTCAGGATCAGAGAAATCACGCTGCCCATTACAAGAGACAGCGCAAAGGATTTTCGTACTTCTTCCCGGCTTCCGGCACCGAATTTCTGTGCGGTGACAATGGCAAATCCATTTGCAAGGCCCATCAGAAAACCGATGATCAGCCCGCTTAAAGGACTGGTGGCCCCTACTGCCGCCAGCGCATCTTCTTTAAGAAAGCTTCCCACGATCCGGGTATCTGCCAGGCTGTACGTCAGCTGCAAGAGATTTCCCAGAAATACAGGAAGCGCAAAGGACAGGATCAATGTGGAAGACTTCCCTTTTGTCAAGTCTTTCATGTCATCCTCCCTCAGTCAACGATATCATTCTGAAAACGAGAAAGATGCTCATAAGGAAGGATCATCCTTCCGCGGAACAGTCCGCAGCCATCATTGATCAGGCTGTTATTTACCGCACCAAACATATTGACATCCAGCGCAGCAAGATCCAGTCCAAGAAGCCGCATACCCCGCTCATAGGCCTCGTCAAAATAGATACATTCCCCCTGGGGAACCGCGTCCCTTCTCCTGCGTTCACTTTCCTGTTTTTTCTCATAGCTTAAATGGTTGGCGGAACCAATCTCCGCAACATCATCCATTTCTTTGGTCCGCAGCTGTACTTCCATATAGCTTCGGGAACTGTTATCATAAAACGTGATATGCAGGGACTGATAATCATCCTCACTGTTATTACAGATGTAATCCCTATAGTAAGGCTTTGCTTCCCTGCTGAGCAGTGGCGATGTACTTTCCTGCACTCCTCTGGCCGGCTCTGCGGTAAATCCTCTTTCTTCCAGAAATCCCGGAAGTATATTGGCGATCTCATAAAGATAACGAAGCTCTTCTTCTCTGACATTCTCACCATTTTTCAGATGACATCTGGGCATGGCGATAACGATCCTGTAGGCAATAAAATCGCGGAAACAACTTAACCGTTCCTTGATCTGGGATACGGAAGGATATTCCCCATATTCTTTATAGTAGTCATAAATAAATTCTACTACATATCCGTTAAATTTTTCCTCCGCACGGATCAGGGATTTGATTCTTCCCTTGAAGGTAAACGCCAGAAACGGATATTCCCCTGCCATATATTTATAAAATTCCCGGATCTTCTGAGACTGGGCAGTGAGGAAATCATTATGCTCCAGAAGCTCCTGGATCTGGATCAAAAAATTACAGTGTACCAGATCGATCTCATTGTGTTTTTCCTTCGCCTCTATCCTAAGATCCCGAATGTATTTCTTCAGTATCCGGAGAAGAGTATCTCCGGAATACAGATAATCGTTTAATGTTATCATTTGTGTTTCTCTTTTCTATTTTAGTCTTTTCAAGATTACATATTTACAACAACTGCTGGACGATCTGTGCTCCTGTCTTTTATTTATTTCAGTTTTTCATGGAAAAACTCTGCGATCCGGTTCCATACCTCATCCTGGAAAAACTGGATATCTGCATGGTCTGCACCATCCAGTGTCAGCAAAGTAACATCACAGTCTTTTTTCTCCAGAAGTCCGTATAAAGTTTCCGACTGAACATAAGGAACGACCTGATCGCAGTTGCCATGGATGATCAGAAATGGCGGTGCATCCTTCGTAACCTTGGAAACCGGACTGCTCTGGTATGCCTTTTCTTTATTTAACATGGAATTAAATCCAAGCAGAAGGGATTCTGCGGAAGAAGCACATTTTTCTGCAGATTCACACGGAAATGCGGAAAGATCCGTAGGCGGATACCATGGGCAGGCAGCCTGTACCTTACTGGATTCTTCCAGATACTCTCCCACATCCAGAGCCGGATCATTGTCCAGCGCAGCCATACAGGTAAGATATCCTCCGGCAGACTCTCCCATAACTCCTATCTGCTCTTTGTTGATGCGGAACCGGTCTGCATGGGCTTTCAGATAACGGATAGCTGCCTTTACATCCTGCAGCGGCATGGGATACGGGCCCTGATTAGAAGTACGATACTCCACACTTGCCACTACAAAGCCACTGGATGCCAATCTGCTCAGATAAAGATTATGTGCGGATTTATCCATCATCAGCCATGCGCCTCCGCAGATCCAGAGGATGCAGGGATAGATTTTTCCATCTTTTGTTTCCGGGTAGATTATATCCAGTTTCAGATCCCGCCTGCAATGTCCGAACCAGGAATCCACCTGTGCGTAAGTAATATCATTTACTGTAATATACTGAGGCTTCTCTACTGAAAGCTTCAGTGTCTTTTTTTCTGCTTTTATCATAATCTATCTACCTCTTTTCTTCTGATCATTTTAGTTTGTCTTTGAAATATTTTTCTTCTATTTTATCACAATACTGCTTTTTCTGCTTTTATTTTTCGGAGAAAAAGCACTCTTTTTCTGCAAAAGAAATATCTGCATTCTCATTTACAGACATGCCTTACCGCAGGATCTCGTCAATGGTGGAAACGGTACTGAAAGAACCTTTATTCCTTGAAATGATCTCTTTTACTTTCTGCAGTTCAAAATAATTTACATAGCAGATCAGAGTCTTGTTCTCTCCTGCGATCACGCCGGAAGAGTTGATGATGGTACAGGTTTTATTCAGTTCCTCCTTAATATCACAGATGATCGCATCAGGATCCTTTGTGATGATCGTCACCTGTTTCAGTGCCTCAAAATGATCTGTGAAATGATCGATGATGGAAGTCGCCACAATGTATACCAGAAGACTTAAAAGTGCGGAATCTCTGTCAAGAAGTACAAACACCGCTCCATATACACAGGCATTAAATGCGATCAATATGTAGGAAATACTGTAGTCCTTTCCGGAATGATTGTAGATCTTTTTTACAATGATATTGGCAAAGATCTCAGAACCGTCAATACAGCCACCGTTTCGAAGGATCAGAGACAGTCCCACACCAAGGATCGCACCTCCAAAGGCTACTGCAATAAAATGCTCTGTATTCAGCTCAAAAGGGATTTTTTCAAAGTAGGAAAGACCTATTGTGTAGACAACAAAGCCCACGAACGTTTTTACAAAGAAATACTTACCGATAAGAATGACCCCAGCTATGAGAAACGGCAGAAACACAAGCAGCACACATAACGACAGATTATACCCTGTCAGCTTGCTTATGATAATGGCGATTCCGGCAGTTCCGTAATTGATGGCATCATTGGGAAGCAAAATACAGGCAACAGAAAAACTGGCCAGGATCGCTCCCACAATGATCATCAGATAGGAAAACAGGGTTTTGATCTTTTTGTTCATAAAGTCCTCCTCTTTGTAAGTAAAATTGTTTGTCAACAATAACAAAAAGCTGTTATAATAGATTTTCTCTATTACAACAGCTTTGTTTTCCTACTTTTAGAATGGATTTATTATATTATAAGTTTTTTTCTCTGTCAACGCCCTCAGACAATTTCACAGCTTTTCTTTATCAGTAAACCTGTATCCTGCTTTCTCAGATCTGATACCAGCGGATCTCATTAGCTTCCAGATGAAGGTCAAAGCTCTTTCCATCCCCTGTGTAAACCGTAGTGTCCTGTGGCTCATAGGTGTTGTTTACCACACAATACTTTTTATTTTTCACATAAGCATGTACTTCCACATTATAATTGGAAGAAAACCAACGGTGAAGCTCACCTTCCGCTGCCGCTGACCAGAGTACGGCTCTGTAAAGAATACGGCTGTTGCAAAAGCTGTACGGAAGTCCGCTGATATAAACGCCCCGGCCTTTTCCGAAGGTTTTTACTGCCATCTGGACTTCCTGATCTTTCTGGATAAGGATCTTCGTATCCGGAAGTGCAAAGATATTCTTTTTCCCCTCACCGAAATCTACGGTTCCGTCTGTATCCTTCAGGATAAAATGATCTTTATGCTCTTCCCAGTTGTATTTATCGGTATTAAGATTAAATCCTCTTTCTTCCTCTACACCAAGGATGTCATCCAGCTGGAAGAATTTTCCCTGCCACTGATGAGCTGCCGGTTCACCGACGCCAATAAATCCGCCGCCATTATAGACAAATTTCCGCACTGCTGTAAGGATTTCCGGATCTGCCCAGTTCTCACCACCGGACTGTGCAGTGTCCGCATCACCTACATTGATGATCACATCAAAATCATTCAGTAGATCTTTATCCTCACGGATATCGTCAAAGCTGATAAAGGAAACATCAAAAGGCGCACCACTTAATGCCTCGATAATTCCGAAATAGGAATAATTCTGCTTGTAATAGATGGCATGATGTACCATATGGTTGCCCCAGGAGCGCATTTTTCCCCAGCAATTTAAAACAGCCACACGTTTTACGCAGTATGGTGTGGTTCCCTGGATATTGTCGTAGAGCACACGGAATTCCTGGCAGACTTCCTTGATATACTGTACAAAATCCGGAAATTCCAGAGCCAGCTTCAGATAACCGCCGTATCCAATTCTCTGGATCGGGCTTCGAAGGATAGCTCTTCTTGCAGTCACCCAGTTTACTTTTGCCTCTTTTACAGGATCCCCGCCCTCATGGAAGGTGTCCGGGAAAAAGTACGGCAGAAATCTTCCCTCTGTATATTTTACATGTTTAATATCACTGAACAAACGTAAGGTCGCTCCGTTTCCGACGCTTCCCACTACCGCATCCAGCCCGATGGAAGCAAACTCATCCATAAAGGGCTCCATACCGATCCAGTGATCGCCCATGAACATCATGGCCTCTTTTCCGTATTCATGGACAATGTCTACCATTTCCTTTGCAAGCTTCGCCACTTCCCGTCTCTGGAAAGCCTGGAAATCTTTAAATTCTTTCGACGGGATCCGATAAGTGTTGTTCATATATCCCTGATCAATGATAAACTCCGGGCGGAACTTATATCCCACTTCCTGCTCAAACTGTTCCAAGATATAGGGACTCACCGAAGCGGAATATCCGAACCAGTCTACATATTTTCCCGTGCCATCTCATCAAAGATCAGTGTGAACTGGTGAAAAAAGGTAGTAAATCGTACTACATTCACATAATCATGGGAATCCAGAAATCTGCGGAGGCGATCCATGGAATGTGCACGTGTTGCCGGCTGACGCACATCAAAAGTGATCTGAGGTTCTACATCTTTCCAGTCATTGACAACTGCATTGTACATATGTACCGGATCCCACATGATATATGCAAGAAAGCTTACCGTATACTCATGAAACTCTTTCGCCGGCCTGATCACAACATTTCCGTTTTCTTCATCGTATGACCATTCCTCTGTACTGACAGCTTCCCCTGTAGTCCGGTCAATGACTTCCCACCATCTTCTGATATCATCTCTTGTATTCACCGCCAGCATATCCGGATACAGATGATCCATCAGATGGATCTCCAGAGTATCCGACACTGCCGTGTGAAAAGATGTCATGATATACATCTGCTGGATTTCTTCCGGATGGGCCTTTGCCCAGGCATTATCCTTTCTGGTGGTATAATAAGTTGCATAAATCTTTGCGCCGGTTTTCTTCAGCTCTGCCGGAAATTCCGTTCCGTCACAGTCACGGATGGCATCTGCACCCCACTCATCCAGCATTTTCAGTGTCTCCGGGATCACATCCAGATCTGTCGGAATGGTCACTCTTCCTTTTGTTTCGCTCATCACTTTACCTCCATTGTAAAAATCCCTGTTTTTTATTTCTGATATTTTTTCACGATCGTCTGCATAGTATCCCATTTCTGTTCCATATCAGCCACCAGCTTAAACTGTGTGCGGCAGCGGTCCAGATTGTGTTCTTCCCGGTCGATCTTAAAATAATGATCTCCTTCCAGATAATCGGTAAGAAAGCGAATGCCACATTCATAAGTCATCACCTTAGCTCCCATGGGAAGCATCTCGATCTCTTTTGCACTAAGCTTATCTCCACAGCTTTCCAGAAAGCCTTTTACATAGATTTCATAGAGCTCCATATCACAGGAAACTTTGCTTAAATCTTTCTCATCCTCCAATGCAGTGCTGGCCCCGAAACGAATGGAATCTCCAAAATCATTCATGGCAAGTCCCGGCATAACCGTGTCCAGGTCCACTACACAGATTCCCCTTCCTGTTTCCAAGTCGATCATAACGTTATTCAGCTTCGTATCGTTGTGCGTTACCCGAAGGGGCACCTCACCTTTTGCCAGCAGCTCACCGAATACATTTGCCAGATACTCATGCTGAAACGCAAATGCGATCTCTTCTTTTACGGATGCAGCACGATGGCGGCTGTCCTTCTCTATGGCATTTTTCAAAGTCTGAAAACGTTTCTTTGTATCATGGAAATCCTTTATCGTTTCATGCAGAGTCTCTGCCGGGTAATCTGCTAGCATTTCCTGGAATTTTCCAAATGCAACTGCACTTTCATAAAAATCCTCCGGTTTTTCTGCCAGATCATAGCTTACTGCATCGGTAATAAAAATATAAGCTCTCCAGCATTCTCCGTTTTCATCTGTCAGGAATGCCTTCCCGTCCTTTGTCGGAATCAGGTTCAGAACCTCCCGTTCCGGATCTCCTCCCTTCTGAAGAACTTTCTTTTTCAGATGCCCGGTGACTCCGGCAATGTTCTCCATCAGTTCTTCCGGTTTCTGAAAGATCTCCCGATTGATCTTCTGAAGGATCACCTTAATGGACCCCATCTCTCCGATCCGATATCTAAGCATATAGGTTTCGTTGATATGCCCGCTTCCGCAGGGGCCGCAGGAAACCAGTTCTCCGGTAAATGCAAACTGATCCGCTATTCTTTTTATCTCTTCTTTTGGTGTACCTGCCATTTTACCTTCTCTTTCCCAGACAGCAGTAAAAAGCATACCGTCCGAAAACAAATATGCTTTATACTTTTTGCTGTGTTTTTTACTGTGATTATTTTTTCCGCTTTAAAATCCTGGTGGCAAGCGGAGCAATATTTTCATCTGTTGATCCGTAGAGAACTTCGTAATCCCCCGAGACAGAAACTGTTTCTGTCTTTTCTCCGAAGTTCTGGATAAACAGATATTCCGTATCCTCATTTTCTCTGGTTGTCACAGAAATACCTTCCGGTATAAATGTAAGCGGCATCTTCACGCCTGCTTCCTCTGCTGCCCTTCCCAGAAAATCCTCATAAAAGGCTGCTTCCATATCTGCCGCCACATAATAAACATGGCCCTTTCCGTATTTCTTGTGAGTCAGCACCGGATACCCCTGATAGAAATCTTTTCCATAACGCAGCAGCACTTCCGCACCGGAAACCTCTGCAAGTTCACAGAGATTTTTGCAGGTATAGCTTTCTGTAATTCTGAGATGATTTCCTGTTTCCGGGATACCTACGTTTTCTTCCCAGTCATAAAGTGCATCGATCTCTTCCGCACGGATACCGGCTGCTTCCATCAGCCCGTGAGGGGTTCCCTCCAGATAGCATTTATCTGTTTCATCTACAAGTCCGGACCAGTAGGAAATTACCAAAGTACCACCGTTTTTTGCAAAAGCGCGAAGCTTTTCGGCATATCCATGATAAAACATGTAGGCCATCGGTGCCGTTACCAAACGGTACCGGGACAGATCATGTTCCATATTGATGATATCTGTATTATAGCCTTTTCTTCGGAGAGCACGATACTGTTTCAGTACATTTTCCTGATAATGCATATCCTCGTTTCGAGGTCCCTGCGCATCCTTCAGCGCCCAGTCATTTTCCCGGTCATAGAGAACAGCCACCGGAGACTTCGTCACGCTTCCAGCAGTTTCCCGGATCTGCTCCAACGCTTCTCCTACCTCTGTCACTTCGCGGAAAATACGAGTATCATCCCCACCGTAGTGATCGATCACCGCACCATGGAATTTCTCAGAGGCTCCCTGGCTCTGACGAAGCTGGAAATACAGAACACTGTCTGAACCATGAGCAACTGCCTGCAGAGAGGCAGCCAGATGTATTCCTGGTTTTTTCAGCTTGTTGATAGGTTTCCAGTTGGTCGCAGAGGGACAGGATTCCATCAGAAGAAACGGTGCTTTCTTGATGCTTCGCATAAGATCATGCTGCATGGCTCCGTCCAACGCTGTGGTATAATTGTCTTTTTTATGCCAGCTTGGATAATTATCCCAGGATGCAATATCCATAACATCCTTAAATTTTTTATAGTCCAGTCCGTTGTAGTCATACATCAGATTGGCAGTTGCCGGAAGCTCGGAACCACCTGCACGGATCGCAGAAATCTCATGCTTCATAAAATCCACAGTCCTGTCTGTAACAAAACGTTTCCAGTCCAAGGTAAGTGCATGAAGAGCATTTTCCCCCTTTGGCAAGGACTTTCGATCTGATCAAAGCTGTTATAGGTATGGCTCCAAAACGTTGTGCACCAGCTGGAATTTAAATTTTCGATGGTCCCGTATTTTTCTTTCAGCCATTCCCGGAATTTTTCCCGGCACAGAGGACAGTGGCATTCTCCGCCATATTCATTGGAAATATGCCACAAAAGCACTGCGGGATGTTTTCCGAAACGTTCAGAAAGCTTCTTATTAATATTGTAGACTTTTTCCCTGTATACTGGAGAAGTATAACAGTGATTATGTCTTCCACCGAAAAATCTTCTTGTGCGATCCGGATCCATGCGAAGAACTTCTTCATATTTATCTGCCATCCATTTCGGTCTTGCTCCGGATGGTGTGGAAAGTATCGTATAAATTCCTTCTTTATACAGATTATCGATCACTTCTTCCAGCCAGTCAAAGTTATATCTTCCCTCTTCTGGCTCCAGCACTGCCCAGGAAAACATTCCCATGGAAACGGTATTGATATGGGCTTTTTTGAAATATTCGATATCTTTTTTCAGAATATCCGGTCTGTCCAGCCACTGCTCAGGGTTGTAATCGCCACCGTGCAGATAATGGCTGTATCTAATCTGCTCTGCCATTTTTTATCTCCTTATGATTTGATTCACATCAAGCGGACAAAAGCATCCTCTTCTCTGAGAAAATTTATACCAGACAACTGATCCACAGTTGATCTGGTATAAAAAGAATGCTGCGTGATCCAGTTAAAGCATATTATACAATATACCTACAGATTTCGGCAGCATCCTTTTTGTTTTAAAATTATTTTACAGCTCCGGTAATACCCTCTGCGAACTGTTTCTGTAATACGAAGAATACGATCATGGTCGGAATGGAACAGAATAATACGCCGCACATCAGCATGCCGTAATCCGTTACATATCCTGTGATCAGATTGGCGATCAACATCGGCATGGTCATCGCCTTATTATCTGTCATGATTACCTTCGGCCACAGATAGGAATTCCATGCATTCATAAATGTGATAACTGCTGCCGCCGCATAAGTAGATTTCATAGTCGGGATAAACATCTGGAAAAAGATCCTTACCTCGCTTAATCCGTCAATCCGTGCTGCCTCAATGATATCGATAGGAAATGCTCTGGCATTCTGACGGAACATCATGATCATAAATGGTGTGGAAATGATCGGAAGGATAAAACCTACCGCTGTATTTAAGAGTCCGGCTTTTGAAAACATCTTAAATAAAGGAACCATCGTTGCAACCTGCGGAACCATCATTGCAAGAAGCAGGGTGGAAAACAGTCTGTCTTTCCATCTGTCATGATATACCTCAAAGCCATAACCTGCGATAGAACAGATCAGAAGGCAGATCACTGTAGTAAGAACTGCATAAAACAGAGAGTTTCCAAGAGCTCTCCACAGCGGCTGCTGTGCAGTCAGGTTTTTAAAGTTCTGCATAAAATATGTACCCGGAAGGATACGGCCTCTGGATACATCTGTGGATGTATTGGTTGCCGCAGAGATCATCCAGTACAGTGGAAATACAGAGATAAATGATACGATGATCAGAAAAATATATGTAGGGATCAATCTTCTCTGAATTGCGGATTTATTCTTTTTCTCAGTCACGTGTATCACCTACTTTCAAATTGATAAAGGCCAGGATCGCTACCATGATAAATATGATAAATGACATTGCTGCCGCATATCCGAAGTTTGGCACGTTGATGAAGCATGTATTATAAACATAATGGGACATTGTGATGGTTGAGTTCGCCGGGCCACCTTTTGTCAGGTTGACAGACTCATCAAACAACTGCAGTGTACCATTGATCGACATAATAAATGTCATGATAATTGTCGGTTTCAGAAGTGGTACGGTAATTTTCCAGAAAGTCTTCCAGCCGTTGGCACCATCGATCTTTGCTGCCTCGTATACAGAATATTCAATATTCTGAAGTCCTGCAAGATAAAATACCATGTTATATCCAGTCCATCTCCAGATCAGCGCGATGATAATAACAATCTTTGCACTTGTGGAGTTTCCAAGGAAGTTATAACCGGTTGTTAAAATTCCAAGTTTGATCAGGATACTGTTGATCAGACCGTCTGTTGCAAACATGGAACGGAAGATCAGAGAATAAGATACCAGAGATGTCGCACATGGAAGGAATACACATGTACGGAAAAATCCTTTGAATTTCAGATCTTTGTTATTCAGAAGCTGTGCAAGCAGGATCGCAAGGATCAGCATGATCGGTACCTGAATAATAAGATATAAAAATGTGTTGACGATGGACTGCTGAAATACTTTATCCATCATGATACGTTTGTAGTTACTGAAGATCGGGTCCGCAAACCTCATGTTTGCTCCGGCACCTGTCTGTAAAGAAATGATAAATGCACGGATCATCGGATAAAAACTCATGACAGCGATCATGATGGTTGCAGGTGCCAGAAAGATCCAGCCTGCCGCTCTCTGTTTCGCTACCAGAGACATGCCACTTTTTTTGGAATTCACAGGAACTCCTCCTTTCAAACCTCTTAAGCCTTTACATAAGACAGAGGACTGCATGCAGTCCCCTGCTTCGTATTTACTTATTCATTTCAGAATGCAGCTTTCAGATCTTACTCTGTCATCTTGAATGCCAGTGTATCCTGTGCTTCCTGAAGTGCAGACTCTTTGTCTGCGCCGTTTACGATATTAACAACTGCTGTGTTGATGCACTCTCTTGCCTCATAGTGATACGGAGTCTTTGTGAATTCCGGAATGTGTGAAGAGTACTCTACAATTGTTGAGAAGATTGGCTGGTTGTTGAAGAACTCGCTTGGCTCGTTGTAAACGTCAGACTCACCAGCTGGCAGGTAGCAGGAGATTGCTCCTGTTTCCGGAAGGATCGCATCATAGAAATCTGTACTGGAACCAAATGTGCTTGCAAGGAAGTCCTCAGCAAGCTCTACGTTCTTGCAGTTGGATGTGATATACCAGGAAGAACCACCGTTGTTCGCATAGTTTGTAGCTGTGTCAACACCGTCAACTTTCGGCATTGTTGTGATCTGCCACAGACCCTTCTGATCCTCTGTTCCCATCAGTGTAGCTGTGATCCAGTTACCGTTAACGATACCTGCTGCCTCACCGCTTGTGATTGTGGAGATGTACTCATCCCAGTTGTTTACTAATTTAACAACATCGTTCTTTACAAGGTCTACATAAAGATCTACACATTTCTCAGCTACATCATTTCCTACAATGTAAGCTTCTCCATCCTCATTTACGAAGTTTGCTCCACAGGACTGGATCATCATCATCAGAGTATCGCCGCCTGTTGCCTCACTTGTAAGGAGGTATTTACCGGTTTTCTCATGAACATCTTTACCGATCTCCTCGAATTTACTCCATGTGATATCTGTAAGGTCATCGATGGTGTATCCTGCCTCTTCCAGGATATCGGTACGGTAGCAGGCGATTGTTGCACCATTATCAAATGGAACACCGTAATGTGTATCATCTACCATGGAGTAGGACTGTTTCAGTTTTCCAAAGTCATCCCAGTTGATGTCCATGTCTTTCAGATCTGTGAAAGCGTCCGGATAGCTCTTCAGATATTTCTGGTAGCTGTTGTCCTGCATCAGAACGATGTCCGGAAGTGTGCTGTAATCTCCGGCGTTTGCAGCTGTTGTAAGTTTCGTCTGGCAGTCATCGGAAGATGTCTCAACTACATCTACTTTAAATCCTTCATGATCCTTTGCATACTGCTCACCTGCAATGTTCATAGCCTTGATGTTAAAGTTCTGGTCCCATGCCCATACGGTCAGTGTATTGTCATCGTCACCTTTTGCATATACTGCTGTAGTTGTTGCAGCGAAAGACATTGCCATAATGCCTGTCATTAATACTGCGAGTAATTTTTTCTTCATTTACTTTTCCTCCTTTATTAAGCATTTCCCGTTTGCTTATGAATGGATTATAGCATCCGTATTCCGGCCATAGTTTGCAGAACCGTTCATATAATGTGCAATTTCAACCATTTTATTGATTTTGCACTATTTCATGATTCAGGCACCTACTTTTTTATGCATTTTGAGTGTTTTTCATTTTTCTCATTGGTCATCATGGCAAAGAAAAACCTTCTTTTTCGACATTCTGCGAATATTTTTCGCCAAAAAGAAGGTTTTTGTTTCTATTTCATAAAATTCTACGTTATTTTTTATACATATTTCACAAACATTTTAACATATTATGCAAAATAGACCTTTTCCGGAAACTGTGTTTTCATCGTATGTAACATCTCCTCTGTCAGATCCAGAAGAAGTTTTATTTTCCGCCCGTCTTCCCGGATGATCATGGTATAGTATGGCACATCATCCTCATAGGAGGTATAATCGTATTTTTTCAGTTTCTCTGTACCGGAATTCTTTTTGTATTTTGCCACTTTTTCGTGATAGTGAGGTGCGGTCACTTCCATCTCCTCAAGGTTCAGCACATGTGCTGTTTTCCGGTATTTTTTGCCATAGATCACATCAATGGTCAGCTGGCCATTCTCCATGGTATATTCATAATCTCTCTGGCTGAAGATATCATATACAAAATAAAGCAGCGCCAGAAGAAATCCCGGGAGCATAAATGCCTGGGAGATGGTGATTCCCATCAGTACAAAAAGTACCGCAAAGATCACCATTACTTTTCTGAGAGCTCCTGACATATGTTTCTTTTTTCGGGAGACCTGCTCCACGATCCTGTAGTCGTACATTTTTCCCTCTTTCCATCTGTCTGATCCGACACACTACCCTGTATTTTTTCTGTTGTGCCAGATCCACAGATCTGTTTTTTTGTTCTACCAGCCTTCCTCTGAATGGATATCAAACTTAAGAAGCTGCTGTTCATAATTTTCTGGCCGTTTTCTCCACTCCAGAGGTGTCATCCCCATAACCTGGCGAAAGTTCCGGTTAAAAGTGGAATTAGTGGTAAAGCCGCACTTATGTGCCACATCCGCAATGGGCTGATCCGTCTTTTTCAGATAATCACAGGCCGCCTGGATCCGGATGGTATTGATGTATTCCAGCGGACTCATCTTCATGTAGGTCGTAAAGATCCGTCGCAGATGGGTTTCACTGATGTGACAGTATTCTGCCAGCTCATCGATCCGAAGATCCTCCATGTAATGATCGGAAATATAATCCTGGAATTTGGAGATCATATCCATGACTTTTCCTCTTCCCTCACTGTAGCGCTCTTCCCCCGAATCCCGGTTGATCCTTGCAATCTCCACAAGAAGCGATGCCAGGATCCCCTTGGCTTCTTCCAGATAAAACTCTTCTCCATTCCGCATGATATCTAGGATCTTCAGGATCTTATCCGCCATGGAACGGTTTTCTTTTTCATTCAGAAAAAGTGCTCTGGAGTTGATACGCTGAACGATCTTTTCCTTTTTCACGGAATTGTCAATAAATTTATTCAAAAATCCTTCCACGTCAATAAAAAGATACTCCCACCGACTGACAGTTCCAATGTCGCTGTTTGTGGTATGGGGATAATTGGGCGGGATCACTGTAAATTCCCGGTCATGAAACCGTACCTTATCTTCTCCAAGAATTAAGAACCCCTGACCTTCATAGCAGAAACCAATCTCCAGATAATTATGAAAATGAAGATAATCGATATCGTTTCCGTAATTCTGGATCCATTTCTGACCAAGCAATGCAAGAATCGGACTCCCTTCCGGCATTTTGTAATACCGGAGCTCCATTTTGGGTTTTCGTTTTTTTGCCAAAGATATTCCTCCGTATGTTTTCCTATGTCTGCATTTCAGGCGGATAAAAACGATCCGCGTTTAAGTCAAGTCTTTGTTATCTTACCGCTATCCGCCAAAAAAAGCAACCTGCTGAAAGCTCTGATCTGTTGATATCTGTGCATTCTGCCGATTGCTTTTTCATTTGTTTTCTCTTCTTGTTTATTGTTCTGTTCCGGTTATTCACCGATCACACGATAAGTTTTCCATTTTCCCTGGCGGAAACGGATCCAGAAGATCACTCCGCGGACCGTCCAGTCCAGACACATGGCCAGTGCGATCCCGATCACTCCCAGATCCAGGACAATTCCCAGCAATATAGATAATATCAGTCTCACGCCAATGGTTGTGAACAAAGAGATTCCCATGGTAAACATGGCGTCTCCTGCTGCCCGGAGGCCTTTTCCCAGAGGATCTGCAAATGGAAATACCACTGCATTGGCTATGTTATGGATCAGCACCAGATAGAGGATCATCTGCCCTGTCTGCCGGGAAACTGCAAAGATCTTTATAAGCAGTGGCGTTATCAGAAAGATCAGTGTATTCCAGGCGACTGAAATACAGACTGTCACTTTCGTTAATTTCCGAAAATAATATTCCGCCTGCCTGATATCTCCAGCTCCCATACACTGACCGATCACAGTAATAAATACCGGCCCCATGGTCACACTGATCAGTGCTGCCACACTCCAGATACTCTGAGAAATTCCGTTTGCCGCGATCTGGTAAGTACCAAACAGCGCAACCACACTGGAAAGTGCCACTTTTACAAACTGAAAGATCCATCGGCCCACATAGCGAACTTCCTTTTCCCGGAAGCAAAGCAGTGTGATCACCACTGCTGAAAACGTTCTGGCGATCAGGGATGGATAAGCAACGCCTGCTACTCCTGCTCGGAAAACAAAAACTCCGATCAAATTTCCTGCCACATTGATCAGATTGGATACAATTGAGATCTTCATGGTCACACTTGTCTTTCCAATGCTTCTGTAGAGTGCGGTTCCTGCATTGTATATTCCCAGAGCCGGAAAAGAATATACGGAGATCCTGAGATATGTTTTACACGCTTCCATTACATCCGGTTCTACCTTGCCAAATAATCCCTTCAGAAGAGGGACTTTCCAGATCAGTACCGGAATTGAGATCACTACTGCAAATACAGTAGCTACCATCAGAAGCTGACTGGATGATTCCGATGCCATTTTCATATCCCGCCGGCCAATATACTGGCTGACTACAACTGCTCCTCCGGATGCAAGTGCCGTAAATAGGTTAATAAATATGGTATTAAATGAATTTACCAGGGACACTCCGGAAACTGCCGCCTCTCCCGCATAGCTGACAACCATTGTATCTGCCAGGCCTACCAGCATCAGAAGAAACTGCTCCATCAGGAGCGGAAGTATCATACTTTTAACTGTTTATTGGAAAACATTTCGGCGCCTCTTATTTCTTCTCGTCCAGAAGGATCACACCCTCTGCCGGATTTTTGTCAATTGCACCTACGATGGGATGGGGAACGTACATCTCTTCCAGATATGCAATGTCTTCCGGAGAAAGTTTTACGTTCAGTGCATCTGCCGCATCATCCAGATATTCTGTTTTCGTGGCTCCGATGATCGGTGATGTTACTCCCTTTGCCCACTGCCATGCAATGGCGATCTGGGACATTTTGCAGTTATGTTTCTCAGCAAGTTCCTGAACCCGTTTTACGATCTTGATATCCTGCTGTTCCATACGGTCGTATTTTCCCACTGCAACGCGGTCTGTTTTTCCTCTGAGAGAATCAGACTTCCACTGCGGCCTTGCCAGATGCCCGGCTGCAAGAGGACTGTATGGCATCCGTGAAACATTCATCTGGTTGCAGATCGGGATCAGTTCTCTTTCATCTTCCCTGTAAAGAAGATTGTAATGGTTTTCCATTACGGAAAATGGTGTCCAGTTATTGTCCCTGGCTGCAAGCTGCATGTTGTAGAACTGATATCCGTACATGGCGGAAGCGCCCAGTGCGCGTACTTTACCTGCTTTTACCAGGTCATGGAGTGCTTCCATTGTTTCCTCGACAGGTGTCTCGTAATCAAATCTGTGGATGATATACAGATCCAGATAATCTGTTCCCAGACGTTTCAGACTTCCGTCGATCTCTCGCATAATGGCCTCTCTGGAAAGACGGCCCGGGTTAAAATAAACCTTGGACGCGATCACCACTTTATCTCTGGCTACGCTTTCTTTCAGAGCCCGTCCCAGATATTCTTCACTGGTTCCCTCGGAATATCCGTTGGCTGTATCAAAAAAATTAATTCCCAGATCCAGCGCATGGCGGATTACTTCTCCGCTCTGTTCTTCATCCAATGTCCATTTATGCATAGTGCCGGCCTTTCCAAAGCTCATGCATCCTACGCATAATTTTGATACTTCGATATCGGTGTTCCCAAGTTTTGCATATTCCATAATGAATCCCTCCCTGTATCATTGTGTGCGCTCCATATGTTGTACTTTTATTGTAAAGGATTCTTTGAATTATGTAAAATACCCAGTTTATATAGCTTTCCATGCCTTTCAGGCATTATCAGGTCAAGCGGATATTCGCAATCCGCTTCGCTACGTAGCTCTACACCAAATAACTGCTCCGCAGTTTATCAGGAGGAGCTTGCACTCCTCCTGATACAAGCAAGTCCCCACCCACTGCTTATTGCCTTTCGCAACCCCGCAGGGGACTTACTTGATTTGGTTAAAGTGCAGTGTTTTGTGATATTTCGCATGCTGATCCAGAAGATCACTCCATTTTTCACCTTCCGGTTTCTTCTCGTTATTGTTGTAATTTTCTTCTCCTTTCAGCTCATCCATATACTGCACGTAATCCAGGATATAAATATCAACGGTGGAAATATCTCTGTCCTGAATGGCAAAATTATTGCAGTTTCCATTGGACTCATTATATGGCAGCCTGTTTCCATTGGCATCCAGCGCAACCATGAAACAGTCGCTGTTGGAACCTTCCTCATAAAGTTCATTTACCGTCAGCTCATATGGAGTCCGGATCACGGACTTAAGACCGATTCCTGCCTCATTTGTCTCATTGATCTCCTGAACTTCCGTTTCTGAATCATCGACTGTTACCGGAATGTCAAAACTCCAGTCTCCTTCGAATTTATAATATCCCGCATCCGGATCATTCGGATCTGAAGCTTCATCCGGCCGCATTCCACGGATCTCACTGATACCCAGATGCATGTTAAACTTTTCCGGAATATCGATCTCTTTGATATAAGACTGAAGTGCGCCTCCTCTGACAGATATTTTTTCTATATATTCTCCAAGAAGTGCACTGCCTTCTTCTGTCTCATCATTTATGTCATCCAGGGTGATGCCCATTTCATCCCGTACCTGCTGGCACATTTCCTCGTATTTTTTATTGTATTCACTGTAGTCTTTTGTCGCCTCTGCAAGATCTACCCGAAGGATGCAGGCATATGTATTCTCATCCAGAAATTCTCCTTCCAGATTGCTGAGCATCACCCCATCGTCCACCGGATTAAAATCCAGAAGTCTTGTTGAATACATTTCCATAGCAGGCTTCCCATCCAGTCCTTTTAACGTATCAGGAAATGGTTCCTCACTTTGAAACTGCATGGTCACATAGACAGCCTGGCTGTTTGCAAAAATCTCGGAGCAGGTGATGGTGAGGCCGCCGGATGTTTTTGTGTAGGTGGTGTCTGCGTTTGCATTATCTGATGCTGTATGATCCGTTGTTTGATCAGAGTTTCCATCTGCTGTTTTCGCTCCGGCAGATTTTTCTGTATCTTCCAGTGTCGTCGCATGATCTGCAAAATCTCCAAAGAAGCTTACTTTATCCTGTAATGTTTCAAAAAGATCTCCCACCACCGGGATATTCTTTGCCATGACCGGATTTGCCGCACAGAACAGAATACCTGCTGCCAGTACTGCTGCTGTTCCCGCCACGACCTTCCCGCCTGTTTTCATCCAGCGGAGGGCATTTTTATCATTCGTTTCTCTCTTTTGTACGGCAGTATTGTTCTCAATGTGATGATATGCCTGGTTTGCCCGTTCCCGCACAATCACCGGTATCTCTGTATCTTTCTGAAGTTTTTCCTGAAAATTTTTTTCATTATCATTTAATGTCATCATCAAACACGTCCCTCCCTGACCTTGTACTCGTACATCTTCGCAATCTGTTTTCTTCCGCGTTGAAGACGAGATTTCACTGTGCTTTCCTTCATATCCAGGATCTCACTGATCTCCCGGGTATTAAATCCTTCCATGTAGTACAGAAGAACGATCATCCGGTATTTCTCGTCCAGCGGTTCCAGCATCTGCGCCCATTCTGCCGAGGCATATTCCGCCTCATGGAAAGGCATCTCCGGCATCTCGTCTGTACAGATCATTCGATTTTTTCTCTGCAGGATGTCCTTGCATTTGTTGATCAGGATCCGTATCATCCATGTTTTGAAATACCTGTTATATTTCAGGCTTTTCAGATTTTCATAGCAGGAAAGGATGGTATCCTGGATGGCATCCGCAGCATCTTCGTCATTTTTCACATAGGAGATGGCAATCTTGTACATACTCTGCATCTGCTCATCCATAAGCCGGCAGAAAGCATCTTTGTCCCCTTTTTTCGCCTTTCGTATCAAAATCTCATTCATTGGTAATCTCCATTCTCCTGCACGGACCGGTCCTCAGGAAATGTTTTTTGAAAGCATTTGTTTCTGTGCTTCTGTTTATTAGACGTGGGAGGAGTGGGGATGGATGCAAAAAAATAAATATTTTCAGGTTCCTGTAATAAAAACGCCGGTAATCCTGAAGATATACCCAGAATTTCTGGTACATATCCAAAGATAAACCGGCGCCATATTTCAGTTATTATTTATTACTCAGAGTTGGAGTCACGCGGAAAGTTCGGATTTCATAAGGACGTACCGTTACCTTAAGTTCTCCTGTCATTTCTTCGCCATCCGGATTCTCCATCAGATCCGTCTCCTGCCAGGAGTCTACCGGAAAACCAAAATTCAGCGTTACCGGGCCACGCATGCCTGCGTACTCGTGGAAACGGATGATCAGATCTTCGGAATCTTCTGCCTTCTTTATACAGTCAATGGCTACATGATCTGTATCTGCCTTGCAAAATGCAGACTGTACCTCTGCATCCACTGCCCCTTCCACAGTCCAGAGCGGATTGTTCAGTCTCCAGGCTTCTTTCTGCACACCGGATTCCTGCCAGCTACCACTGTGTGGATAAAGTGCATAGGTAAAATCATGGATTCCCTGATCTGCCGCATAATCCGGATGGATTCCACATTTGATCAGCGACATGCCAAGAACATATCCTTTGGCACTGTAGCCATATTTGCAGTCGTTCATCAGGCTGACTCCGTATCCGGTTTCGGAATAATCCGCCCACTGGTGAGCAACGGTTTCAAATTTTGCCATATCCCAGCTGGTATTCTCATAGGTCGGACGTTTTACATTTCCGTACTGGATATCAAAAGTTGCCTCGCTGGTACGGATATCCAATGGGAAAAGAACTCTCAAAAGCTGCTGATGCTCATGCCAGTCTGCATGGGTGACAAAGTCGATCCTGCGGTTGTCATTATAAAAACGGATTTCCTGTGAGATCGTGGAATCCTGATAATTCCAATCCATTTTTACTTTTGTCATCAAAGAAGATTTTTCCACAGAAACCGTTTTCAGATCATCTACCTCGTATCCTTTTTCCTGGTAATAGATATCAATATCCCAGGCATCATACTTCATCGGACGATCTTCATAAACTACCAGGTGGTTTCCTAATTCACCTGCCTTCAGGATCTCGCGGTCATTTTCCTTATCAAAAATAGAAGTCATACGGCCCTTTTTATCCCAGACAATATGATAAAATGGCGTATCCATTTCCCCAGTCCATTCTTCTGTGCAAAAACATTCCGCCTTGGTTCCAATTTTATAAGTCAGGGTTGTAAATCCGGCAGGCTCTATACCAGAAACTTTTACAAACCAGCCATCTTCCGTATATACAGCAGGCAGCTCTTTTCCATCCGCGGAAAACCAGCTTCCCTTTCTGCCCTCGTAAGCTTTTACTTTTGCTGTTACAATACCTTCGCCTGCAAAACTGCTGTTATTTACTACAGTTACAATGGAATTTGATTCTCTTACCAGAACCTTCAGAGCATTTTCCTCGATGGTATCCAGAATTTCATTGGCTTTTGCATACTCTGCCGTGGAATCCTCATATACTTCATGAATGGAAGATCCGGGAATGATATCATGAAACTGGTTTCTCAGTGCGATCTTCCATGCTTCATGAAGCTCTTTTTCCGGATAGGAAGAAAAATCTCCGGTCCTTATGGCTGCTTCACTGGCCAGCCATTCTGCCTCCCGCAGTTTCAGTTCGGTTTTACGATTATTTTTCTTATTCCGTGCCTGAGAAGTGTAGGTTCCTCTGTGATATTCCAGATACAGCTCGCCATCCCAAGTTGGTACATGACGGTCTGTAGACGCAATGGTCTTCTGAAGATTTTCGAAATAATCATAGGCCGTTCCAGGAATTACTTCCGGAAGTCCTGGCATAGCCTTCAGATGGCGTCCCATCTCCAGCATATCACGGTTCACTCCGCCGCCTCCGTCTCCATTTCCGTAAGCCAGAAGCAGATCCTTATTGATCTCTTTATCATGGTAAAGATCCCATACCCCTTTTACAGATGCCGGATCGATAAGCCCATTATATGTATAACCACCATCATCGCCAAAAGTCGGAGTGCTCATAAAGTGCGTCAGTACTTCGGAACCATCCACACCGATCCAGCGGAAAGTATCGTGAGGCATATGGTTGTACTGGTTCCAGCTAATCTTAATGGTCATAAAATTGTCAATTCCGGAACGCTTCAGGATCTGAGGCAGTGCCCAGCTGTAACCAAATACATCGGGAAGCCAAAGAACATTGGCCGTTACGCCGAACTCTTTTTTGAAAAAGCGCTGTCCGTTCAGGATCTGACGTACCAGAGCCTCACCGGAAGAAATGTTGCAGTCAGCTTCTACCCACATCGCTCCGTTTGGTTCCCAGTTTCCGGTTTTTACGGCTTTCTGTATCCGTTTATAAATATCCGGATAATCCGTCTTAATATAATCATAAAGCTGTGGCTGGGACTGGACAAAGGTAAACTCCGGATACTGCTCCATCAAAGTGCACATCGTTGAAAAAGTGCGGGCTGCTTTTTCCCTGGTGTGTTTCAGCTGCCAGAGCCAGGCCACATCGATATGAGAATGGCCCACAGTATGGACTGTTACCGGGCTGGTCCACGAGATTCTGGAAAACTCCTTCTTCCAGACTTCCAGAGCTTTTTTCAGAGATCCATAAAAGGCATCAGAACCAGGCCTTCTCCAATCTATAGCCAGATGTGCACGATCCATAGCTGTCAGAAGATCTGTTCTTATGGAATCGTTCTCATCCAGCATACGCACAGTCTCAACAGCCGCTCTGCTGCTGTAATAAAAATCATCCGCAACCTCATCCAGAACGGCAAGCTCTGCCTGTTTGAACTGATGAGTCTGTTGTGTTGGTACTCCGCCGCCTTCCAGTCCTGCCCAGAGGCGGATAGCCAGCTCCACTTTCGTACCGGCAAGCTCTGAAGGAAAGATCACTTCTTCATGATAGGAGCCGGTTTCGCAGTATGGCGAACCATTGACGTAGATCAGTCCCTCGAACCCGGAATTCAGGCCCTCGCCGGTTTTTCCCATATTAAAAAGCCCGGCGATCTTTTTCCCCGCCCATTCCGCCGGGATCTCTACGGACTGTCGGATCCACAGATAAGTACCTCTTCCGATCCAGAAATCACCTTTTTTCAGAGTTCCCGTGTAGACCACGCTTTCCGGCCGTTTTCCCACCGGCTCCTCCTCCTGCGTGCTCGCGTCAAATGACGGGATCTCCATCCGTTCTCTGTAACGGAGATCTTTTAACTGTTTTGTGTTTCTTTCCAGTTTTTCCAGTGTAAAAAACATTTGCTACATTCCCCCTTGTCTGCAACCTGTTTATTTCTTGTTTTTTCTTATCTCCTCATATACCCCATATCCGAGAAACAAAATTCCGACGATCAGTGCAACGAACGAAGCAATCGATAAGACCGGTCCCACATATGACAGACCAGCAGCAAATAATGTAGCATCCCAGGTATTCCCGCCGCTCATAAATATTGCAGCTGATAGGTATTTCGCAGAAATCAGGATTGCTGATATCAGGCAGAAAACAGCGCCTATGCCTTTATTGTTCATTTTTTGTTCCTCCTTTTCTTGTGATTGATAGGTAGAGCATATCATATATATGGTGGGTATTTCTACTCTATTTGGATTATTATTCTGAAAATACTATCTTTATAAAATAGCTGTACCTCCGCTAAAAAGCAAAATGTACAGGCTACATAAATTACCATCTATTTTCTTATAGAGAAAACAAGCCTTAACAGAGTTATATCATCTCTGTTAAGGCTTATATTAGTAAAAATTCTTTTTTATTAACTTATTATTTTGGAACTCTTTGATCTATTGCATTTCCAACATAATGTCTGAAGATTTTCTTCTGTTGTACATCCTCCCTTAGATACAGGAATAATATGGTCTATCTCTAATAAAAGATTAGGTTCTTTTTGAATAGAATTTCCACAAATACAACAGGTAAAGTTGTCTCGAGCCTTAATATGCTCTCGTAATTTTGTTGTCATCAAATTACGTTGTTCTTTTGCAAATGCCTTTGCAGTAAGCTTACTCTCTAAGATCTTGATAAGTTCTATTATTGTTTCTTCTGTCATTGGTACAGTAAATGATCTTTGAGCCATTCCACCACTAGATGTATATGAAAATTTATACTCTACAGTAAGTGCACTTTCATCTATATTTTGCAAATCCAAGCCTTGAATAAAATCCGGCTTCATCATTTTTCATAACAAATTCTGGAACATCACCAAGATACTGTTGATACTCTTTTTTGTAATTCTCAATAATCTTTTTTGCATCTTTTAATGTTTCAAGTTCTTCCACAAGTCGATACAGTTTCTGTATTTGCTCAGGATACATCGTTTTGTTTGGGTAAAAATTCTTTACTACATATTCTAGAGAATTATTCTCTGCACTTGCAAATACTGTTGCTGAAACTTCAGCAGTAAATGGTGTAATTGTCTTTTTATATGGGCGGATATAATTATTCACATCCGTATTAAGTGTTTCAGTACGCATAACTCTAGTTCCAAAAAGTTGAGAAATCGATTGTACTTTTTCATTGATATACTCATTAAATTCTCGCTGTGTACTCATTAACGCTTCACAAGTATCTTTTATTTTCAGGAAATCCGATGATTCGTAATAATCCAGTATTCTCTGATTATTGTTTACTATCTTTTCTATGTCCGTTTCAGTTCGAGCAATAAATTCCTTTATAAGATTCCATTCTTCACTATCAATTGTCTTGATTTTTTTTATACTGTTAACCGTCCTATCAAACAGTTGAATAACCAATTCATCCATCTCTTCACGGCTTCCATTCAGGACTAGAAAATCTCTATTTTCATTTGCATAATCTACAATGCAGTTTACCTTCCCATAATACTCATGATGTTTTTCTTCTAACGCTGCTTTTTGTTTTTCTTTCAGATATTTATTGTATTCTCCTTTTCCCATAGCAAAGATGGGTCGTCTCTAAATCTATCAATACTTGGTTTTTTTAACGCTATTTCTTTTGAAGCCAAATTATTTCCAGCCGATGTTATATATTTTACATTAATTCTATAAGCCGCTGCATTTTTTAATACTTCATTAATTTGTTTCTGTATCTTTTTATACTGAAAACGTGATTCAAACTCATTATGTTCAAGAAATCTTCTCAAAACATTTGTCACATCATTTTTCCTTGCAATAATCATTTCAGCATGTTCTAATTTTTCTTATTTTCCTTAAAAAAATTTAACAGCATCATATTTTTCTAACGTTTGACGGCTTTTTACAATTACTTGTTCATCCAAATAAGAAACTATATTCCAATTAGAAAAACCTAATTTTTTAATACTTCTGTTTCTAATTTTTTATATTTTTGCTTACTGACGATTTGAAATGTTATAATCGCTATAATTACAACTAAAATAAACCACATTTATATATTCTCTCTCCTTTTCTCTGATCTGCATATAAGATATTTTATCTTAACACTTTTTATCGATTTTCTTTTCCAATAATTTTATTGAATTCAGATAATCTTCTTCTACAGTACTGAGCGTTCGAGCTTTATATTTTCTATATTCATCCGTTGCTTTATCAATAGCTTGTTTGTGTGATATACTTCCATTTCCCTGCAAAAGCTGTTCCCCGCTCATCGTTAGAATCCGATCCAAATGTTCTGCCCAATCTTTCATTGTCATCACCTGTTCTCGCTCTGCTTGGCGTTCTGCAAAATCAAGATATCCTGACACCAGCTGCCCCATTGCACGCAATTTTTTTCAGACAAATAATTCTTTGCAACTACTGCTTCTTTTAGTGTCGGCTGATTGCCTTTAAAAGTAGTAAGACCCATAAATTCCTTTTCAGCATCAGCTCTGGTATAAATTATCTCTGCCGCAGTTTGTCCATGAATTGCATAGTGGATTTTGTTTTGCACCTTTTTGAAAAACGCAATGGATATTTCCGCTTTTGGATCATAATCAATACTCGTTGCATAGATTTCCAGAATCTGACGATAAAATACTTTCTCGGATGCACGAATATCACGGATTCTTTCCAGTAACTCTCGAAAATATCCGCCACCTCCAAGATTTTTTAATCTATCGTCGTCCAAAGCGAAGCCTTTTCGCATATACTCTTTCAAAATCCCTGTTGCCCAGATTCTGAACTGTGTTCCACTCTTTGATTTTACACGATAGCCTACAGAAATAATCACATCGAGATTATAATAATCTACTCGATACGTTTTCCCATCAACAGCAGTTGTTGCAAAATTTGCAACAACTGAATCTCGCTGTAACTCACCTTCTGCAAAGATATTTTTTATATGTCTGGAAATAGTTGATTTATTTCGCTGAAACAATTCAGCCATCTGGTCAATAGATAGCCATACTGTATCACCATCAAAAGTTGTTTCAACTTTCGTCAGACCATCCTCTGTCGTATAAATAATCATATCTGGTTTTTCTTTGTTCATAAAATCATTTTCTCCTTTAAAATCAGATATATTATCAGCTAACACATTTACAGTTTTTTAATAATATCTCTAGCCAAATAATTCTCTATATAAATTTTAATTATCTGTCTGTAAAAACCGTAAAAGATACCTTTTCTAAAGATTTACTATTTTTCCCATATAAATCCTTTCGCATGGCAGATATTAAATTCGCATATAAAATATTTTGTTTTTCTGCTGTATGTTCCCCATTAGTAAACATTTTAAGAAATCCAGACAATGCCATTTGTACTTCTCTATTTCCAACTAAATAAATTGTTTGAATTCTTGATGATAATAATAAATTATTTTCATGTATTTCATTTTCATTGGAAATTTTCGCTAATGCTAAACAACTTAAAAAATCAATATATTGTTTTTCTTTTATCTTTCGTAAATCAATTTTTCTCTCATTTCTTTTATTTATTAAAATAGTCAATGATGAACCAAACAAGCCAACTGAAGCCACTACAACAGCACTAGCTAAGCCAATTATTGCAACCAATACATCTGTTTGCCATTTTGCTATAGGACCTATAATCTCAAAAAGCCATTGAATCATCCTATTCTTCCTCCATGTATTGTAAGTATATTTATCAATTTCAACACAATGCTTGTTCAATAATTTAAATTTTGTATTCTCATTGATTTTTTTTCTAAAACCAATCGACTGTTTTTACAGCAGAAATATTTTCATATAAAAGCCTAAGCTTTTCTGAAATGTTTTCCTTACAGAAAAAACAAAATTACTTATTATTTTAACTATTGTTTACCTTTTTCTCGCAATTAACGCCACAGTCTCAACATGCGTACTCTGCGGAAACATATCCGTAGTAGAAACCCGCGTCAACTCATAATCCTCCGCACACAATACCTTCAGATCTCTCGCCAGAGTAGCACTGTCACAGCTCACATAAACAACCCTCTCCGGTTTCATCTTAAGGATCGTATTCAGAAGTACCTCATCGCAGCCCTTTCTCGGCGGGTCCACAACGATGACATCTGCGTAGACGCCATTCTTCTCATACTCCCTCGGCAGTACTTCTTCCGCTTTTCCAACAAAAAACTCCACGTTCTCAATACCATTAAGCTTTGCATTTTCTCTCGCATTGTCAATCGCCTGTGGTACAATCTCCACGCCGCGGACGAATTTTGCTTTCTGGGCCAGGAATAGGGAGATAGTTCCGATTCCGCAGTACAGATCCCAGACAGTTTCATTTCCCGTAAGGCCGGCGTACTCCAGAGCCTTTCCATACAGTTTTTCAGTCTGGATGGGATTGACTTGGAAAAAGGACAGGGGAGAGATCTGATAGGAAATATCTCCGATGCTGTCCGTTATATAGGACTGTCCCCAAAGGAGGCGAAGCTGATCACCCAGGATCACATTGTTCCGTTTTTTATTAACATTGATGGTAATGCTGGTCATTTCCGGAATTTCACAGAGTGATTCCACAAGAGCCTTTTCTGCAGGGATCTTATCTCCGTTTAAGATCAGACAGACCATCATCTCATCTGTATGGAAGCCATAACGAATCATAATATGACGTACAAGACCTTTTCCCGTGGCCTCATCGTAGGG
>ADJT01003919.1_pt1 | contig 34357 bp, 25 predicted proteins | sample 268108 | NCBI WGS metagenome assembly ADJT01 (sample SAMN00007487, study PRJNA43253) | human gut metagenome | isolation source: feces sample TS29
CGAGATCGAGATCTTCGGTTCCATCACGCCCGTCTTCGACGTCGAGCGCTTTGGCATCAAGGTCGTGCCTTCGCCCCGTCACGCCGATGTGCTGCTGTACACCGGCGCCGTGACGCGTGCCATGCGCATGCCGGCCCTGCGCGCCTTTGAGGCCGCACCCGATCCCAAGATTGTGGTGTCCTACGGCGCGTGCGGCTGCACCGGCGGCATCTTCTACGACAACTACTGCGTCTGGGGTGGCACGGATAAGATTCTGCCGGTCGATGTCTATATCCCCGGCTGCCCGCCCAGCCCCGCGCAGACCGTCTATGGCTTTGCCATGGCGCTCGGTCTGCTGGACCAAAAGCTCCATGCCGAGACCACGGTGGAGGCCGCCGGCGAGCAGGCCGATATCCTGCACCCCGGCGTGCCGTACAAGCTGCGCGTTGCCATCGAGCGCGAGGCTCGCGCCATGAGCGGCTACCGTTACGGCCGCGACCTGGCCAACGAGTTTATGGACACGCTCGAGGGCGCGCCCAAGGGCGATATCCGCGGTGCCATGGCGCTGCTCATCGATAAGCAGGACGATCCGCGCCGCGTCGAGGTGTACTCGGCGCTGCAGGATCTGGTGCTGGCCGGAGGTCGCTAGATGGAGCTCACGGACCGCTCTGGTTACTTTGCGGGTCCCGGCATGCTCGGCGGCTCTTTTGGCGATGCCTCGCGCGCAAGCGACGAGGCCGCCGAGGGCGTCGCCGACCCCTGCCTGGGCCATGCGCCCGACCAGGTGGTCTTTTACGAGCTCACGCGTAAGTTTGTGGAGACCGAGGAAGACGTTCCCCAGGAGGCCTGCGACGTGCTGTACTACACGCTCGCCGTGGGCCACCACACCGGCGTGCTCGACTGCTTTGAGCCGCGCCTGTCGGTGCCGGTGGATGTGTTCTATTCGCTCGTCGATGCGTTGCCGGAGGGGGAGGCCAAGACCAAGTTCGAGGCCATCCGCTCCTTTGGCGAGTGCCAGCTCGACAAGGCGGCGGTGCCGTCGCTGCTCGAGGCCTGCGATATGCTGCTCGATGAGCGCGGTTTTCGCGGGTCGGCCAAGGCTGGCATCTCGGTGTTCGACGACGACTTTGGCCTGCATGCCCAGCAGGTCGCGTTCTTAATGAAGTTCCGCGATCTGGTTGAGCGCGTGCGCGATGTGTCGGGCGTGTACCTGACGGGAAGGTTGCAGTAATGGGTCGCGTTGTGGATGGACGTGTGAACGGCGCCCCGTTTGCGGGTATCGTGCTCACGGCGGGAAGCGTGCTGCGTGCCGACGATGCCGCCGGCCCCGTGCTCTCCAAAAAGATGGAGGACGCACCCATCGCCGGTTGGTACACCATCGACGGTGGCCAAACGCCCGAGGACGACATCATCGAGGTCAAGCGCGAGCGTCCGCCTCGCCTGGTCTTGGTCGATGCCGCCGACATGGCGCTGCCCGTCGGGTCTATCCGCCTGCTCGATAAGCGCGATGTGGCCCGCAAGTCGATGTTCACCACGCATTCGCTCCCTTTGTCGATTCTGATCGAGGAAATCGAGCAATCGTGCGAAGATATCGTCTTCATAGGGATTCAGCCGGGCGATACGGAGTTTTACAACCCTATGTCCCCGGAGGTCTTTGACGCCGTCGACGCCGTGTACGACGCCGTGGCCGCCAACGACTTTTCCCACTTTGTCCGCTTGGGACAAGAGCAATAGGAGCGCTTGTCCCTGCTGATTAGGAAAGAAGTGATTGACATGGCAGATTCCAAGGCAGAATATCCCGCTCCCGATTGCCTTGCGCCCGCCGCGATCGAGGCCAAGACCGAGGCCGCCGGCGTGACCAAGGCCAACCTGCCGGTCGCAAAGGCCTTTGTTTTGGCGATGTTCGCTGGTGCGTTCATTGCCTTCGGCGGCCTGTTCTTTACCGTGTTCTTGAGCGATAGCACGCTGGGCTGGGGTGCCCAGCGCGTCGTGGGCGGCCTGTGCTTTTGCCTGGGCCTGGTGCTGGTGCTGGTGTGTGGCGCCGAGCTGTTCACCGGCAACTCGCTTATGGTCTGCGCGCTCAAGAGCAAAAAGATCACCCTGGCTCAGATGCTCAAGGCATGGGTCGTCGTATGGGTCGGTAACTTTGTCGGTGCCTTGTTCATCGTCTTTTTGGTGTACATGGCCGGCATTTACAAGCTCAACGGCGAGGCGGTCGCCAATTCCATGGTAAGCGTCGCCGCCGGCAAGGTGACGATCGACTGGGTGACGATCTTCTTCCGCGGCATCCTGTGCAACATCTTTGTGTGCCTGGCCGTGTGGATCGGTACCGCCGGCAAGACCGTGGTCGATAAGGTTGTGGGCATTCTGCTGCCCATCGCCGCCTTTGTGGCCTGCGGTTTTGAGCACTGCGTCGCCAACATGTACTTTTTGCCCATGGGTGCCGTGATGCACGCGTGCGGCTATGGTATCGACGTCGCCGGCGCCGATGCACTCAACGTTGCGGGCATTGCGTTTAACCTGTCCGCCGCCACGCTGGGCAACATCGTGGGCGGCGCGGTTCTGATCGCGCTCGGCTACTGGTTTATCTACGCTAAGAAGTCCGAGGCTTAATAAGCCGGAATGACGTACGGGCCTCCCGAGGGGCGTTTGCCTTTTGGGAGGCTCTTCGTGTCTTGCTGCGGTGGATGCTGCGGGCTTTGCGTCGCGGCAGCTGGTGGCAGAACTGTGGTGCGGTGGGGCTTGGACCCCTGAGCTGGAAGGAATAATCGAGATGGCATCGAGAGCTATGCATGACGGTCGCTCCGTGGTGACGACATGCGGGGGATGCTATGCCGATTGCGCCTTTGCAGCCCATGTTGAGGATGGGCGTGTGGTGGCCGAGTTGCCGGTGCCGGGGCATCCGTGCGCGGCACGTGCCCTGTGCGCCCGCGGACGGCATCGCCTGGTAATGCCGTTTGACGAGCGCGACCGCATTTTGCACCCCATGCGCCGCCGCCAGGATGGCTCGGGTTTCGATGCCGTGAGCTGGGACGAGGCGTTCTCGGATATTGCGGAGCGCCTCGCGGAGATTATTGACGAGCATAGTGCCCGTGCGCTGGGCATGACGCTCGGCGTGCCCTCGTTCGACCGCTACTGGGCGTATCGTTTTATGCATGCGCTGGGTTCGCCCAACGTATACGGTGCCGATGGTGCCTGCGAGGTAAGCCGACTTACCGGTTGGGAGCACAGCCTGGGCTATAGTCCCGCCTCCGACCTGGCGCATACCGACTGCATCATGTACCTGGGGCGTTCCATTGTCGATTCGTCGACGATGGGGGCCGTCGATGCGCTCAACGATGCGCGCCGGCGCGGGGCGAAAATCATCGTGGTTGACCCTCGGCGCAGCGGCTCGGCCGCGCTTGCCGATCGCTGGCTGCGCGTGCGCCCGGGCTGCGATTTGGCCCTGCTGTTGGGCATCGCGCATGTGCTGATTGCCGAGAACCTGTACGACTACGACTTTGTGGCCCGCTATACCACGGGTTTTGATGAGCTGGCGCAGGCGGCTGGCGCTTGGACGCCCGAGTGGGCCGAGTCCATGTGCGACGTGCCGGCAGATGACATCCGCGCCACGGCGCACGATCTCGCTGCCGCCGCGCCTGCCGCCGTGGTAGATGCAGGCTTTCATGGCGGCATCGGCATCGCGTATGCCAACAGTACGCAGACGGCGCGAGCTATCTGTATGGTCGACGTGCTGCTGGGCTGTATTGGACATGCGGGCGGCGCGCTCAATCCACCCACACCGCTTGCGCTGGGCGACCTTGATCCCGCACGCTTTGCGACGCCGCCGGTGCCGCGCATGTCCAAGCTGGGGTCCGAGCGCTATCCACTGGTCGATCCGGTGCGTGGCCTGTGTACGACCATCGGTCAGTCGATTCTTGCCGGCGATTTGCGTGGGCTCATCGTCTATGCCAGCAACCCTGGTGCGGGTTACGGCAACGCCGATGCGTGGCTTGGCATCTTGCAGCAGCTCGACCTGCTCGTGACGATCGATATTCGCTGGTCTGAGACGGCGCGTGCGTCCGACTATGTGCTGCCCGACGTGACGTATCTGGAGGCCGACCGCGGCGTGGGTACGGTCGTGGGCCGCAACGATGCGCGCGTGTTCTACCGCAGCGCCGTGCTGCCGGTCTTGCATGACGATACGCGTCCCGGCCGGGAGATCTTTGCCGGCCTGGCTGCTGCCTGCGGCGTGGGCGAGTATTTTGACTTTACGCCTGACGACTTGGCGGCTGCCCAGGTGGCTCCGTTTGGGATCGACCTCACTGCGCTCAAGGAGCGCGGTTGGGCAGACACGGGCGTGCCGCTGCCGTCGCGTACGGGCAAGCCGGTGGTTCCGCTCGACGGCGGCAAGATTGCGCTGGCAAACGACGTATGGGAGCGCGCCGGCTTGGGTCGTGTGCCTGGCTGGATTGCGCCCATGGTGGAGCCGGGGCTGGGGATGTTTCGCCTCATTAGCGGCAACCGGCCCTTTGAGTCGCACACTTCGCGCAGACTTGCTGCGGCGGGTGCTGCCGAGGCAGGTTCCGACTTGGACGCCGTGCAGATGAATGCCGACGTCGCCGAGCGCATGGGTATCGCCAACGGCGAGGTCGTCGAGCTGGTGAGCGACATGGGCCGCGACCGCGTACGCGTGGAGACGACGCCCTATCTGCATCCGGCGTGCATCTTTACGTCGGCGGCTCCGGGCGGGCGTTCGTTTGGCGCTGGCGCGGATGGCACCCAGGCACTTGGCGTCGGCCCGCTCGACCACACGCCGCTGCGCTGGGATCCCATTACGGGAGCCGCGCTCACCCAGGAAAATGCCGTTCGCGTGGAAAAGATTGCTGCGCGCGGGGATAATGACGAGTAATTGACTCAGCCGATGCGTTCGACTGATTTACGTTTGTTTTGAAAGGCCGTACATGAGCGATAGCCAGAACATTTCCGATGAGGTGCGCGCCCGTCTGCGCGCCATTCCCTCCGTCAACGAGCTGCTCGCCGAGTGGCCAGTGGTGAAGGCGGCGGGGGAGACGTGTGATGCGGTGGTCCATGCCGCCGTCACGGCCGTGCTCGACGAGGAGCGCGCCGCCATTCGCGCCGGCGCCGCCCCACGCTCAAAACGCGAGCTGGCGTCGGCTATCGAATTCCGTGCGCATCGTTCTGCGCTGCCGAGTCTGCGTCCAGCCGTCAACGCCACGGGTGTGGTCATCCACACCAATCTGGGTCGCGCCCCGCTTGCGGAATCGGCTGCCAAGGCCGTGGCCGAGGTCGCGCGCGGGTACAGCACGCTCGAGTACAGCGTCGACACCTGCTCGCGCGGGTCGCGCAAGGAGCACGCCGCACAGTTGATTCGCTCGCTCACCGGTGCCGAGGATGCGCTGGTCGTCAACAATAACGCCGCCGCGGTGTTGCTGGTGCTGGCCACTCACGCTGCGGGCAAAGAGGTTATCGTGAGCCGCGGCGAGCTTGTCGAGATCGGCGGCAGCTTCCGTATCCCCGATGTTATGGAGGCCTCGGGCGCCAAGCTCGTCGAGGTCGGAGCCACCAACCGCACGCACTTGAGCGACTACGAGCACGCCATCACGCCCGATACGGCCATGATCCTCAAGGTCCATCCTTCCAACTACCGTATCGAGGGTTTCCACGAGGAGGTAGGTTCTCGGGAGCTTGCGGCGCTTGCTCACAAGCATGGTCTACTGTTCTACGAGGACCAGGGGTCGGGCGCGCTCCTGCCTGACGACATCCTGGTTCGCGGCGGCGAGGAGACTACGCCGGCTTCGGTTTCGGCAGGGCTCGATCTGGTGTCGTGCTCGGGCGATAAGCTGCTGGGCGCCGCGCAGGCGGGCATTATCATGGGCCGTCGCGATCTGGTCCAGGCCTGCGGGTCGCATCCGCTTATGCGTGCCCTGCGCCCGGGCAAGCTCGCGCTGGCGGCGCTCGAGGCTACACTGCGTATTTACATGGATGGGGCGGATGTGGCCCATCGCGAGGTACCGGTGCTCAACATGCTCACGCTTCCGCAGGCTCATCTGGAGCGTCGTGCACGCAAGCTGCGCGATCGTATGGTCGCTGGGCTCGATAAGGCCGGTTGCCCGTGCGCCGTTGAGTTGGAGATTGTCGAGGAGTCCTCGACGCCCGGTGGCGGTTCGCTGCCTACCGTTGAGCTGCCGACGATGTGCGTTGCCGTGCGTCTTGTTGACGAGCGCCTGACGGTCGACGCGCTCAAGCGCTCGCTTGTCCAGGACTTCGACACGCCGGTCGTCACGCGAACCTCGCACGATCGCATTTTGTTTGACGTCCGTACGCTCGTGGGCGACCGCGATATCGAGACCGCGGCGTCGACGCTTGCCGCGTGCGTTGAGAAGGCGATTGCTCGATGAGTGAGGTTCAAGCGCTGGTGGAGTGTCCCGTTATCGTTGGCACGGCGGGCCACGTCGACCATGGTAAGTCGGCGCTGATCGAGGCGCTGACAGGCAAGAATCCCGACCGTCTGGAGGTCGAGCGTCGGCGCGGCATGACGGTGGAGCTGGGCTTTGGCGAGCTGGCGCTGCCGAGCGGCAAGATCGTCGGCCTGGTCGACGTGCCGGGGCATGCCCATTACCTGCGCGCTATGGTGCAGGGTGCGACAGGCATCGACGTCGCCGTGCTGGTGGTATCGGCCGTCGAGGGCGTGATGCCGCAGACGCGCGAGCACGTGCATGTGCTGGAGCTGCTGGGCGTCACGCATATGGTGGTCGCGCTGACGATGTGCGATCTGGCCGATGCCGAGATGACCGAGCTTGCCGAGCTCGATGTCGATGACTTTTTGTCGGGTACCGTGTTTGCGGGCGCTCCGATGGTCCCCGTGTCGTCCAAGACCGGCGAGGGGATTGACGCGCTGCTGGCCGCGCTTGACAATCAGGTTGGTACCTACTGGGATTCCTGCCGCGACCGTGCCGAGCGTACCGATGCCGCGCCGCGCTTGCCGATTGACCGCTGCTTTACGATCAAGGGCGCCGGTACCGTCGTGACGGGAACGCTGCACGATGCGCCGGTTGCCGTGGGCGATGAGCTTGTCGCGCTGCCGTCGCGCACGCCCTGTCGCGTGCGCGGGATTCAGGTGCATGGCGATACGCCGCGCGCGCTTCCCGGACAGCGCGTGGCGCTCAACCTGGTGGGCGATGGCGTCGCTGCGCTCGACCGCGGTGAGATGCTCGGCGTGAAGGGCCGTTTTGGCCAGACGCTGCGCTTTATGATGGCGTTTACGTATTTGGGTCGCGAGGGAGCCAAGCCGCGTGTGCTCGAGTCGGGTGCGCGTGTGCACGTGATGGCGGGTACGGCCGAGGTTGTCGGTCGCATCATGTTCATGGAGGGCGAGGCCCCCATGGCGGTGGGCGAGACCCGTACCGTTCAGGTGCGCTTGGAAAACTCGCTGCCGCTACGTGCCGGGGACCATGCCGTAGTGCTGTCCTATTCGCCCGTGATGCTTGTTGGCGGCGGGCGCGTGCTGCTTTCGCGCTGCCGCCGTTCGCGCGAACTTACTGAGGGGGAGCGCGTGCTGTACGCGGCGCTTGAGGCCGGAGATATTGTGGGCGCGGTGGATGCGTGGCTGGCGCTGCAGGCGCTGCCGGTTGCAGCTGTCGATGTTACTGCGGCACTCGATCTTGTTGCCGGTGAGGCTGAGGCAGCGTTGCACGAGTTGGTGGCGAAGGGCGTTGCTTGCGCGCTTGCTGGCTCGGACGGCTCGCTGTACGCAGATGCTTCCGTGCTCGATGCCGCGATGGGCACGCTGGCGGCGACCCTGACCGCCATGCACGCGGCTGCCCCCAAGGAGACGGGCTTTACGTCCGGCGCCGTCGCCCATGCTGCTTGGCCTATCGCTGATGATACAGTTGCCGCAGCCCTGATTTCCGAGGGCTGCTCGCGCGGCGTGTGTGCCTCCGAGGGCGCCGAGGTGTTCGACCCGCACTCCGCTGCCGCCGCGGCACGCGTGGTGCGCGAGGCCTGCGAACGTATCGTTGCCTTGTTGGACGAAGCCGGCCTCGATGCACCGACGTTGCCCGAGGTGGGCGAGCAGTTGCAGCTCGATCGCGACACCATGACGCGCGCCCTGCGCGAGCTTTCGCTTAACCGCTCGATCGTTAAGGTCGAACGCGACGTTGCCTTGTCCGCCACCGCGGAGTCGCATGCGCGCGAGCTTGTTGCCGCCGCTATCGCCGATGCCGGTGCCGCTGCCACCACGAGTGTGCTGCGCGAGGCGCTGGGTGTGTCGCGCAAACGCGCCATCAGCATCTTGGAGCACCTGGATGCCGTACGCTTTACGGTGCTCGACAAGGACGCCGGCGGCCTGAGGTCCCTGCGCTAGGCCGGTCACCCGCTCCCGCCTCCTCAGTTGCGGTGAAATAGTTCCTATTTGGAGGCTTTGGCAGCAAATGCAGGAACTATTCCACCGCAACTTCTTGTTCGTCTTTTTGGGATGGAACCGTTTCGGTTTGGTAAAATACCGCCGCACTTGGGAACGGATGGGCTCCGGTGGGCTCCGCGGTCCTCAAAACCGTTGCGAGGCGTGCAAAACGTCTTGGATGTGTTCGATTCACATACGTTCCCGCCATACGCTACCAGCGCTTTTGTGCTCGCGGTCTTACTGCGTGCCGCAAAGGCGCTGTTTTGTTTTTGCACGGACTTTCCGTAGCGCCGCTATTTCGGTGGCGGTATTTAGCTTCGTGCGTCGGGTTTCGAGCATGCCGATGGGGGTGTTTTGCCGTATGACTACCGTAAGACGAGCCGATCTTTCTTGCGTCGTCCAGGCGGGCGGGCTGTCGTCGCGCATGGGTTGCGACAAGGCGCGGATGCCGTTTTGCGGCGAGCCGCTCATCGAACGCGTGCTGGGTCGGCTGGCGCCAGTTGCCGGCGAGCTGGTCGTGACGACGTCGCGCCCCTGCGAGCTTGCCTACCTTGAGGAGCTTATGTTTGATGGCCTGCGCCCCCGCGTGGTGATGGACGTCGACGGTCCCGCCGGTGCCATGCGCGGCATCGCGAGCTCGTTGGCCGCGGCGCGATTGCCGTTCGTGGCGATCGTCGCTTGCGATATGCCGTTTGTCTCGCCGGAACTCATCGGCGCGCTCGCCGATCGTGTTGAGGCTGAGGCGCTCGACGTGTGCGTGCCGCGCGAGGAGCGTGGCATTGAGCCGCTTTGCGCCGTCTGGCGCCGTGACGCATGTGCGCCAGTTGCCCAAGAGCTGCTCTCCTGCGACCGCCAACGCATTCGCTGCCTGATCAATCGCGTTCAGGCTGGTTATATAGATGAACCGCAGATCGTTAAGGCCGCGGGCTCGACGCTCTGCTTCGAAAACGTCAATACGCCCGAGGAGTTTGCGGCGGCCGAGTTACTCGCCTAGACGATTGGAGTTGCCATGTCTCACGATATTTGTCCCGACACGGGAGAGCCTTGCACTTGCGATGGTTCCGAGCCCTGTACCTGCGGCTGCGGTGGCTGTGGACATACTGCGGAAGAGGAAGCGGACGCCGCGGCGTATCGCGAGGCACATCGCGAAGGCCCGTCCGGTGATGCCCTCGACCACGAGCGCAAGATTATCGTTTCGTTCGACAGCACCTTCGATGTGATGGAGTGCGAGCAGCTTTGCCTGGATGCCGGCGTGCCCGGGCGCATTATGCCTTTGCCCGGCTCCATTACCGCAGGTTGCGGCCTGTGCTGGGCCATGCCGTTCTCGGGCGATGCGCTCGCCGCCTTCCGCGCCGCCACCGAGGGCCGCATAACCCCTGCCGACTACCATCAGCTCGTCCTCTAACCACCAACACCACCACAAAGGTGCCCAATGTGGTGGTTTGGAACATGTGGACGAAACAGCTTCGAAACACGCGATTTGCGCGTTGGGCACTCAAAAACGCTTCTACCTGCATCGTAATCAAAACGAAACATCTGCTCGTCGGCTTATGCGAAACTTCGCTGCAACAGTGCGATATTATCCATACTCGATAAAGCTCGCGGCGCATGGGGCGCCTCGAACGACACTTTTCTTTTCCATCAATTGGAGGAAGCATGAGCTACACGCAGAAAGTTCTCGAAGAGCTCAAGGCCCGCTATCCCGAGCAGCCTGAGTTCATCCAGGCCGCGACCGAGATTCTCGGCACCATCCAGCCGGCGCTCGACGCCCATCCCGAGTACGAGGAGGCCGCCCTGCTTGAGCGCCTCGTCGAGCCCGAGCGGATCGTCATGTTCCGTGTCCCCTGGGTCGACGACCAGGGCAAGGTTCAGGTCAACCGCGGTTACCGCGTCGAGTTCAACTCTGCCATTGGACCCTACAAGGGCGGCCTGCGCTTTAACCCGACGGTCACTCTGGGTATGCTCAAGTTCCTGGGCCTGGAGCAAATCCTCAAGAACAGCCTGACCACCCTTCCCATGGGCGGCGGCAAGGGCGGCTCCGACTTTGACCCCAAGGGCAAGTCCAACAACGAGATCATGCACTTCTGCCAGTCCTTCATGACCGAGCTCTATCGCCACATTGGCCCCAACACCGACGTTCCCGCCGGCGACCTGGGCGTTGGCGGCCGCGAGGTTGCCTACCTGTTCGGTCAGTACAAGCGCCTGACCAACGAGTGGACCGGCGTCCTTACCGGCAAGGGCCTCTCCTTTGGCGGCTCGCTCGCCCGTACCGAGGCCACCGGTTACGGTCTGGCCTACTTTGTGGACGAGTACCTCAAGAGCCGCGGCGACTCCTTCGAGGGCAAGAACGTCGTCGTTCACGGCTCCGGTAACGTCGCCATCTACGCGGTCCAGAAGGTCTCCCAGCTCGGCGGCAAGGTGCTGGCCTGCTCCGACACCCATGGCTGGGTCGAGGATCCCGACGGCATCGACTACACCGTGCTCGAGCATGTCTACAACAAGAAGCGCTCCGGCCACGACAAGGGTGTCACGCTCGCTATGTACGTTGACGAGAAGCCCAACGCCGTGTGGCACGAGGGCGACGGCCGCGGCGTGTGGCAGCTGCCCTGCGACATCGCGCTGCCCTGCGCTCGCGAGAACACGCTGCTGCTCGAGGACGCCCAGGCGCTCGTCGCCAACGGCTGCAAGGTGGTCGGCGAGGGCGCGAACATGCCCACGACCATCGAGGCCACGACCTACTTCCAGGAGAACGGCGTCGCCTTTATGCCCGGTAAGGCTGCTAACGCCGGTGGCGTGCTCGTGTCCGGCCTTGAGATGAGCCAGAACGCTGAGCACCTGTCCTGGACCTTCGAGGAGGTCGACGGCAAGCTCGAGCAGCTCATGCGTGGCATGTTCCACAACGTGGACGACACCGCCAAGGAGTATGGCCAGGAGGGCAACTTTGTCATGGGCGCCAACATCGCTGGCTTCCTGAAGGTCGCCGACGCCATGCTCGCCCAGGGCGTCTGCTAAATCTTCGCTCGATATAGCATGTGATGAGGCTCCCAGCCATTCCGGCTGGGAGCCTTTTCTATCCCGGAGGACTCCTCATAACTTGCGGTGATATACGGACTGTTAAGCGTCCCAGAACGGCTAATCAGTCCGTATATCACCGCAAGTTATGGATGGGTGGGTGGATTTTGTCCTAAAACGGTGTGCGGCCCCTCGTTTGGTACACTTAAAAGTACTGGACAAGTGGAGAGATGGGGGAGAACGTGCTCAAGTTCGGTACCTACGTCCGTGTTGGAAACGCGGCCGAAGCCTATGAGCTCTTGCAGAAAAACCGCAACAACAAGATTGTGGGCGGCGGCATCTGGATGCGCCTGGGTTCGCGTCGTGTGGCGACGGCGATTGACCTTTCAGCCTGTGGACTCGATCAGATCGAGGAGACCGAGACCGAGTTTCGCATCGGTGCTATGTGCACCCTGCGCCAGCTCGAGTGTCATGCCGAGCTCAACGCGCTTGTCAACCATGTCTTTGAGTTTGCCGTCCACGACATCGTGGGCGTGCAGCTGCGCAACACCGCCACGGTAGGCGGCAGCATTTACGGCCGCTTTGGCTTCTCGGATGTGCTCTCGGCGTTCCTGGCGCTCGATTCCTATGTTGAGCTGACGGGTGCCGGCCGCGTGCCGCTCGCCGAGTTCGTGGACATGGGCTACGTGCGCGACGTGATCGAGCACGTCGTGGTCGTTAAGCACGATTACCGTGCGAGCTATGAGGCCGTTCGCAAGGCCGCGACCGATTTCCCCTCCTTAAACGTCACCGCTGCCTGGTGGGACAACACCTGGCATGTCACCGTGGGCGCCCGTCCGCTGCGCGCGACCCTGCTGCAGGGCGAGGCGTGCGGCCTTACCGCCGAGCATCCTTCCGAGGACGAGCTTCGCGCCCTGGCCGCATCCGTGCGTGCCCTGAGCTACGGCACCAACCTGTGGGGCTCGGCCGACTACCGCCGCCGCATCTCGGCCCCGCTGGCGATTCAGGCTGTGCGCCGCGCCGCCGGCATTGAGCTTTCGGCCGCGCTTGCCCGCGAGCTCGAGACCGTGCAGATCCCTAAGTTCGCCACGGACGAGTATTCCTGCCGCCGCGTGCCCGGCGTCGATTCTAGCGAGGTGCGCTAATGGCTGCCAAACTCATCGATCTTTCCTTTACGCTCAACGGCCGCAAGGTCAAGGTCCAGATTGCCCCCCGACACCATGCTCTTTGCGCTTTTGCGCGAGCAGGGTTGCGCGTCGGTGCGCTGTGCCTGCGAAACCACCAACTGCGGCCTGTGCACGGTGTGGCTCGACGGCGACCCGGTGCTGAGCTGCTCGGTTCCCGCCGCGCGCGTCGAGGGTCGCTCCATCACTACGCTCGAGGGCCTCAAGGCCGAGTCTGAGGCGCTCGCCCGTGCGATGGCTGCCGAAGGCGCCGAGCAGTGCGGTTTTTGCGCTCCCGGCCTTATCATGAACGTGCTGGCGCTCGCCCGCGCTGCCAAGGAGGACCCGAGCCTCGTCGCCACGCGCGAGGAGCTCTCGCGCCAGCTCGCCGGTAACCTCTGCCGTTGCAGCGGCTACGAGAGCCAGCTGCGCGCCATCGTTCGCTTCCTCAACGAGTCTGGCGTGCAGGTGGGCTTTGAGATGCCCGAGCTGCCGGTCAATAACACCAGCTGCGATGGCGTCTCGTATAAGCAGATCACTCACAAGCAGCCCAAGAAGGACTCGAAGGCCCTGCTCGAGGGGCGTCCCGTCTACACGGGCGATATGGTGCCCGCCGGTGCGCTCATCGTCAAACTCAAGCGCAGCCCCTATGCCCGCGCCAAGATCCGCTCCATCGATACGTCGCGCGCGCTGAAGGTGCCCGGCGTCGTGGGCGTCTACACCTACGAGGACGTGCCCAAGCGCCGCTTTACCATCGCCGGCCAGAGCTATCCGCAGCCGAGTCCCTACGACCGCCTGATTCTCGAGAACCTCGTCCGTTACCAAAACGAGGAGGTGGCGATCGTCGCCGCCGAGACTGAGGAGGCTGCCGACAAGGCGCTCAAACTCATTAAGGTCGACTATGAGGTGCTTGAGCCGCTGCTCGACTTTACCAAGGCACTCGATAACGACATCGTGGTTCACCCCGAGGGCGACGTGACCTTTATGTTCCCGCAGGGCGGCGACGTTCCGCGCAACCTGGTGTGCAGCGGCACGAGCGACTTTGGCGACCTTGACGAGGCCTTCGCCCAGAGCGACATCGTCTTTGAGCGCACCTACACCAGCCAGGCCACGCAGACCGCACCCATGGAAACCTTCCGCGCCTTCGCGACGACCGACGCGTTCGGGCGTATCTCGGTGACCACCTCTACGCAGGTGCCCTTCCACGTGCGCCGCATGGTCGCGCAGTCGCTCGATATCCCGCAGTCGCAGGTGCAGGTCATTAAGCCGCGCATCGGTGGCGGCTTTGGCTCTAAGCAGACGGGCTGCTGCGAAATCTTCGTTGCGTTCGTCACCCAGCAGACCGGCCGTCCGAGCTACTGCTGCTATACCCGCGAGGAGACCATCACCGCGGGCAACTCGCGCCATCAGATGCAGATGACTGTTAAGCTGGGCGCCATGAACGACGGCACCATCACGGCCATCGACCTGCATACGCTGTCCAACGCTGGTGCGTATGGCGAGCATGCCACCACGACGATCGGCCTTTCGGGCCACAAGAGCCTGCCCATCTACAACCACGTGAAGGCGAGCCGCTTTAGCTGGGACGCCGTCTACACCAATACCAACCGCGGCGGTGCGTATCGCGGCTACGGTGCCACCCAGGGCCAGTTTGCCGTGGAGAGTGCCGTCAACGAGCTCGCCGACATGCTGCACATGGATCCCGCCGACCTGCGTCTTAAGAACATGGTTCACGAGGGCGAGATTATGCCGCAGTACTACAACGAGAAGCTCAACGCCTGCGCGCTCGACCGCTGCCTGCTGCGCGCGATGGACATGATCGACTGGCGCGACAAGCCGCTGGCCGTGGACCTGGGCGACCGCGTGCGTGCTCTGGGCTGTGCGCTCACCATGCAGGGCTCGGGCATCTCCAACGTGGACATCGCCGGCATCGACATGCGCCTGGAAGAGGACGGCTTCATTACCATCGGCACCGGCGCCACCGATAACGGCATGGGTGTCGACACGATCCTGGCGCAGATTGCCGCCGAGGAGCTGGGCGTGGAGAGCTCGCTGATCGTGGTGCGCGGCGTGGACACCGACGTGTCGCCGTTCGACGCCGGCTCGTACGCGAGCTCGGGCACGTATGTGACGGGCCTTGCCGCCAAGAACGCCGCGACTGAGCTGCGCGAGAAGATCTGCGCCAAGGCCGCCCGGATGTGGGACGTTGACGCCGTCGATGTGGTCTTTGATGGCCAGTACGTGCGCCTGTCCGACGAGCGTGCCGCGCGCGAGCAGAACCGTTACCTCACGCTGCGCGACTTTGCCAACCTGTGTGTCAAGAACATCGCCGGCGGCGACGCGCTGACCTCGCACGCCTCTGCCTGCCTGCCCGTTTCGCCTCCGCCGTTTATGGCCGGTATTGCCGAGGTCGAGGTCGACAAGGCCACCGGCAAGGTGACTGTGGTGGACTACGCGGCGGCCGTCGACTGCGGCACTGTGATCAACGAGGCGCTCGCGCGCGTCCAGGCCGAGGGCGGCATTGCCCAGGGCATCGGTCACGCGCTCTACGAGATTGTCGAGCACGACGACCGCGGCCGCCTGCGCACCGGCAACTTTATGAGCTACAAGCTGCCCACGCGCCTGGATATCGGCAGCATCCGCGTGGCCTTTGAGCCGAGCTACGAGCCGACGGGCCCGTTTGGCGCCAAGTCGATCGGCGAGGTCGTCATCAACACGCCGCTCGCCGCCGTTGCCTCGGCCGTGGCGCACGCCACCGGCCATCAGGTTCGCTCGCTTCCGATCACGCCCGAGAAGGCCCTGCTGGGGGAGTAGACGAGGCGCCGCCGCCCTTTGGCAAGCCCGGGGAAACCGCATCCCGCTTTTCGTCCGAATTGCGGGATGCGGTTTCCGTTTGAGGCCCCTGGCGGAAAGTGCATCCCGGAATAGGGGCTCAAAACGGGTTGCAGTTTCCGGTTGATGGCTATAGCGGAAGCCGCATCCCATTCCGAGGCCCCAAGCCGGGACGCGCTTTCCGGCGCATGGCCAGCACCGCCTGACTGCCGAGTCCCACCGAAGTTGCGGTGGGGGATTCGATGCGTACTCGTGGTGAGGTCGTGAGCTTGTAAAAGGTGTGCGTGCGCTTGCCGTTCGTATCTGCTATCATTCCTAGTCTGTGCGCTCATGCGGGCGTGGCGGAATTGGTAGACGCGCCAGATTTAGGTTCTGGTGGGATTCCCGTGAAGGTTCGAGTCCTTTCGCCCGCACCAACGCATCTGCGTCGGCTTCGGCCGTCGCGACTCTTTGTTGCATAAAGGTACCAGCACCTCAGATAAGCTGGGCAGTATGAGGAGGAACGTGTTGAACATCACCGCTTCTGACGTCAAGGACGCCAAGCTCACCGCTACGGTCACCATCCCGGCCGCCGACGTCGACGCCGCGATCAAGAAGGCCTACAAAGACACCGCCAAGAAGTACCGCTTCCCGGGCTTCCGCGCCGGCAAGGCTCCCCGTCCGGTCATCGACTCTGCTCTTGGCGCCGAGGCTACCCTCGCTCAGGCCACCAACGACCTGATCGCCGCCAACGAGCCTGCCGTCCTCAACGAGCTGGACATCGTCCCCACCAAGAATGGTGACTACAAGGACCTCGACCTCGCCAAGGATCACGAGGACTACACCTACACCGTCGAGTTCTCCCTGCGTCCCGCCGCTGAGCTCTCCTCCTTCGACGCTGTCGAGATCGAGATGCCCCCTGCGGAGGTCACCGACTCCGAGATCAACAACCAGGTCGAGATGCTCCTCAACTACCGTGCCACCTTCGAGGACGTTGAGGGTCGCGCCGTCGAGGCCGAGGACTACGTCACCGTCGACCTCAAGGCCGTCGAGAACGCCGACAACTTTGCCGCCGAGGGCCGTATGCTCATCGCCGGTAGCGACAGCAACCCCAAGGAGTTCAACGAGGCCCTGATCGGCGCTAACGTTGACGACGTCAAGACCGTCACCTGGACCGACGAGGTCGAGGAGGGCGAGGAGGCCGAGACCCACACTGTCGAGGTCACCGTCAAGGGCATCAAGGTCCGCAACACCCCCGAGCTCACCGACGAGCTTGTCAAGTCCGACTTTGGCTTCGACAGCATCGACGCCATGCGCGACGCCATCAAGATCGAGATCGAGCAGGACAAGGCTTCCCGCCTCCCGGCCGAGAAGGAGAACCGTTGCGTCGCCGCTCTCGCCGAGCGTCTGCAGCTCGAGGAGATGGACGCCGACTACGAGCAGTCCGTTTTTGAGGAGCTTGGCCAGAACTTCCTGTCCAACCTCGCTGCCCGCGGCATGACGCTGGACACCTGGCTGCCCGCTTCCGGCCTGACCATGGAGCAGTTCATCGGCGACCTGCACAAGCAGGCCAACGACGTTGCCCGTGAGTCCCTGGCTCTGGACGCCCTCGCCCGTAAGCTCAAGATCGAGGTCACCGAGGACGACATCAACGCCGAGTTCGAGAAGGCGGGCGTCAAGGACGTCGAGGCTTCCAAGGCCGAGTTCATCGCCGATGGCCGCATGCCTGCCGTCCGCGAGTCCATCCGTCGCTCCAAGGCCGTCGACCACCTGGTCGAGAACGCCAAGGTGACCGAGGTCGACGAGACCGCCAAGGACGCCGAGTAATTCTCGCCACCTTGCCCGCGAGCGCATGCGTGCGCCCGTGATGGGGTAAAGTTATACACCGGTTATCCGGTTGCTTCGTACGGTGCCAGCCAATGCATAGCATGCGGGCACCGTACGTTTATCTAGAACCAATTTGGTCCGCAAGAGAGAAATGGAGATGCGTATGATCGCTAAGTTCGATTCCGCCCTCGTGCCATACGTTATCGAGCAGACGCCGCGCGGCGAGCGCAGCTACGATATCTATTCGCGCCTGCTCAACGACCGCATCATCTTTTTGGGCGAGGAGATCAACTCCGTCAGCGCCAACCTGGTCGTTGCCCAACTGCTGCATCTTGAGAGCCAGGATGCCGAGAAGGATATCTCGCTCTACATCAATTCGCCCGGTGGCGAGGTTTACTCCGGCCTGGCGATTCTTGACACCATGAACTTCATCAAGCCGCAGGTCTCCACCATCTGCGTCGGTATGGCCGCGTCCATGGCTGCCGTGCTGCTTTCGGCCGGCGCTAAGGGCAAGCGCTTCTGCCTGCCGCACTCCAAGGTCATGATTCACCAGCCCAGCGGCGGTGCCCAGGGTCAGCAAACCGAGATTGAGATCGTTGCCGAGGAGATCAAGAAGACTCGCCGCGAGCTCAACCAGATCCTGTCCGACGCCTCGGGCCAGCCCATCGAGAAGGTCCAGGCCGATACCGAGCGCGACAACTACCTCACGGCTGCTGAGGCCCTCGACTACGGCCTGATCGACCGTATCGTCACCTCGCGCGACCTCGCCGCGAAGGACGCCTAGGATGGCAGGTAACATGCAGGACAACTTTGACGAGAACGGCAACCCCATCCGCTGCTCCTTCTGCGGAAAAGAGCAGGGCCAGGTGCGTCGCCTCGTAAAGGGCCCGACCAACATCTTTATCTGTGACGAGTGCGTCGCCGCCTGCTCCGAGATTCTGGAGGAGTCGCTTGCTTCGGACTTTATGGACGCCGCCCGCAACGGCAAGCTGCCGGGCTTCCTCAACGACCACGGCCAGACTGCATCCCAGCCCGCCGTGGATCCCGAGACCGAGGGCTTTGAGCTCGAGGACGACGCCCGCCAGGTCATTACGCATGTGCCGACGCCGCACGAGATCTATGACGAGCTTTCGGCCTATGTTATGGGCCAGGAGGACGCCAAGCGTGCCATGTCGGTTGCCGTGTACAACCATTACCGCCGCGTGATCGAGGGTGGCGCTGCGCTTTCGGCCTTTGACGACGGCTTGGACTCGCAGCTCGACAATGATATGGACGAGGTAGAGCTCGCCAAGTCCAACATCCTGCTGCTCGGTCCCACCGGTACCGGTAAGACCCTGCTCGCCCAGACGCTTGCGCGCATCCTCGAGGTGCCGTTTGCCATCGCCGATGCCACCGCGCTCACCGAGGCCGGCTATGTGGGCGAGGACGTGGAGAACATCCTGCTCAAGCTCATCAATGCTGCCGATGGTGACATTCAGCGCGCTCAGGTGGGCATTATCTACGTGGACGAGATCGACAAGATCGCCCGCAAGGCCGAGAACCTCTCCATTACCCGCGATGTTTCGGGCGAGGGCGTTCAGCAGGCACTGCTTAAGATTCTTGAGGGCACGGTGGCAAGCGTTCCGCCCACCGGCGGCCGTAAGCATCCCCAGCAGGAGCTGTTGCAGATCGACACGACCAACATCCTGTTCATCTGCGGCGGTGCCTTTGTGGGTCTGGACAAGATCATTGCCGATCGCGTGGGCAACAAGGGCGTGGGCTTTAACTCCGAGATCGCCGGCCCCACCTCGGTCGACGAGAACGACCTGCTGCGCCAGGTGCTCCCGCAGGACCTCAACGCCTTTGGCATGATCCCCGAGTTCGTGGGCCGTACGCCCGTCGTCACCCAGACGCAGGCGCTCGACGAGGACGACCTGGTGTCGATTCTGACCGAGCCCAAGAACGCCGTGGTGCGCCAGTACCGCAAGATGTTCCAACTCGAGGACGTTGAACTTGAGTTTGAGGACGCGGCTCTGCACGAGATCGCCCGCATGGCGCTCGCCCGCAAGACCGGCGCCCGCGGCCTGCGCTCCATCTGCGAGGACGTGCTGCAGCAGACGATGTTCGACCTGCCCAGCGAGGAGGGAGTCGCCAAGGTCATCGTGACCGAAGCCTCCGTAAAGGGCGAAGAACAGCCCCAGCGCATCTACGGTTAAACCAGCCTAAAACGTGTTTGCAAATAGCCTCCGATCATTCGCGGTCGGAGGCTATTTTATATATACGCAATAACCCCAACTACCTGTGTTATTCTGTGTGGTTGTTTAAGCCTCAGCGAAGTCATATCAGACTGAAGTAATCGATACCTAAGGGGAGGAATGTAGGCCCGATTTTCGTAGATTCCGCACGAGCCGAAGACCACTTAATGTGGTCTTCGCGCGAGCCAGGACTTGACCGAGCGAAAATCGGGCCTACATTCCTCCCCGATGGGCAAGGGAGAGATATATGGAAGAAATGCCCAAGAACTACGATCCGTCGACCAACGAGCCGGCGATCCTGCAGAAGTGGCTCGACGGCGGCTACTACAAGCGCCGTGAGGGCGTGGGCGACTGCACCGTCACCATTCCGCCTCCCAACGTTACCGGCAAGCTTCACATGGGTCACGCTACCGACGACTCCATCCAGGACACCATCATTCGTATGGCCCGCATGCGCGGCAAGTCCACGCGCTGGGTGCTCGGAACCGATCACGCCGGTATCGCCACGCAGACCAAGGTCGACAAGAAGCTCAAGAGCGAGGGCATTAGCCGCCTGGAGATCGGTCGCGACAAGTTTGTCGACGCCTGCTGGGACTGGACCCACGAGTACGGCGGCATCATCGTCGAGCAGATCAAGCGTATGGGCTGCTCCGTCGACTTCGACAACGAGCGCTTCACCATGGACGAGGACTATGCCCAGGCCGTGCGCAAGGTCTTCTGCGACTGGTACCACGACGGCCTGATTTATCGCGGCAAGCGCATCGTCAACTGGTGCCCCAATTGCACTACCGCTATCTCGGACGACGAGGCCGAGTACAAGGACGAGAAGGGCCACCTGTGGCACCTGCGCTACCCGCTGACCGAGCCGGTCAACGGCCAGGACTACATCGTCGTCGCCACCACGCGCCCCGAGACCATGCTCGGCGACACGGGCGTCGCCGTCTCCCCGAAGGACCCCGAGAAGGCCGCCTTCGTGGGCAAGACCGTCAAGCTCCCCATCGTCGATCGCGAGATTCCCATCTTTGAGGATTGGCATGTCGACGCCAACTTCGGTTCCGGCTTCGTTAAGGTTACTCCGGCCCACGACCCCAACGATTACGCCATGGGTCAGGCCCACGACCTTCCGCAGATCAATATCTTCGACGAGCACGCGGTGGTCGTCGAGGGCTATGGCGAGTTCACCGGCATGACCCGCGAGGAGTGCCGCGAGGCGGTCATCAAGTGGTTCGACGAGCACGGCCTACTCGATCACGTCGAGGAGCACGACCACTCCGTCATGCACTGCTACCGTTGCGACGCCGCGCTTGAGCCGTGGCTGTCCGAGCAGTGGTTCGTGGCCGTCGACAAGCTCAAGGGGCCGGCGCTCGACGCCGTCAACTCCGGTAAGGTCACCTTCCACCCCGCGCGCTGGACGCAGACCTACACCACTTGGATGGAGAATCTCAAGGACTGGTGTATTAGCCGCCAGCTGTGGTGGGGCCACCGCATTCCCGTGTTCTACTGCGAGGACTGCGGCTGGGAGGACGCCCTTACCGAGGACACCGATGTGTGCCCCAAGTGCGGCGGTCATCACGTGCATCAGGACGAGAACGTGCTGGACACCTGGTTCAGCTCGCAGCTGTGGACCTTCGCCACGCAGGGCTGGCCGCAAAAGCCGGAGCTGCTCGAGGGCCATCATCCCACGACGGCGCTCGTCACCGCGCGCGACATCATCGCGCTGTGGGTCGCCCGCATGGTCATGAGCTCGCTGTACTTCCTGGACGAGGTGCCGTTTAAGGACGTCGTCATCTACCCGACGATCCTTGCCAAGGACGGCAGCCGCATGTCCAAGTCCAAGGGCAACGGCGTTGACCCCATGGACCTCATCGGTATGTACGGCGCCGACGCCATGCGCTACAACCTTCTTACGCTGTGCACCAACAACCAGGATGTTAAGTTCGACGCGAACATCGACAAGAAGACCAAGAAGCTCATCGACAGCCCGCGTACCGACCAGGCCAAGAGCTTTGTGACTAAGATCTGGAACGCCAGCCGCTTCCTGCTCATGAACATGGAGGGCTACACGCCCGGCGAGCCCGTCGTGGAGACGCCGGCCGACGCCTGGATGTTCAGCCGCCTGGCCAAGGCCGTTAAGATGGTCACCGAGGGTATTGAGAACTACACCTTTGGCGATATGGCCCGCGGCGTGCAGCAGTTCTTCTGGAACGAGGTCTGCGACTGGTACGTCGAGGTCACCAAGGCCCGCTTGAAGGGCGAGGGCCGTCTGCAGGCTCAGCGCAACCTGATCTTTGTGCTGGATACCTCCATTCGCCTGATGCACCCGCTCATGCCGTTTGTCACCGAGGAGATTTGGGACAACATGCCGGCCAGCGTGCTCGACCTGGATGCCGAGGGCAACGTCGACCGCGCCGAGGCGCTCATGATTGCCAAGTGGCCCGAGCCCGCCGATTACGCCAAGTATGTCGACGAGGACGCCGAGCGCGCGTTTGAGCTGTGCCGCGCCGTCGTTTCCGCCGCCCGCGCCACGCGTTCGCGTTATCGCTTGAGCCCCAAGGCCGAGCTCGACGTGGTCGTGCGCGCCGGTGTCGAGGACATCGAGAAGCTCGAGAGCCTGCGTTCGACCATTGAGCCGCTGGCCAACACCGCTTCGCTGGTCATGGGTACCGACGTTGAGAAGCCGGCCGCGAGCATCGCCGTGGTCGACAGCGGCGTCGAGGTCTTTGTGGTGCTCGAGGGCAAGGTCGATCTTTCGGCCGAGAAGGCGCGTCTTGAGAAGGAGATCGCCGCGGCGCAGAAGGAGCTCGCCGGCTGCGAGAAGACGCTCGCCAACGAGGGCTTTGTGGCCAAGGCCGCGCCTGCGGTGGTCCAGAAGAAGAGGGACCGTGCAGCTGAGCTCAAGGAGATCCTGGCGGCGCTGACTGCTCAGGTTGCTGACTTCTCGTAAATTGCGCTGAGGGGCGCGTCCCGACGCTTTGCTCGCTACTGCGGACAGTCCTGCGCAAGACGGACAGCACATTAAGTGCTGTCCTTTGCGTGCGGAACTTGTATCGAGCAAAGCGTCGGGCCGCTCCTAGTTCGTTTACGTGGTTGTTTGCAACTGGCGTGTTAGGGCCACTTGGTTGTGGCCTTGATTCTGCTGCAAAGCGGTGTTTGGCTGACATTTTGAATGGGAGGGGCTCGTTGTTGATTCGGGCCTCTTTTTATGTTGAGGGGACTTTGGGTTATGGCTAAGCGTTCTGGGTCGTATTCTGTGCCGTTCTCGTTTGAGTTGCTTTCGTTTGATGAGGCTGTGGGGCTTGCTGCTGATACGGGGCGGATTTCTGGGGATGCTGGTCCTCTGCTTGAGACGGTTGTCGATATGCTCGATGAGCTGGGGCGTCCGGACGAGTATTTCGATTGCATCCAGGTTGCCGGTACCAATGGCAAGACTTCGACTACGCGTTTTTCGGCTGCCATTCTTCGTGGTGAGGGGCTCAAAACCGCGCTGTATACGTCGCCACAGCTGGTGCGCTATCCCGAGCGCATGGAGGTTGATGGGTGCGTCGTGAGCGACGAGGCCTTTGCCCATGGCGTTTCGGCAGCTGTCGAGGCGGGGCATCGCGTGAATGCGCGCCGTGTGGCGGCAGGGGAGCGCGCCTATACCATCACACCGTTTGACCTGCTGACGGCTGCTGCACTTGTAGTGTTTGCCGAGGCTTGCGTGGACGTAGCCGTGCTTGAGGTTGGCATGGGCGGGCGTTGGGACGCCACGAGTGCGACCGATCCCGTCGCCGTTGCCATTACGGGCATTGGGCTCGATCATGCACGTATTTTGGGCAACACGCTCGAGGCCATTGCGGGGGAGAAGGCTGCGGTTATTAAGCCTGGGCGCTTTGTTGTTTTGGGCGAGGGTACGCATGAGGCGAGCGTTCAGCGCGTGATGGATGCCCGTTGCCGTGAGTGCGGTGTGGTGCCGCTCGTGGTGAACCATGCCACAACCAAGGTTCCGGCACACGTGGGCGACACGGTTGAGTTTAGCTGCACCACGCCGCGTGCGATCTATACGTCAAGCATGGTTAAGCCGGCCTACCAGCCGCAGAATGCTGCGTGCGCGATTATGCTGTGCGAGGGGTATTTGGGCCGCGAGCTCGACCACGATGCGCTGGATGCATCGCTTATGGGCTGCCCCACGCCGGGTCGTTTTGATGTGCTGGGGACCGATCCGCTCAAGCTGATCGACGCCTGCCATAACCCTCAGAGCTGCGAGAACTTTGTGAGCGCGCTGGACGAGATAGATCCGTGCGTCGAGAATCGCCCCACGCTGCTGTGCGCCGCACTGGCCGACAAGGATGTGGCCGGTATTGTCGATGTTCTGATTCCGGCCTTCCCGCGTGTGGTCGTAACCCAGACCGATTCCGATCGCGCCCTGCCGGCAGAGGAACTTGCTGCCCTGGTGGACGCCAACAAGCTTGCCGGTGTGTACCCTAGCGTGCCCGAGGCTCTCGCGGCTTTTGACGCCGTGGGCGAGTCCTTCGTTGCCGCCGGCACCATCACCCTAGCCGGCGAAGTAGCCGGCCTGCTGCGCTAGCCCATCCCCTCATCAGTTGCGGTGAAATAGTTCCTGTTTTTGGGTTCTAGCAGCCCATCCAGGAACTATTCCACCGCAACTTAGTTTGGGGGCTTGGGGACCAGGCTAGTCTAGGCGGAATGGGTCGTGAGGGTAGGCGTTGAGAATCTCGACGCCCTTCTCGGTCACCAGGGCCAAGTCCTCGATGCGGACGCCGGTGCGGCCGGGGAGGTAGATGCCCGGCTCGATGGAGAACGTCATGCCCGGCTCTACGACCTGCTCGTTGACGAGTGAAACGTCGCCCGGCTCGTGGTCCTGCAGGCCGATCGAGTGACCCAGGCGATGCGTAAAGTACCGCCCATAGCCCGCGTCTTCAATCACGTCGCGTGCGGCGCGGTCCAGGTCACACATGCGCACGCCCGGTGCGATGAGTGTTTCGGCGGCCTCGTTGGCACGGCGCACGATGTCGTAGATGCGCGCCGTCTCCTCGTCCGGCTCGCCCCAAAAGAACGTGCGCGTCATGTCCGAACAGTAGTTGCAGCGGCGTCCGCCAATGTCGAACAGCACCACGTCGCCACGCTTGAGCACGGTGTCGTCGGGTTCGTGGTGCGGGTCGCCGGCGTTGGCACCAAAGCTCACGATGGGCGAAAAACTAAAGCCCTCGCAGCCGTGCTTGCGATACAAGCCGAGCATCTGGTCGGCAATCTCGCGTTCCGTCACGCCTTCGTGGACGAGCTTGATGGCATCGGCCATCACGGCGTCGTTAGCGGTCGAGGACGCGCGCATGAGCTCCTGCTCGGTGGCATCCTTGTGGGTGCGCGCTGCGGTGACGGCAAAGTCACCCAGGAAAAACTCGCTCGTAGCATGGCGCTCCATGAGCGGCATCAAAAAGCCGGAGCGCATGACGGTGTCGATGCCGAGCGGTTTGGTCGGATCGATTTCGCGAGCGATGGCATCGGCCACGACGTCGGTATCGGTGTGGTAGGCAACGCGGGCATTGTCATACTCGGGCAGCTGATGCAGAGCGTTGACCAAGATCACTGGCTCGTTACCGCGTGCGAGCAGCACGCCGCAAAAACGCTCGAACATATCGGCATAAAAGCCGGTCAGGTAATAAATCGACCACGGGTCGTTTACGAGCAGCTGTGCGCCGGGGTGCTGAGCCTCGAGCGCATCGAGCACGCGCGCCACGCGCTGGTCATCGACATGTGCCATGAAACATCCTTTCGCTAGGTTGCCACCATGGTATCCCATGCCCGGCAGCTAGGGACGTTCCTTTTATGCCGGCACTTTGGGACACTCCATGGCGAGCCTGGCAAGCGCGCAGGAAAAAGTAGTCATAAGAGGCCCGTCCCAAATGGGCTGGCTTCAAAAGTATGGCGGATTACGGGGCTGGACCTGTATTACTTGACCATGGGAAAAATCACGAAATTAAAACCGCAGGTAGACGGCTTATCAAAAATCGAAAATTGCCGGTATGGATGGGGGTCTCCGAATCAGTCCCGTAATCCGGCATAGTTTTGAATTGGAACTAAAGTAGGCACAAGCTAAATACCGATTCCAAGGATAGTTGCGGTGGAATAGTTCCTGGATGCCGGGGTTGGGCGGAAATCAGGAACTATTTCACCGCAATTGAGGTGGGACTGGGTGGATGTCGGGGTAGCTAAAAGAGCCCCGTCCTAAATTAGCTGCTTAGGTTGGGTCGATGTCCATGCTGGCGGCGAGGTCGATGTTGGTGCCGAGGAGGTCTTCCAGAACGACGTCGCCCATGCGGATGGGGGCGTCGACGACCACGCCGCGGATGAGGTCCATGGCTTGAGCGTGGAGCGTCAGCGGGATGGCTTCGGCCGTGCGCACGGGCAGCAGCGCCTCATCGCCGCCGGATACAGCCACGGTGGTGGTGAGCACGCGCATGGGGCAGGTGAGTTCTTGGTGCGCGAACTTGTCGCCGCGCGGGCAGCTGTTGCCGGTTACGAAGCGCACCGCTGCCACGGCACCGTTGGCATCGCGCTCCACCTCTACGGTCAGGAGGCACTCGGATGGGCATGTGGTGCAGTTGAACTGCAGCGTCTCGGTCACATTCGTGCTCATGGCCTTACGCCTCCTCAACGGGATCGACGGACAGGATAATCTCGCTAGCACTTAGGTCGAGTGCGCGCTGAATCACTTTTGCCGGCAGCGGGAAGCTTTCCATGACGCTCGGCTTAAATGCACGGACCTTGCCTGCGAACAGTTCCTCGCCGCCAGCGAGAATGCGCACGCGGGCGGCGTCGACCGGTTGGCGCACGCGGAAGTTGAGCTTGGTGAGCGTCACAGCCGTTATGCGTCCCGGCAGCGCGTATCCCGCGATACCGGCGGGGGAGACCGTGAGCTCGCAGGCCGTGTCCGCAGCGCTCGCCCCGGCGTCGCCGCCCAACGCCCACGCCGCCGCAGCCGCACCGGCGCGCTCGGACTCGGTCGTCACGTTGTCGGCCAGGTCGTGCACGTGCAGCACGTTGCCACAGGCAAAGATGCCCGGCACGCCCGTCTGCAGACTCTGGTCAACTACGGCGCCGCGCGTGCGCGGGTCAAGCTCCACGCCTGCGGCAACCGAAAGCTCGTTTTCGGGAATCAAGCCCACCGAAAGCAGCAGCGTGTTACACGGAACGATGCGCTCCGTCCCGGCAATGGGCGCCAGGCGTTCGTCGACCTGGCTTACCTCGACGGCTTCCACGCGGTCGTGCCCGATCACGCGTGTGACGGTGGTGGACAGGTGCAGCGGAATTCCAAAGTCGTCCAGGCAGTTCTTGACGTTGCGGCGCAGACCGTTGGCGTGCGGCATGAGCTCGTACACGCCCTCGACGGAAATCCCCTCGAGCGTGCAGCGGCGTGCCATGATCAGCCCGATATCGCCCGAACCCAAAATGACGGCGCGCGAGCCGGGCTTGAGGTTTTCGATATTGATGTATCGCTGCGCCAAGCCGGCCGTAAACACGCCGGCGGGACGGCTACCGGGAATCTTGATCTCGCTGCGGGTGCGCTCGCGGCATCCCATGGCAAGGACGACCGCACGCCCGGTGAGCTGCAGCATACCGGCACGGCTCATGAGCGTGACGGTATGGACTGCGGCATCTCCCGCACCCTCGTTCACGCTCGACGCGCCCGCGCCCTCGCCCGAATCGATTCCAAGTACCATGCTGTCCAAGAACAGCACGATGTCGGTCGCGCGCACCTGGTCGATAAAGCGCTGCGCGTACTCGGGGCCGGTGAGTTCCTGCTTAAAGTGCGACAGGCCAAAACCTGGGTGAATGCACTGGCGGAGGATTCCGCCCAGATGCTGTTCGCGTTCAACGATGGCCACTTGCGCGCCGGCCTTTTGCGCGGCAAGCGCGGCCGCCATACCGGCGGGGCCGCCTCCGATAACGACCACGTCGAAGGCCTGCGTCTGCACCGCCTCCGTAGCTCCTGCCTCTGCGCGTTCGTCGCGCATATCAAGCGTCGCCATCCTAGCGCACCCCCTTCAGCGGTCCCTCAACCAGCCAAGATCCGGCATCCTCTAACAGCACCTCGCTGGGGTCGCAGCCCAGCTCGCGCGCCAGGATCGCAACCACGCGGCTCTGGCAAAAGCCACTCTGGCACCGACCCATGCCGGCGCGGCAGCGGCGCTTGACGCCCTCGACCGAAACTGCGCTCGGGCGGCGCCGAATCGCGGCCACAATCTCGGCCTCGGGCACCGTCTCGCAGCGGCAGACGATCTGCCCCCACGCGGGATTGGACTCAATGAGCTCTTCCTTGCGTGCGAGCGGCGCGCGGTCAAAGTCATCCGGCGCGTGGCGGATCGGGTTCCAATCGGCACGTTCACGCAGGGCCACGCCGGCGTCGCGCAGCACCTGCTCCATGCGCTCGGCAATGGCCGGCGCGCTCGCCACGCCCGGCGACTGAATGCCCGCCGCCTGGAACAGCCCCGGCACCACGGCCGACTGTCCAATAAAGAAGTCGTTCGTACCCTGAATGACCGGACGCCCGCCGGCAAATGCGCGCACCACGCGGCGCGTATCCAGGTCGGGCACCAGCTTGCGCGCACCGTCCAGCAGCGCGTTGACGTCGTCCGCATAGGTCTGCGTGTCGCCTGGCTCGCGCACGGCGGCGGTCGCGGTAATCACGGTGTTGCCATGCACGGTACCCGTGACGATGACGCCCTTCGATATCGGCGTCGGCACCGGGTAGAGCGGCATCAGCGCGCGCGGTTCCTTGTCCAGAACCACAATGTTTCCCTGGCGCCAGACCATCTGGAACTCCTCGGCGCCGGCCATATGCGAGATGTCCGCGGCACCGTTGCCTGCGGCGTTGATCAGATAGCGACAGCGCACGTCGCCGGCGGGCGTTGCCAGCGTAAAGCGCGCGGCTTTGTCATCCGAGCCGGCAACATCAATGGCCTCCACTGGCGCAGACCGCATAAACGTCACGCCGTTGGCGACTGCGTTCTCCAGCGCGACGATGGCCACTTCAAACGGGTCGACGTTACCGGTCGAAGGGCACCACAACGCGCACGTCGCCTTAGCACTCGCGCGCGGCTCCAGCGCGTGGATGCGCTCGGGGCCGACAATCGACAGCTCGGGCACGCCGTTGGCAAGGCCATTCTGGCGCAGCTTCTCCAGGTGCGCGCGGTCTTCGTCGTTAAACCCCAGCACCATCGACCCGGTGCGGCGGAATAAAAAGCCGAGTTCCTGAGACCATGTGCCATATAGCTCACAACCACGGGCGTTGACCTGCGCCTTTACGGTGCCTGGCGCCGGATCGTAGCCTGCGTGCACCAGGCCGCCGTTGGCCTTTGAAGCCCCCAGCGCGATATCGTTTACTGCCTCGACCACGCAAATGGACAGGTCAAACCGCGCGAGCTGCCGCGCGATGGCGCATCCGGTGATGCCCGCGCCGACAATCGCGATATCAAACGTTTCTGTCACAGTGCCTCCCAGACGAGTTGACAGGCCGTCAATAAGACTATCCTACGGTTCGCACACCCCCAGTGCGGCGGCAATGCGGCGAACAGCCCCGCAACACCCGCCAACGGCAGACGAGGGGAGACCCGGCAACGCCGACAAGCTCGTCTGAAGACAACTACGGCAACCGTTCGTCTCGATCTGTAACAATTAGATGAGGATTTGGGTTCCAGATGTTACAGATTGAGACGTTTGCCAGGCGGCCCCTCTGTTTATCTCGATCTGTAACATCTAGACCCGGATTCCGCTCCTAACTGTTACAGATTGAGATGTTTGTGTCCGCGCCAGCCCCGTACCCAGCCGTAGTCCCATATAAACAAACCCCGTGGTAAACTTGACCGGACTGTTAATATTCCGAAAGGTACCCGTAATGTCCAAGTACATCTCCGAGCTCATGTCGCCGCAGCTTATGGGCGTCATCTATGCCTTTGTTGGCTTTATCGTCGCCCTGTATGTGCTGTCGGTCGTATATGTGTTCATCGACGCTCGCCGCCGCGGCGCCAGCGCCTACGTGGCATGGGGCATCATCGCCCTCATCCCGTTTGTGGGCCTCATCGCCTACCTGGTTCTACGTCCGCACTCCTACGCGTCCGACCGCGAGGAGCAGGAGCTGGACATGGCCCTGCGCGAGCGCCAGCTTGCCCAGTACGGCACCTGCCCGCAGTGCGGCGCGCCCATCGAGAAGGACTTCGTCGTCTGCCCGGTGTGCGATACCCAGGTTCGCAATGTCTGCCCCAGCTGTCATCGCCCGCTCGATGCGCACTGGAAGGTCTGCCCCTACTGCCGAACTCGCATCCAGTAACGCATCCATCGCCGGGCCGGCCGCAAGCCACGGGCACCGCGCATCCCGCGCAACCGCCCCGCGCCACGGGCACGCCGCAAACCACGCGCGCCCCGCAGCCTCGCCCCCACACGATGAAGCATGCGTAGAAAATCGCCCGCCGTGCCATTAAGGTGCGGCGGGCGCTTGTATACCAAGGCAACCTGCCTATAATGATGCAAGTCAAAAACGCCGAGCGCATCGCGCGCACTTGCATCAGGCATCCGAGAGGAGAAAACATACCCATGAAGGCACTCTACAATGACGGTTCGGTGGCCGAGCTCCCGCAGGGCGAGGTCACGCATGTCATCCGCCACTCCGCCGCGCACATCATGGCGCAGGCCATCAAGCGCCTGTACCCCGAGGCCGACTTTGCCTACGGCCCCGCGACCGACAACGGCTTCTACTACGACGTCGACCTGCCCGAGGGCGTCAAGATCAGCGAGGACGACTTCCCCGCGATCGAGGCCGAGATGAAGAAGATCGTCAAGGAGAACCTCAAGTTTTCCGTGTACGAGAAGCCCCGCGCCGAGGCCATCGCCCTTATGGAGGAGCGCGGCGAGAAGTACAAGGTCGAGCACATCGGCGACCTGGACGACGACGCCCGCATCACCTTCTACCAGCAGGGCGACTACATCGACATGTGCGTCGGCCCCCACATCTGCTACACCAAGGCGCTGAAGGCCTTTAAGCTCACCGGCGTCTCGGGCGCCTACTGGAAGGGCGACAAGGACAACAAGATGCTCACCCGCATCAACGGTGTCGCCTTTGCCACCAAGGAAGAGCTCGACGAGCACATGCACATGCTGGAGGAGGCCAAGAAGCGCGACCACCGCAAAATCGGCCGCGAGATGGACCTCTTTATGATGCGCGACGAGGCCCCCGGCTTCCCGTTCTTCCTGCCCAACGGCATGATCCTTAAGAACACGCTGCTGGACTACTGGCGCGAGATCCACCACAAGGCCGGCTACGTGGAGATTTCCACGCCGCTCATCATGAACAAGCAGCTGTGGAAGACCTCGGGCCACTGGGACCACTACAAGGACAACATGTACTCCACCGTCATCGACGACGAAGAGTACTGCATTAAGCCCATGAACTGCCCGGGCGGCGTGCTGGTGTACGCCTCCAAGCCGCATTCCTACCGCGAGCTGCCCATCCGCGCCGGCGAGATTGGCCTGGTGCACCGCCACGAGCTGCGTGGCGCCCTGCACGGCCTGTTCCGCGTGCGCTGCTTTAACCAGGACGACGCCCACCTGTTTGTGCGTCCCGACCAGCTGACCGACGAGATCGTGGGTGTGGTCAACCTGATCGACTCCGTGTACCAGAAGTTTGGCTTTAAGTACCACGTTGAGCTTTCCACCCGCCCCGAGGACTCCATGGGTTCGGACGAGGACTGGGCGCGCGCCGAGGAGGGCCTGCGTACCGCTCTGGAGAAGCTGGGCATGGACTACGAGGTCAACGAGGGCGACGGCGCCTTCTATGGCCCCAAGATCGACTTCCACCTGGAGGACTCGCTCGGCCGTACCTGGCAGTGCGGTACCGTCCAGCTCGACTTCCAGATGCCGCTTAACTTTGATCTGGAGTACGTGGATGCCGACGGCACCAAGAAGCGCCCCATCATGCTGCACCGCGTTTGCTTTGGCTCCATTGAGCGCTTCATCGGTATTCTGATTGAGCACTTTGCGGGCAAGTTCCCCACCTGGCTGGCTCCCGTGCAGGTCAAGGCACTTCCCGTCTCTGAGAAGAGCCGCGACTACGCGCACGAGGTATGCGCCAAGCTGGAGGAGGCCGGCATTCGCGTGGTCTGCGACGATCGCGACGAGAAGATCGGCTACAAGATCCGCGAGGCCCGCAGCATCGACCGTGTGCCCTACATGCTCATCCTGGGCGAGAAGGAGGTCGAGGCCGGCAACATCTCCGTCCGCGATCGCTCCAACGAGACCGTTCAGATGAGCGTTGACGAGTTTGTTGCGAAGGTGACCGAGGAGATCAAGACCCGCGCCTAAGGCAAGCAACACAACAATTAACAAAGGCGACCGTCCACAAAGGACGGTCGCCTTTTTCATGCCGAAATAAGAAAAGCCGCTGGTTGAGCGGCTTTTTTTGTTGCACAAAAAGGTACAGGTTTTTGTAGAGGGGTATGGAGATGCACCTACTGGCAGTACATTTTGCGTAATCTGGGCAAACGCTGAATAATTGCTAATATAATGTCGTCAGTTGAAAGATACAAAAACCTGTACTTTTGCGACTGCGCCTAGCTGCGAGCGAGAAGCCTGTTCTAAACGCCCCTGCATTTGCGTGCATCGCAAAGCCAAAAGAGGGGGCGAGAACATGGAACAGACGGCACGGCGCCAAGAGCAGCTGCCGGGCGCTTTTAACGGCGTCACCACCAACAGCCAACACGGTCGCGTCCGCTGGTATCTGGTCCACACCCCCAACGGAAAAGAGCGCGAGACCTGCGAAAAGGTCCGCCGCATTATCCCGCACAACCTTATGCAGGACGCTTTTGTAATGCAAAAGGAGTTCTGGTTTAAGCGGGATGGTGCCTGGTCGCTCCAAACCAAACCTATGTACAAAGAATACTTCTTTGTCGCCACGCACGATGCCGCCGCACTCGATAGGGCTTTGGCCCAGTTGAGCTTTGGCTGCCGCATTGCCGGCAGCAGGGAGCGGGCCTATGTGCCCATGCCGGACGACGCGCAGGACTGGTACCGCAGCGTGCTCGACGACGACGGCGTTGTGCGCAACAGCGTGGCCCGTATAGAAGACGGCGTGCTGTACATAGAGCAGGGGCCCTTGGTGGGGCAAGAAGCCCGCGTAAAGAGGATCGATCGTCATAAGCGCTGGTGCCTGGTGGACGTGGGCGAAGGCGACTCCGCTTTCAGGCAGCTGCTTCCGCTGGACGTGCCCAGCAAGACGTAAGGGGACGTTGCGCCAGCAGTTAATTCAAATTTTGAGTTCATAGATGGGGGGGGGTTCCTGGGGACAGGAACGTATGTTTTATTGTGGCTGAAAAAGAAGTAACAGAGAGCTGTGTATCCGTGGGGGACGCACTGGCTATTAAAGAGATTAAACCGAGCGGTACGCTTGGCTACCGCTTTATTAAGAGGCTGTTTGACCTTGTATTCAGTCTTTTGATGAGCGTACTGCTGCTTATCCCTATCGCCATTGTGTGTGCGCTCATCAGCCTTGAATCGCCTGGCAGTCCTATGTATACGCAAGAACGAGTTGGCAAGGGCGGAAAGACCATCAAGATTTTTAAGCTCCGCAGCATGGTCTCCGACGCTGGCGAAGTACATAAGTACCTTAGCCCTGAGCAGCTACATCAGTGGGAAGTTGAGCGCAAGGTTGACGATGACCCCCGCATTACCAAGGTTGGTCGGTTCATCCGTAAGTGCTCAATTGACGAGATGCCGCAGTTTCTCAACGTGCTGAACGGCGATCTTTCCGTCATTGGGCCGCGCCCCATTACACAGGATGAGCTCGAGCAGCATTTTACTGATGAAGAAAAAGCTGAGTTGCTTTCTGTTCAGCCTGGCATTACGGGCCTGTGGCAGGCGACTGATCGTAATGCCGCTACCTTCGAGAGCGGTTTGCGTCAAAAAATTGAACTAAATTACGTGCGCAATCGCTGCTTTCGCATGGACTGGAAGTGCTTCACTGGCACCTTCAGTGCCATGTTCGGCAAGAAGAAGACGGGGCGATAGATGGATATTTCTATCATCATTCCGACTCTTAATGCTGAACATGAAATTGAGGCGCTTTTAATTGCCCTTGATCGCCAGTCAATTCAGCCGAATGAGATTTTGGTCGTCGATTCCGCATCGGAAGACAAAACTATTGAGTTGGTCCAGAAGCACAAAAGAGTTCGCTTGCTGGAGATTGATCGCCAGGATTTTAACCACGGCACCACAAGAGACATGGCGCTGAATGAATCGAGTGGCGCCTTCGTCTGTTTTCTCACCCAAGATGCTGTGCCCGTTTCCGATGACTACTTGAAGCGGCTTGTTGCCCCTATGGTTGAAGACTCGAATATCGCCCTTGTTAGTGGTAGGCAGCTTCCCAAGGCCGATGCCCGTCGTTTTGAACAACTTGTACGTTGTTTTAACTATCCTGACTCACCATCCGTGCGTTCGAAAGGCGATCTCGAAAAACTTGGCATTAAGACGTTTTTTGCATCTGACGCCTGTTCTGCCTATCGACGGACCGCATATCTCGAATGCGGTGGATTCGATCATGTTAATACCAACGAGGACATGCTCATGGCCGCCAAGTTTATCGCCTCGGGTATGAAGGTCGCTTACGAGCCGCGTGCCGAGGTCTATCACTCGCATAACTTGACGCCATCCCAACAGTTTGCCCGCAACCGTGCCGTCGGTTTCTTTCTCGAAACGCATGCGGACGATCTCATGCAAGCAAGTGAGATCGGTGAAGGGGGCCGGCTCGTCAGGTCAGTCTCCTCTCAGCTTCTTCGGGAAGGTAATTATGGCGAGTTAGTTGCCTTCGGAGTTGACTGCTGCGCCCGTCTCCTTGGAAATCGCGCCGGTCGCAGAGCCGCAAGAATTGAAAGGTCATAGCC
>ADJT01002328.1_pt1 | contig 33945 bp, 20 predicted proteins | sample 268108 | NCBI WGS metagenome assembly ADJT01 (sample SAMN00007487, study PRJNA43253) | human gut metagenome | isolation source: feces sample TS29
AAACAATCGCAGGCCGAGCACCGGCTGCCGGCACGCACGCTGCGCCGCCGGTGCGAGCTCATGTGGGGCCTGTGGCCGCCCGTGCCGCTGGTGGACGAGGTGCATCATGTGGTGCATGTGGACGGCATCCACCTGCACCGCGACGCGGTGGTCCTGATCGCGGTGGCCGGCGGGCACGTGATCGGCTGGCACGTCGCCAAAAGCGAGAAAGCGGCGGCATGGCAGTGCCTGATGGCACGCATCGCGCCGCCCGACGTGCTCGTATGCGACGGCGGGGGCGGCGTCCTCAAGGCCGCGAAGGCCACGTGGCCGGATACGAGGATCCAACGGTGCCTGTTCCACGTGCAGGCCAACATCCTCGAACTGACCGGCAGGCGGCCCCGTCTGGAGGCCGGCAGGCAGCTGCGCCGGGTGGCCCTGTCCCTGCCCCGCGTCGGGGACGCGGGCGGCGCGGCCGAATGGCTGGTCTCCTACAACCAGTGGGAGCAGGACTTCGCCTCGTTCCTCGACGAGAAGAGCGAATACGCCGACGGCGGCGTGAACGACATGCACCAAAGGCTCGTCAAGGCGCGGCGCATGATCCGCAGACGCATCCGGGAGGGTCAGCTGTTCACGTTCCTCGACGAGGGGCTCGCGTCCGTCGGCCCGGTGCCGTCCACGAACAATCTCATCGAATCATGGAACGCGCGCCTGCGCGACATGCTGCGCCGCCACCGCGGACTGCGGCTGGTCAGACGGCTGAAGGCGATCTGCTGGTGGTGCCACCAGCACACGGCGCATCCCGAGACCGACGCATGGCTCGCGGCCAACGCGATGACCGACGAACGACTCGAGCGCCTCTACCGGCAGGCATGGGAAAGGAGCCCGCAAGGCCAGTACGAGACGTTCGGCATCCCCGCAAGATACGGCACCGGCATCGACTGGAACGAGTTCCACACACGGGTCGAATGGCAGTCGAACGACTAGACCGCCGGACACACATTTTGGCCTATAACCCCCCTCAGGCCATCGCAACTTGAAAAACGGCGCTTGCCCGGACAAAGCAAAAGGGCTGGAACCTTCCGGTTCCAGCCCTTTAGTTGCTGGTGCGAGTGGGGGGAGTTGAACCCCCACGAGCATACACTCACTGCCACCTGAAGACAGCGCGTCTACCATTCCGCCACACTCGCAGACAATCGACTAACTTACACCCGGCTGGGTAATCATGCAATCTTCGGCGTGTCGCATGGGCGGCAGGGATATATCGCTCGTGGGTCTTCTGCGGGTGCCGTGATCTTTGACGGTGGCGACACTCCCCTCAGTCACTTCGTGGCAGCACAAGCCGCAACGAAGGAGAAAAACTCACAACCCTGGCCGGCGCTCGCCGTTGCCGTAGAAGTGGGCCAGCGCTTCGTCGCGGAACTCATCAAAGTATCCGCCGTCGATCGAGGCGCGGATGTCGTCTAGCAGCTTCACGAAGAAATGCTCGTTGTGGATCGTGGCCAACGTAAACCCGTTGAACTCGCGGGCGCGCAGCAGGTGGTCGACGTACGCGCGCGAATAATGCTGGCATGTGTAGCAGTCGCATCCCTCCTCCAGCGGCCCGAAATCGAACTTATGCTGGGCGCGCTTGATGTTGTACCGGCCGGCGCGCGCGTAAATCGCGCCGTTTCGGGCGCAGCGTGCGGGGGCCACGCAGTCGAAGGTGTCGCCGCCGTTCTCCACGCAGGCGAAAATGTCGTCCACAGAGGCGATACCCAGCACGTGGCGTGGGCGGTTTTCCGGCATCGCGTCGCAGATCCATGCACAGGTGTCGCCGATGATGCGCTTCTCGATCGCGCCGCCGATGCCCACGCCGTCGAAGTCCAGAGAGGCGATTTGCGAGGCCGCACGTCGGCGCAGATCCTCGTAATTCGCGCCCTGCACCACGCCATACAACGCCTGATACGGCTTCCCGACTCGATCAGCCGTCAGCCGCTGGTGCTCGTCCACGCATCGGCGGGCCCAGCGGAAGGTGCGCTCCACCGAGTCCTCCTGGTAGGAGCGGGTGTTCATCAGCGTGGTGAGTTCGTCGAACGCGAACATGATGTCTGCGCCGATTTTGTGCTGGATGCCCATCGAAATCTCAGCGGAGAAACGATGTGCGTCACCATTCAAAGGCGACTTGAACGTCACGCCGTCCTCATCCACCCAGGCCATGCGCTCCTTGCCCTTGGCGATGATGTCGTCCGACTTCATGCCGGTCACGTCCATTGCCAGCGTCTTCTTGAAGCCGACGCCCAGCGACATCACTTGGAAACCGCCAGAATCGGTGAACGTGGGCCCATCCCAGTTCATGAAACGCGCCAAGCCGCCGGCCGCGTCCAGCACGTCCTCGCCCGGGCGCTCGAACAGGTGGAAGGCGTTGGCCAGCAGGCACTGTGCGCCTAGATCCTTCATCTGCTCGGGCAACACGGCCTTCATCGCGGCTTGCGTGCCCACCGGCACGAAGGCAGGCGTGCGAATATCGCCGTGGGGCGTGTGAATGATGCCGGTGCGGCCGTATCGGGCACCGTCTCGCCCAAGCCCGCTGGCCGTGGATGGCAGGCGGGTGATCGTTTCGAAATGGAAGGCGCTGCGGTCGCCGGGCTGTCCGGGCTGTGCGCCCAACGGATGTTCAAGAAGGCTGATTGTCATATGTTCACTTTAGGCAGAAGGGCCAGAAAAGGGCTGGAAATTGTGAAGAACTCGGTTTCGAGGGGCGGATTTCGCCGCTCCCGAACGTCTACTTCCGCTTCAAGGGGCTCCCGGTCAAGTAGGCCGGCTGCAAAAATGGCGGAATGGCGTTAAATGAGGGCCCTTGATACTCGGAATTGACCGCGCGAACAGCCCCTTGAAGTGCAAGTAGATGTTCCCGAAACAGGAAATCAGCCCCTCGAAGCCGAGATGCCCATAAGACTCTGCGATGATTACGCATAGACTTTCAATCAACGTTCAGAAAACCTCCAGATTGACTGCCTTTACTACTGAGGTAGCACACGAGAAGTGGCAATGGGCAAGTGCCCGAATAGCCGCCGAACAGACGTGATAGGAATTTAGGAAAAGGAGCAGCAATGGCTGACGAATTTAACCCGCAGGGCGTCGACCAGACCCCGCGGAATAACGAAAACCCCAATAGTACTGCCGATACCGGCAACGCCGAGCCGAAGAACCCGTTTGTGGGTGGCGACTCGGTTGATGCCGGCAACGCCAGCGATTCCAGCGAGCAGCAAGCCCCGGTTTCCTCGGCCGCCCTCGCTGCCGATCAGCAGCCTACGCAAGCCGCTACCGAGCCCATCCCGGACTACGCCTCCGCCAAGGGCGAGAGCACGGTGGTCTCCTCCTCGCCGGCTTCTCCGGCAACGCCGGCCGCAGGCCAGACCTCGGCCACAACTCCGCTGTATCGTCCGGCCCCGGAATATGGCGCTTATGGTCCGACCCCGACTCAGGCACAGGGCCAGCAGGGCGGCCAGGCCGGCAGCAATGCCCAGCCCACGCAGCAATTCCCGTTCGGTCAGCCTGCACAGCAAACCCCACAGGGCCAGCAGGGCAACCGCAATCCCTACTACACCAATAACCCGCAGCCGCAGGGCAACGGCAATCCGTTCAATCCGCCCACGCAGCCGCAGCAGAACAACGGCAACCCGTTTGCCAGCCAGTCCGGTCAGAATGGCCGGAATGGCCAGCAGCCCCAGCAGGGCGGTCTGTTCGGTTTCGGCACTCCCGGTACCGGTACGCCGAACGGTCAAGGCCCGGCCCAGCCGGGACAGCCCGGTCAGCCCGGCCCCGCCAAGCAGGGCATGTCCAAGACGGCGAGCAACATCCTCATCGCCGTGGTCGCCGCCGTTCTGGCTGCGGCCCTCTGCCTGGGCCTCGGTTACGGCGCCCTCACCAGCGGCCTGATCACCTTGCCGACCAGCAATTCGCTGTCCAACGTCAGCTCGAATAAGTCCGGCTCCGGGTCCGCCACCGCCAAGAGCGGCGAAGCCCCCGACTGGCAGACCGTCGCCAGCGATGTCTCCGGCTCCGTGGTCTCCATCCAGACCGCGTTGAGCAACGGCACCGCCAAGGGCTCCGGCGCCATCATCGACACCGAAGGCCACATCATCACCAACAACCACGTGATCTCCGGCGCCCAGCAGATTCAGGTGACGCTTGCCAACGGCAACATGTATTCCGCCACGCTCGTCGGCACCGACACCACCACCGATCTTGCGGTCATCAAGCTCGACAACCCGCCGAGCGACCTCAAGGCCGTGAAATTCGCCGATTCCGACAAGCTCGCCGTCGGCGAGAACGTGATGGCCATCGGCAACCCGCTCGGCTACGACGACACCGCCACCACCGGCATCGTCTCCGCCCTGAACCGCCCGGTGACCGTGACCGACGATAACAACAACGAGATCGTCACCAACGCCGTCCAGATCGACGCGGCCATCAACCCCGGCAACTCCGGCGGCCCGACCTTCAACGCGGCCGGCCAGGTGATCGGCATCAACTCCTCGATCGCCTCCACCGCCACCTCCTCCGACTCCGCCGGCTCCATCGGCATCGGCTTCGCCATCCCGTCCAACCTCGTCAAGCGTGTGGCCGACGAAATCATCAAGGACGGCAAGGTCAAGCACGTTGCCCTCGGCGTGGTCATCAAGTCCGACACGGTTGAAGCCGACGGCGTGACCCGCGGCGGCGCGACCATCACCAAGTCCAGCGCCACCGGCAGCGCGGTCGTCTCCGGCGGCCCGGCCGACAAGGCCGGCCTCAAGGAGGGCGACACCATCGTGGCCTTCAACGGCAACGCCGTGAACAACAACTACTCGCTGCTTGGTTACGTTCGTGCCGCGGCTTTGGGAGACAAGGTGACGCTGACCATCGTGCGCGACGGCAAGACCATGAATGTGGACGTGACGCTCGATCAGGAGGAGTCGTCGGTGAACGGTTCGTCCGGCTCCGATTCCAACGGCAACAGCCAGAATAACCAGAACAACCAGAACGGCAATGGCCAGAACGGTTACGGTAATGGCAATGGCAACAGCGATGGCGGCACCGGTGACGGCGGCGGCTTCTCCGACCCATTCGGCCTGTGGTAAAGCCGACTCGACAACGTCACACGGTGTTGAGCGGTAACCGCTGAACACCGTGTCAGACAAGCAAAGGCCCGTGGCAGTGAGCAAACTCCTGCCACGGGCCTTTCGTATGCGCTATTGTGCCCTGCGCCCATGCCGCCAACGTAGTTTCGATATCCGGCATGTCGCGCAACGCTCGTTGATAGGGTAGGTCAAGCACTGAGTTCGGGCGGTGCTCCGAACAAAGCGCATAATTCAATACAAAACTGAACATTTCTTTACGCCGTGTATCGGAAGGTCGCGCGGGAGCCGAGCAAAGCGAAGCCCCAGGCAAAGCCGCCGGTGGGTTAACAAGGCGTGACCGCAGCGCCGATTGCGCGGGCCACGCTTGCCGTACCGCAATCGACTCCGTATACGAGCGTAAGGAGCAATGATGGGCGCACTCATCAGATTCTTCACCAAAATTCTCGACATCTGCAAGCTTGTGCCGATGCTTCCGGTCGTCGTCATCGCCGCAATTCCGCTGGCTTTACTGGGCGATTGGCGTCCGTGGGGCAATGCGATGGCGATTCCGGTACTTGGCAATCCGGGCTTCGGCCAGTGGCTGGTTATCGCATTGGTGCTGATTATCGTGATTGACACTGTGCGCGGCATGATTGACGATTTGCGCCACGGGCAGGTCGGGGTTGATGTGCTGGCCGTGGTCGCGATCCTCTCCACCGTGGCCGTCGCCGAATACTGGGCAAGTTGGGCGGTGACGCTGATGATTACGTCCGGCGAGGCCATTGAGGAATACGCCCAAGCCAAGGCCGAGCGCAGTCTGACCGCGCTTATGGAAGCCGCGCCGCAGACCGCACACGTCGTCAACCTGCCTGGTGTGGGGTGTGGGTTTGCTACCGATAAGGGCGATTCGTCCGATGGCTTCCGGCGTGTGGGCTTGGCGTCGGCTGCGGCCGCCGCGCACCGCTTCGACACGGTGCCGGTCGAGCAGGTGCAGCTGGGCGATGTACTCATGGTGCTGCCGGGCGAAACTGTGCCGGTTGACGGTGAGCTGCTGTCCGGCACGGCCACGCTCGACCTGAGCAATATCAACGGTGAGCCGGTGCCGCGTGAAGTGTTCGCCGGCGCCCGCGTGATGTCCGGCGCGGTGAACGGCTCGACTGCATTGACCATGCGTGCCACCCAGGTGGCCGCCGATTCGCAGTACCAGCGCATCCTCGAGCTCGTGGCCTCCGCGCAGGAGTCGCGCCCGGCCGTGGTAAAAACCGCCGACCGCTTGGCTGTGCCCTTTACCGTGCTCTCGCTGATGATTGCCGGCATCGCATGGGCGATGTCCGGGGTGCCGACGCGATTCGCCCAGGTGCTGGTGCTGGCCACGCCCTGCCCGCTGCTCATCGCCGCACCGGTGGCGTACATCGCCGGAACCGGACGCCTCGCCGCAGCCGGCGTGCTTATCAAAGCGCAGGACGTGCTGGAAAACCTTGGCCGCGTCACGCAGGTGTTCTTCGACAAGACCGGTACGCTCACCGTCAAGCAGCCGCAGGTCGTGCGCGTCGAGATGCTGCCCGGTGCCGCAACCCGTCTCAACGAAGACCATGTGCTGATGATGGCCGGCGTGGTGGAAAGCTACTCGGTGCACATCCTGTCCAAAGGCATCGCCAAGGCCGGCGCGGAGGCGCTGGCCCGACTGCGCCAGCGGTTCGAGGATGGCCAGCGCCTGTGCCCAGAGCCGGAGGCCAGCTGGCCTGGCCATGGCCGGGAGTATCCGGTCGTCAGGAACATCAATGAAGACGCCGGCAAGGGCGTTTCCGGCGAGGTGAACGGACACGCGGTGCGCGTTGGCCGGCTGTCTTTCGCGGCTGCTGGGGAGGATGGATTCTTGGCGGTCGATCGGACTGTTCCCAGTCGGTCTGAGGATGACCTGCGCACTCGCTTTGGCCTGCTACAGCCGGATGAGATGGCGTCCTACGTGTCTGTTGATGGTCAGTTGATCGCGCGCATTGTGCTGCGCGACGTACCGCGTGCCAACGCCAAGGCAGCGCTCGCCAAACTGCATGAGTTGGGCGTCACCGAGCTCGCCATGCTTACCGGTGACAAGCGGGCTTCCGCCAATATCATTGCCAGCGAAGTCGGCATTGACGAGGTTCACGCCGAACTGTTCCCGGAGGATAAGGTAGCCGCAGTCAGGGCCGCTACAGGAGCCGGCAAAACCGTCACGATGATGGTTGGTGACGGTGTGAATGATGCCCCGGTGCTCGCTGTTGCCGATATCGGCGTGGCCATGACCGATGGCACATCCACCGCCGCTTCCGAAAGCGCTCAGGTGGTCATTATGAATGACAATATCGCCGCCGTGCCGCGTGCCATCGCCATCGCACGCCGCACCAAGCGCGTGATGCTTCAGGCCGTGCTCGCGGGCCTCGTGCTCGCCACCGTCGGCATGATTGCCGCCGCGTTCAACCTTATCCCGGTCGTCGTCGGTGCCTTCCTCCAGGAGGCCATCGACGTGGTGAGCATCCTCTGGGCCCTCACTGCCCTAATTGATTGGGACTGATTAAGAATATGAGGCTTCTGCTGTTTTTGTAGGTCAGTTGACTGACCGGGATGGTCGTATGTCGAGTCCACCGCATCGAAACATAATCGGGGCGATACGGTTGGTGACGTGGCGGAAACGGAAATCCCACCCACGAAAGCAGCAATAGCATCGGAGTTATTCATTAGGTCGATTTGACGTTTATTAGGTCGGTCCTTGGTCGGAGCGGCCCTTGAAACCCCGCCGTTCCAAGGGATGGCTTCAGCACCCTCCGACCTAATGAACGAAGAAATGACCTAATGAATGCAATCGAGGTCGTAAAGAGCCGTTGGAGGTGACGTCTTCAGTGTCATCAAGGGATTCGCCGGTTGTGCAGTATTGTTATTGTTCTGCGGCGGCTCTTTACCGTCGGCCTTCTAGCCAATCGAGGGCGGAAGTGACGCGGATTCCTTGTGAGACATAACTATGTTCAACCCGACTGGTTACGTACTGTTGCTCACACGGTATACCGAGAACATTGCCAATTAAAGTGAGGTGCCGAGCGAATCGGTCATGATAGGTTTGTCCGGATTTGATTTCTATGAGCATACGGTTGTTAGGATCGGTGAAATCCAACAAATCCACCTCGACCTTGCTGGCATCGCGGTAGAAGAATAATTGTGGCTCCTGATTGGCGTTCAAATGCTGTTTCATGGTTTCCGCAATGATGAGGTTTTCAAATATATCGCCGAACTTGGGGTGCGCAACCAGTGCTTCGACCGTCCGAATGCCCAAGAGATGGCACAGCAAGCCAGTGTCATAAAAATAGAGTTTCGGCGTTTTGACCACCTGTTTGCGTGCGTTCGTGTAGAACGGTATGAGATGGAATGCGATGTAACTTGATTCCAGAATCGACATCCATGCCTTTACGGTTCGCGGACTTACACCAAGTTCATTGGCGATGTTGGTGTAGTTTATGAGTGCTCCGGAACTGAGTGCGCAAAGAGTCAAGAATCGGCGGAAGTCAGCCAAATTGCGTACATCAAGATATTCGGAAACATCACGTTCGATATAAGTGTCGATGTAGTTCGAGAAGAACAGATTGAGCGGCATTCTCGTGTCGTAAATGCGTGGATAACCGCCTTGCAGCATAAACGTATCCGGAGTAAGGGCCTGATCCGCCTTGCATGCTTCTTGGAATGAGAACGGCAATAACTTGACCAATAGGGAAACCCATAATCTGACATTAGCAGTGCTCGTAGGTTTCCCAAACGCACAAACTATGGCCTAATACACAGAATTCCCACCACCCTCCCTCTGTTGCAACGGAAGGCTTTGCGTTAGGCTAGAGCGCGTGACTGAATCTGTGAATACTGAACTCCGCATTGCTGTAATCGGCGCTGGCCCGGCCGGCGTCTACTCATCCGATATCTTCCTGCGCCAGCTCAAGAAGCTGGGCGAAGAACTTGGCCTCGGCACCGAAGCGCGCATCGACCTGTTCGAGAAGCTGCCGGTGCCGTTCGGCCTGGTGCGTTACGGTGTGGCCCCGGACCACCCGTCCATCAAGTTCATCGCCTCCGCGCTTGAGAAGACGCTCGACAACCCGAACATCCACCTCTACTGCGACGTGGAATTCGGCAAGGACGTGACTCTTGACGACCTGTTGGCCCGTTACGACGCCGTGCTGTTCGCCACCGGCGCGGTCAAGGACAAGCCGCTGAACCTGCCCGGTGCCGACCTTGAAGGCGTGTACGGCGCCGCCAAGTTCGTCGAATGGTATGACGGCTACCCCACCGGTGCCCGCGAATGGCCGCTTACGGCCGAGAACGTCGCCGTAATCGGCGGCGGCAACGTGGCCATGGACGTGGCCCGCGAACTCATGCGCAACGCCGACGACCTCAAGGTCAAGACCGACATTCCGGACAACGTGTACGAGGGCATCGGCCAGAACAAGGCCAAGGTGCTCCACCTGTTCATCCGCCGTGGCGTGGCCCAGGCCAAGTTCAGCGTGCAGGAACTGCGCGAGATGGAGAAGCTGCCCGGCGTGCAGCTCATCATCAACGAGGACGACTTCGATCTGGACGACGAGACCATCGAGGTGGCCGGCAAGGACAAGCTCACCCGCCAGATGGTCGAGGAGCTGTTCGCCATCCGCGAGATGGCCGAAGACATGGAAGACGACGGCGACGTCGACTTCGAAGGCAACCCGGCCGACCGAAAGTACTACGTGCACTTCAACTCCGCCCCCACCGAGATTCTCGGCGAGGACGGCAAGGTCAAGGCCATCCGCGTGGAGCGCACCGAAACCGGTGCCGACGGCAAGATGCACCGCACCGGCGAGTTCACCGACTACCCGGTTGAGGCCGTCTACCACGCCATCGGTTACAAGCCCGCCGAAGCCCCCGGCATTGCCTACGACGAGCACGGCGCCCACCTGGCCAACGCCAACGGCGACGGCCGCATCACCACCGAGGCCGACGGCGGCGAAGTGCGCGACCGCCTGTACGCCACCGGTTGGGCCAAGCGCGGCCCGGTGGGCCTGATCGGCTCCACCAAGTCCGATGCGCTCGCCATCGTGACCAACATGCTCGAGGATCTGGCCAAGGCCGCTGAAGGTGGCCGTGTGGCAGCCGACCGCGACCCCGAATCCATCGACCGACTGCTGGCCGAGCGCGGCATTCGCCCGATCGACTTCGCCGGCTGGAAGAAGGTCGACGCTTTCGAGCGCGCCGAGGGCGCCAAGGAAGGTCGCGAGCACAAGAAGGTCATCGAGCCCGACCAGATGCGTGAGCTCGCCCTGGCCTGACGTTCGCCCACGCCCGTCCGGTATTCGTCCACCCGGCCGCGCCCCGTGCGGACGCGGCCGGGCTCGGGGCCGGACGGGCCGGGCGAATATGGGACATTGCGCGTGGCGCATATCCAGCAATCATTCAGCCTGCGATTTTAGTGTGTGCATTATGGATGCCAAAGTACGGGTGCACGGCCATTTCAACGGCCTGAAAACAACGCTGCTGTTTGCCCTGATGTGGGCCATCATCATGCTGATTTGGTGGGCCACGGGCGGCAGTCGGCAAACCCTGAGCATCTATATCGTCATCGGCCTGATTACCACGTTCGGCACCTACTGGTTCTCTGACAAACTCGCCGTCGCCTCCATGGGTGCGCGGGAAGTCAGCGAACAGGAAGCCCCGGAAATCTACCAGATCGTGCGTGAACTGAGCGCCAAGGCCGGCAAGCCGATGCCGCGCATCTACATCGCCCCCACCATGAGCCCGAACGCCTTCGCCACCGGACGCAACGAACGGCACGCGGCTGTCTGCTGCACCCAAGGCATCCTGCAGATTCTCAACGCCCGTGAACTGCGTGGTGTGCTGGGCCACGAACTTATGCACGTGTACAACCACGACATCCTGACTTCCGCCATCGCCTCTGCCATGGCCACTGTCATCTCCTACCTTGGCTATTCGCTGATGTATTTCGGTGGCGGCTCGCGAGACGACCGCGATAGTTCCGGTGGCCTCGGCCTGATCGGCGCATTGCTGAGCGTGATTCTCGCGCCGATTGCCGCGTCTTTGATCCAGATGGCCATCTCCCGCACCCGCGAATACGACGCCGATGAAGACGGCAGCTTGCTCACCGGCGATCCCGAGGCCCTGGCTTCCGCGCTGAACAAGATTTCCTACGGCGCACAGACCGCGCCGATGCGCAAAACCGCCGGCACCCAGTCCGTCTCCGCAATGATGATCGCCAACCCGTTCTCCGCGGTCGGTTTCTCGCGCTTGTTCTCCACGCACCCGCCGACCGATGAGCGCATAGCGCGTCTCATGCAGATGGCCAACGAAATGAACGGCACGCCGATCGCTCCGCCCACCTACTCCACGCGCGTCGGCAGGTGACGTGCTAGGATAACTATTCGTGCCTCGTTTGGCTGAGCATGCTCGTCACGTGAGGTGCAGCAGCCGTAAGGCATGCGGACATAGTTCATCGGTAGAATGAAAGCTTCCCAAGCTTTAGAGGCGGGTTCGACTCCCGTTGTCCGCTCCATTGATTTTCAATGATTTTCATTATTTCCGGGAAAGTGTCGCGCACAATCGCAAAACTACGCGCTATTTGAGCGCTTTGCCCGCGGAACCCAGCTGCCGGCAAGCCTCGACCACGCGGGCGGACATGGAATCCTCAGCCTTACGGCCCCAAGAACGCGGATCGTAGAACTTCTTCTCGCCCACTTCGCCGTCGATCTTCAGCACCTTGTCGTAGTTCTCGAACACGTGATCGGCGATTGGACGGGTGAAGGCGTACTGGGTATCGGTGTCGATGTTCATCTTGATCACGCCGTAGCTTACAGCTTCGGCGATTTCTTCCGGGCGTGAACCGGAGCCGCCGTGGAACACCAGCTCAAACGGCTTGCCGTTGGGGAAATCGACTATGCCGGCCGCGCTAGGCAACTCGCCTTCGGCCACCGCGCGCGCCACACGCGCCTGAATGTCGCCGAGTAGCGATGGACGCAGCTTGACCACGCCGGGCTTGTAGGCACCATGCACATTGCCGAATGTGAAAGCGGCCATGTACCGGCCACGTTCGCCCAAACCCAGTCGGCGGGCGACTTCGAGGCCATCTTCCGGAGTGGAATACAGCTTTTCATTGATTTCGGCGGAGTGACCGTCTTCCTCACCGCCGACCGCGCCGATTTCGATTTCGAGCACGGTGTGCGCCTTCTGCGACTTGTCGAGCAGTTCCTCGGCGATGTCCAGATTTTCCTTGAGCGGCACGGTGGAGCCATCCCACATATGCGACTGGAATGTAGGCTCCTGGCCTCGTGCCACCTGATCGGCCTCATGCGCGAGCAGAGGACGCACCCACTCATCCAGATACTGCTTGGCGCAGTGATCGGTGTGCAGAGCGATGGTGATGTTCGGGTATTTCGCAGCCACTTCATGTGCGAAAGCCGCCAGCGCCAGCGAGCCGGTAACGCGATCATTGACCCCCCTGCCGGAGACGTAGGCCGCGCCTCCCACGGAAATCTGGATGATGCCGTCGGACTCGGCGTCTGCGAAGCCCTTCAACGCAGCATTCAGTGTCTGTGAGCTGGTTACGTTGATGGCTGGATAGGCGTAACCGCCTCGGCGGGCGGCCTCGAGCATTTCGGCATAGCGTTCCGGTGTTGCGATCGTCATGGCTTCATTATCGCGCGAGGCATGCCCTCTAGGCCCCGTTCTTCAACCTGTGCGCTGTGCGATTGGTCACAGCATCGCCTCGTACGAGTAGAAATTCGTCACCCATTCCGGGTTGTCGCACCTCCAGCCTCGCCCTGCGTGAGACGCAACTTCGCAGGGTAGAGGGTGTACGGTAGTCTGTTTCCGGCGGAATCGTGCGAATGCGGAGGTGCATCATGCCTGGAATTGTTCTTATTGGTGCTCAGTGGGGCGACGAGGGTAAAGGCAAGGCTACCGATTTGATCGGCACCAAGGTCGATTACGTCGCGCGCTTCAACGGCGGCAACAACGCGGGCCATAGCGTGGTGGTCGGCGATGAGTCGTACGCCCTGCACCTGCTGCCTTCCGGTATTATCAACCCGAACCTGACCCCGGTGATTGGCAACGGCGTGGTCGTGGACCCGGAAGTGCTCTTCGAGGAGATTGACGGCCTGGAATCCCGCGGCATCGATTGCTCCCACCTCAAGGTGAGCGAGGCCGCACACATCATCGCGCCCTACCACCGCACACTCGACAAGGTGACCGAACGCTTCCTTGGCAAGCACAAGATCGGCACCACCGGCCGTGGCATCGGCCCGGCCTACGCGGACAAGATCAACCGTGTCGGCATCCGCGTGCATGACCTGTTCAACGCCGACCATCTGCACGACAAGGTGGAGGCCAGCCTGCACCAGAAGAACCAGATGCTGGTCAAGCTCTACAACCGTCGTCCGATCGACGTGGACCAGACCACCGAGGAGCTGCTGAAGCTCGGCGAACGCCTCAAGCCGTACGTGGCCAACACCGGCCTGATTCTCAACAAGGCGCTTGACGAAGGCAAGACCGTACTGTTCGAAGGCGCTCAGGCCACCATGCTTGATGTGGACCACGGCACCTACCCGTTCGTCACCTCTTCCAACCCGACCGCCGGCGGCGCCTGCACCGGCACCGGCGTGGGCCCCACCAAGATCACCCGCGTAATCGGCGTCTCCAAGGCCTACGTCACTCGCGTGGGCGAAGGCCCATTCCCCACCGAACTGCTGGACGAGTCCGGCGAATGGCTGCGTCAGCAGGGCCACGAATTCGGCGTGACCACCGGCCGCCCGCGTCGCTGTGGTTGGTTCGATGCAGTCGTCAACCGGTACGCCTCCCAGGTCAACGGCCTGACCGACATCGTGCTCACCAAGCTTGACGTGCTCACCGGTCTGAAGGAGATTCCGATCTGCGTGGCTTACGACGTGGACGGCGAACGTCACGACGATATGCCGACCGATCAGGCCGCTTTCGCCGCCGCCAAGCCGATTTACGAGACCATGCCCGGCTGGGATGAAGACATCTCCAACTGCCACTCCTTCGACGAGCTGCCTGCCACCTGCCAGGCCTACGTCAAGCGTTTGGAAGAGCTGAGCGGCTGCCGTATCTCCGCGATCGGCACCGGTCCGCAGCGCGATCATGTCATCCAGATCAATTCGCTGGTCGACTGACCGTCTGCAACGAATTTCCCGGCTTGACTGGTAACGACGCGGCACATGATATCCGCCGGCTGATTCCGCGATTCGACCACTTGAAGTGGAAGATGGCGGCGGCCGGCATAGTCATTGGTCTGGTTTCAGGATTGCTGGTTGTCGTATACCGTCTCGGCATCGAATACGGCACGGATGCGTCCCGTTGGATATATGCGCGGATTCGCGAGACCCCGTGGCTGATTGCGCCGTGGGCGGTTGCCGCGGTGGCGGCCGCGCTGGCGATCGCGTGGATGGTCGGCAAGGAGCCGATGGCTGGTGGCAGCGGCATCCCGCAGACCAACGGCGTGGTGATATGCGGCTTGAAGATGCGTTGGCAGACGATTCTGCCAGTCCGTTTCGTCGGTGGACTGTTGGGCGCGTTGTTTGGTCTGTCGCTCGGCCGTGAGGGGCCGTCCATTCAGATTGGTGCGTCGGGCGCGCAGTGTGTGTCCCACCGTTTGCGCGGCCGCCGCCGTGAGGACATGCAGGAGCATTATCTGGTCACCGCCGGTGCCGCGGCCGGCTTGTCCGCCGCGTTCAGCGCGCCGCTGTCCGGCATGATGTTCGCTTTGGAAGGGGTGCATCGGAGTTTTTCCCCTGCGATTCTGATGGGCGCCACCGCCGCATCGCTGACCGCCGATTTCGTCTCAAAATACTGTTTCGGTCTGCGTCCGGTTTTGGATTTCGGTGATATCGGTCAGCTGTCGTTGGAAGAGTATGTGTGGCTGATTCCGTTGGGATTGGTGGCCGGTTTGGTTGGTTCGCTGATGAACCGCTCGTTGCTTGGCTTCCAGACGCTGTACGGCAAACTGCCGGCATGGAGCCGCCCGATGATTGCGATTGCGATCGCGTTGCCTGTCGGCATCTGGTTGCCCGATGTGCTCGGCGGCGGCTCGAATCTGATTGATACCGCCGAACATGCGCGCGTCGGCTTGGGAATGCTGTGTCTGCTGTTCGTGGCGAAGATGCTGTTCACATCCACGAGTTTCGGCTCAGGCGCGCCTGGCGGTATTTTCATGCCGATTCTTGCGGTCGGTTCGTTGGCCGGCGGCATCTGCGGTGAAGTGTTGCATCGATTCGGTGATCTGCCATCCGACGCAGTGGCGGTGTTTGCGGTGTGCGTGATGACGGGCACGCTCGCCGCGTCCGTGAAAACGCCGATCACGTCGATTCTGTTGGCTGTGGAGATGTCTGGAACGTTGACGCACATGCTGCCGGTCGCGGCCGTCGCTTTCGTCGCGCTGTTGGTGTCCGATTTGCTGCGCACCAAACCGATTTATGGGGAGTTGCTGGAGCGGTACGTGCGCGCGCAAGGCATGCAGATGGCGATCGCAAGCCATGTGGGCAGCGGCATTATGGAACTGCCATTGGAAATGGGAGCGATTGCGGACGGCAAGCGGGTGCGTGACGTGCGTTGGCCGTCTGGGTGCCTGATCATCGGCCTGCGTCGCGGCGAAAGCGAGATCGTGCCGCGCGGCGATACACGGCTGCGTGCCGGCGACTATCTGGTGGTGCTGTTCAGTGGCGAGGAGGAGCGCGAGGTGCGACCTGCGATGCGGCGGCTGTGTGATGCCCGGCTTGACTGAGCCTGGCTGAATTCGGCTGGACTCTGGATGTACGAATCTGCGGAATCGGACATCCAGGGTGCATACGTTGGCGCTCCGTGTAAACTCATATGCGTTAGGAAGGCGGCAACCGCGGCCCAGCTCGTTGTTGCACGGCCTATGGGCGGAACAACGCTGTCCGCGGAAGGCCAGTACAGGGGGAGCGCAATGGAATCGCAAGAACAATCGCCGGGAGACGTGGTGACTGCGGGTGAGGACTCACATCCCATCACGCAGGCAATCGACACTGTTGAGGTGATGCATGCTGGTGCAACCGCGCCCGCCGCTAACACCATGGATCCGCCTACGATTCCCCTGGCGCCGATGAAACGTATGCAGGCGCGGTTCAATCCGCTCGCCGACGGACTGATGTATGTTGTGGTGTTCGTCGGTGGATTTGTTGGAGTCGGCTGTCGGCATGCGTTGGATATGCTCCTGCCGTCGGTCAGCGGGACGCCATTCGTTGTGGGCACGTTTGTGTCGAATATGGTCGCCTGCTTCCTGTTCGCGATGCTGACCGAATTCATGGCGACCGCTTCGTGGCTGCGTCGCCGGGTGCGGCAGGTTGTCAGCCGTGGCGTTGGGCTCGGCTTGCTCGGCGGGCTTTCGACGATGTCCGGCGTGATGCTGGAAACGATGGAAGGTCTGCACGAGCGGCATATCGCCAGTGCGCTTGGCTATCTTGCGGGAAATTTTGCAGGCGGTTTGCTCACTGCCGCCGCCGGCGTGGTTCTGATGCAGGCACTGCTGTCACGGAGTACTCGAAAGCGGGTTCGGGGTGCGTTTTCAGCTGTTTCCGTGTCCGATTCTGCCGAATCGGACACGCAGGGCGTACGCCATGTGAAAGTGGCCGACGTGGCGCGTTCTGCCGCGCAGGCCGCAATGGAAGCCGCGCAGACGGCCCAGCAGATTGCACAGACGGGACAGGTTCCGCGAGTCGAAACACCAACCGTGCCGCCGACCGCCAGCCAGCCTATGCAGACAGGCCGCGTTCCGCAGATTCCTCCGCTGGTCGTTCCTCAGCTGACACAGTCATCGCAGCCGTTGTTGCGCGAGCCGGATACTTCAGACTTGGGGCAGCTGCCCGAGCCGATTCAGCAGTCGCAACCAATCCAGCAGCCCCAGCAGCAGTCGCAGCCAATCCAGCAGCCGGCCAACCCGCTTCCACCCAGCTTCGAGCCCAAACCGATCACTGCGGAGATTTCGCTTGTCGCCGACCCGACTACCGGGGAGGTGCGCTGATGATGTGGATGATCTGTCTGTTCGGCGGTCTGGGAGCCATGGCCCGTTACGTGCTCGACGTGTCAATTCAACAAGGCTGGAACCGCGAGAATCGAAGAACGAATCGCAACTTCCCGCTATCCACGCTCGTCATCAACGGCGTCGCCTCGCTATGCGCGGGCATCGCCATGATGTCCTACTATTCGCAATCGGTGGATATGGACACGGTCATGATGTTCGTTGTCGGATTTCTCGGTGGTTTCTCAACATTCTCCACGGCGCTCAACGAAGTGGTTTCATTGATTCGCCAGCGTCGTTTTACGCTGGCTCTGGGCTATGGAATAGCAACCGTCGCGGTGCCTCTCATTTGTGTGGCCGCCGGTTTCGGCATTGCGCTGCTTGCCAATCCGGCGTAATTTTCACGTTACACGGACGGTCGCTGAGTAACGTGAAAGAAATCTGAGCGCAACCGCCATCAAGGCCGCCAGTCCGGATGCAACGCTGGTGATTGCATTCGACCAGACCAAGCCGCTGCTGAAGGCCTTCGCCTCCGCGGGAGTCGACACTAAGAAGCTGTATTTCGTTGCCGGACTGTCGAACAGGTTCGAGAGAATGTAAATGAATGTAATATTTCGTGGTAAGCACGTGAGCATACAACGATAGAACAGTGATGACGGGGAAGGTGCGATCATGGTCGGCATGCGCGATGTGGCGAAGAAGGCCGGGGTGTCTCTGAGCACCGTCTCGCTGGTGGTGAACGGCAACGGGTACGTGTCTGATGACATGCGCGAACGTGTGCGCAAAGCCATGCAAGCCCTCAATTATGTGCCGAACGAGCTTGCCCGCAATCTGTATCATGATTGCACGAATCTGGTCGGCGTCATCGTGCCCACCATCCGCCACCCGTTCTTTGCGACGTTTACCGCACATCTGCAGCATGCGCTCGCCGCGCAAGGATTACGCACTATGCTGTGCTCTACCGCAGATGAGGCGGACGGCGAAATCCAGTATGTCGACATGTTGCGTCGGCACATGATGGACGGCATCGTCATGTGTGCGCACACTTCGCATCCCGGCGATTATTGGACGTCGATTCATCGCCCGATCGTCGCGTTCGACCGTGTGCTTGGAGACGGTATTTCGTCAATCGGATCCGACCACGAGCAGGGTGGGCGATTGATTGCGCAGATGCTGATCCGCAATGGTGCCAAACATGTGGTGATGATTGGCGGTCCGCGAGATCAATTCTTCGATTTGGCTGCGCGCGGAGAAGTCGAGGAAGGACCGTTCGATTTGGGAAAGACCACGTTCCCGACGGTGCGCTACTACCTCACGTTGGAACAGGAATTGACCTCCGCAGGCGTGAAATACGAGTATGTTGAAGCTGGCGAAGTGATGGATTTTGCCGGCTATCATCGTGCGGTCAGCAATGCGCTCGACAAGGTGACGACCGACGGCGTCGATGCCGTGGTCAGTTCCGATATTGGTGCATCGTTCTGCGTGCGCGAAGCGTTGGGCCGTGGAATTTCCATTCCTGACGAGCTGCAGATTGTTGCCTACGATGGTACGTATTTGACTGATTTGGCCGGCATGAAGCTGACCGCGGTCGCGCAGGATTTCTCGGCGATCGCACAGTCGGCGGCCGACCATATCGTGCAGGCGATTGCCAATGAGGAAGTGGCCGCGGCTAACGCTTCACGCAAGAACATCCCCAAGCCGTTCGAGCCGAACGTGCTTATTCCCATGACACTGGTGCCAGGCGATACCACGCGTTGATACTGTGCGTCTTCATGCGTGTGCCCGGTGTGGATCGCATCGATTTCAGCGGCGTCCACAACCGGCGAACGCCCGTCGATAGTCGTGCTCATCATCCGACTTGTGCACATGTGTCCGATTCTGCCGAATCGGACGTCTGAGTTCCGAAAAATGTGTTCTGTGTGTCCGATTCTGGAGAATCGGTCATGTGTGATGTGAATTGGGATGTTTGGATGTCCGTTTCTGCAGAATCATCTTTGCTCTGTACTCGTTGATTCGCAAATACGGCGCATGGCTCGTCATACCGGCCATGCTCGGCGGCGCGGCCTTCCTGGCGGACTCGGTGCTGACGCCGGCCGTGTCGATCTCGTCCGCCGTCGAAGGCCTGAAGACGCTGCCGGCGTTGGAGCATCTGTTCACCGAGAACAAGGATCTGACGATGATGATCACCGCGGTGATCATCGTGATCCTGTTCGCCGTGCAGTCGCGCGGCACCGAATCGATCGGCAAGGTCTTCGGCTCGGTGGTGATGGTCTGGTTCGCGTTCCTGGCGATCGTCGGCGTGGTAGCCATCGGCAACGACTGGTCCGTGCTCGCCGCACTCAACCCGTACTACGGCATCAAGTTCCTGTTCAGTCCGAATAACGCCACCGGTCTGGCGCTGATGGGCACCGTGTTCCTTTCGACCACCGGCGCCGAGGCGCTGTACTCGGATATGGGCCACGTGGGCCGCGGCAACATCTACTTCACCTGGCCGTTCATCAAGGTGGCGCTGGTGCTCAACTACTTCGGCCAGGGCGCGTGGATGCTGCGCAACCAGAACAACCCCGAACTGGCCGACGCCGAGGGGATCAACCCGTTCTTCCAGATGATGGATCCGAACGTGCGCTATGTGGCCGTCGTGCTGTCGGTCACCGCCGGCATCATCGCCTCCCAGGCGCTGATTACGGGCGCGTTCACCATGGTCTCCGAGGCCACCGGCCTCAACTGGATGCCGCATCTGCAGGTCTGTTACCCTGCCCGTACCCGCGGCCAGCTGTACATTCCGGTCGTCAACGTGGTGCTGTGCGTGGCCACGCTGGCCGTGCTGCTGCTGTTCCGCGATTCGGAACATATCTCGGCGGCCTACGGCTTGGCACTGACCATCACGATGATCACCACCACGATCCTGCTGGGCATCTACCTGTGGCACCGCAGCAACAAGTTCGGCGCCGTTGTGTTCACCATCGTGTTCCTGGCGATCCAGGTCCTGTTCTTCGCCGCCTCGATGGCCAAGTTCCTGCACGGCGGCTGGTTCACGCTGCTGCTCACGCTGGCGATCCTCATGATCATGTACACGTGGAACGAGGGCACCAAGCTGGAGCGCTCGCAGCGTCGGCACATGATGCCGAAGGACTTCCTCCCCGCGCTGGACAAGCTGCACGGCGATAGCCGCATCCACCGGTTCGCGGACAACATCGTCTACCTGACCAGCGATCCGGACCTGAAGCGTCTCGATACGGACATCTTCTTCTCGATCTTCGCCGACCACCCCAAGCGCGCCCGCGCATGGTGGGCGGTGGCCGTCGAGACCACCGACGAGCCGTTCACCCGTGAGTATTCGGTCGAGAGCTTCGGTACCGACTACCTGTTCCGTGTGCGCATCCGCCTCGGCTTCAAGGTCTCGCAGTCCATCCCGGCCTACCTGCATCAGATCATGCACGATCTGGAGAAGACCGGCGAGCTGCCGAACCAGCAGTCGATCTACCCGAAGCTTGACGCCGATCCCGGCATCGGCACCATCCGCTACGTGGTGATCCACAAGGCGCTGATGCCCGAGTCGAAGGTCTCCGGCCGTGGCGCCCTCTCGCTGCAGATCAAGTACGCGATCCGCCGCGTGGCCGGTTCCCCGGTCAAGTGGTTCGGCCTGGCGCCGTACAACCCGCTGGTCGAGGTGCAGCCGCTGTTCGTGTCCACGCGCCGCCCGCCGCGCCTGACCCGCGTGGCCAGCCAGGCGCCCAAGCGCGAGGGCTGAGCCGGCAGGCCGAACAGCCGGTGCGAGCCGGGTGGCCTAATGGCATGTCAGGGGGCCGCGAACCGTCATCGTACGGTTCGCGGCCTTTGCATATGCGAATGATGCAGAGTGGGCGGTACTGCTTGTGAATGTAGCGGGTGGACGGGTGACGTGGTTGATGCCTTTTGCCGTATGTTCACGGTGGCTATGCGTCGGATGGGACTGTAATTCGACTTCTTGGGATCTTTTTTGCTGCAGTGGTGCGCCAAAAGGTCTCAGCCGTCTCTGCGCCACGCCTTCCGGCAGTCAGTACAAGGTTGTACTACACTGGTGGCTGTCACACGGATGTCCCCGGTCGCCCGCGCCTCCGCGGTACATCGTTGTATGGATACGTGTCACGTATGCAGAGTGCATGCAGATATGTAGAAAGGAATCCCATGCCCCAGCAGGACCATCTGACCGCACGTCTCGTCGTCGATGACGATTTTGAGGTCGCTCCGGTCAACAATCGTCTGTTCGGTTCGTTCGTCGAGCACCTTGGCCGTTGCGTGTACACCGGCATCTACGAGCCCGACCACCCGACCGCCGACGAGCACGGCTTCCGCAAGGACGTCATCGACCTGGTCAAGGAACTCGGCGCCACCACCATCCGCTACCCGGGCGGCAACTTCGTGTCCGGCTACCGCTGGGAGGACGGCATCGGCCCCAAGCAGGAACGTCCCCGTCGACTCGATCTGGCCTGGCATTCCACCGAAACCAACGAATTCGGCCTGCACGAGATGGCCGAATGGCTTGAGGCCACCGGCGGCAACGAGCTGATGGAGGCCGTCAACCTGGGCACGCGCGGCCTGCAGGAGGCCCTGGACCTGCTGGAGTACGCGAACGTGCCCGGCGGCACCGAGCTGTCGGAACGTCGCCGCGCCAACGGCGCCGACAAGCCGTTCGATATCCGCATGTGGTGCCTGGGCAACGAGATGGACGGCCCGTGGCAGCTCGGCCACAAGTCCGCCGAGGACTACGGCATGCTCGCCGCCTCCGTGGCCGCCGGCATGCGCCAGATCGATCCGGACGTGGAACTGGTGGTGTGCGGCTCCTCCGCCCATGGCATGCCGACCTTCGGCAAGTGGGAGCAGACCGTTCTTGAGAAGACCTACGAGAACGTGAACTTCGTCTCCTGCCACGCCTACTACCAGCCGTTCTTCAAGGAGGACGGCACGCGCGACATGGCCAGCTTCCTGGCCTCCGGCGTGGATATGGACGGCTTCATCAAGGACGTGGCCGCCACCATCGACGCCACCAAGGCCCATCTGAAGAGCGCGCACGACGTGTACATCTCGTTCGATGAATGGAATGTCTGGTACCAGGGTGAGGAGCCGAGCAAGACCCCCGAGGGCATCGGCAACTGGCCGGTGGCCCCGCGTCTGCTGGAGGACATCTACACCGCCGCCGACGCCGTGGTGTTCGGCGATCTGATGATCACGCTGCTCAAGAACGCCGACCGCGTGCGCGCCGCCAGCCTGGCGCAGCTGGTCAATGTCATCGCCCCGATCATGACGGAGCCGGGCGGCCCGGCCTGGCGCCAGACCACGTTCCACCCGTTCTCCGTGACCGCGCGCCTGGCCAAGGGCGGCACCGTGCTGGAGCCGAAGCTGTCCGCCGGCACCGTGGATACGCCGCGCTATGGCGAGGTCGACGGCGTGAACGCCGTGGCCGTGCGCTGCGCCGACGGCTCGCTCGCCGTGTTTGCGGTGAACCGTTCGCTCGAGGCGACCGCCGAGTTCGAGATCAGGCTGCAGGACGGCGCGCAGCCGGCATCCGTCGAGGCGCAGACGCTGCACGACGACGATCTGCTCGCCGCGAATACGCTCTACGACCAGAACCGTGTGACCCCGCACGCCAACGGGTCGGCCATGTACGATGCCGAGTCCGGCGTGGTCCGCGTCTCCCTGCCGCCGGTGAGTTGGACCGCCCTGCACATCAAGTGACGCGATGGGCCGCGCGGTCCGTTCCGGAGAAGGACGGATCGCACGGCCCTTGCTTCCCGGGCCGGGCGGAAGGGACCGGACCGGCCGGGGAAAACGCGTTATGCTGGAATCAGACGGGCGTTCCGCCTGAACCGTGCGGAACATGCCCGATGGTGCGACGAGAGGGGTGCTGTGGCGAAACGGGTGACCATCACCGACGTGGCGCGCGAGACGGGCGTCTCCATCAAAACGGTGTCGAATGTGCTGAACAACACCGGCAGTATGCGCCCGGAGACGCGCCAGCGTGTCCAGGATGCCATCGAACGCCTCGGATACCGCGTTAACGTGTCCGCCCGCGCCATGAAAACCGGCGGCACGAAGCTCATCGGACTGGCCATCACCGATTTCTGCCAGCCGTTCATGCCCTATCTCGCCGACAGCATCGTGGCGGCGGCACGTTCCCGCGGGTACGCGGTGATCACCGATACCTACAACAGCGCCGGCGGCTTGGCGCAGGCGATCCCGGAGACGAAGAAGCTGGCCGCGGACGGCTGGATTTTCTTCATGGGCTCGCCGATCACGGATCGCACGATACTGCACCAGCCGTATCCGTTGGTGATTGTGGGCGATTACGATACGCAGGGACTGGCCGATTGGGTCACGATGCCGAACGTGGAGGCCGTACGCACCGCGGTGGGGGCGCTGCTGGATTCGGGATGCCGTAGGATCGCGTTGATCGGCGGCGCCGCGGAGAACGCATGCCCGGATGCCGACCGCGAGTCGCGGCCCGAAACCACCAGCACGATGCGTACCCGCGGCTATGTGTTGGCCCATGAGGAGCGTGGCCTGCAGGTCGATTGGCGGCTGGTCCGTAACGCGGATTGGGTGCAGTCCGGCGGCCGCGATGCGGTGGCGGGGCTGTTGGACGATCCGGATGCGCCGCGTCCGGATGCGGTCATGTGCCTGAACGACGCGCTCGCCATCGGGGTGATTCATGAGCTGCAGCGGCGCGGCGTGCGCGTGCCGCAGGATATGCAGGTCATTGGGTTCGACAACGTGCCGGATGCCGAGTACTGCATGCCCGGATTGACGACGATCGACCCGCATGTGGATGATTACGCGCGACATGCCGTGGATATGCTGATCGCGCGCATCGAGGGGTCGGCGGATCCGTTCCGCACGTATGTGACCTCCTACGATCTGGTGCGTCGTGCCTCGACGTGTTGACGGCCCGGCGTTCGCCTGGACATGGGTCTGTGACGGGCTGCTGTCGCCTCTCCCGTGGCGTATTCCGGGAGAGGCGACATGCGGGCTAGGATCGGAGCAGCACCTCCGTCAGCGCTTGACGGACGGCGCTCGGCATATGCGAATCGGAGCAATCTTCCATGTCCGGCCCGCTGACGTGCTCGAGTGAATCCATCGTGGCCAATGCGTCGATGCCGTTCTCCGCTATGGCGGCATAAGCCTGTTCCTTGGTCAGATATCGCATTTCGGCATGCCGAAGGATGTCGAAGACGTCTTCCATGCGGGGATCGGCGGCCATCGTCGTGTCGCCGATGGTGACACGTATCTCGCTGCGGGTGGATACGTCGGCGACCGTTACCTGCAATGTGAGGGTTTCGGCATCATACCGGCGATCCGAATCGACGGATGCGCCGTCGGCCTGTACGGATATGTCGCTGTCGGTAATGCCTCGGAACAGGAAATCCCATGTTCTCCGGGCCGGCAGAGCGTGAACGTCTCCCTGGGCTGGCGATACCGTGAGTGCGGATGTGGCGCCGTCCTTGCGCCATCGATAGGTGATCGCGGTGGTCGCCGGGGTGATCTGCCGAGAGTAATGTCCCGAATCCTCCATCAGCGTGAAGTCGCCGTCCGCTCCGGGGAAGACGATGATCTCCAGATGCTGCGGGTTGTCGACGGAGTTGATGGAATCCCCCTCGGACAGGGGCTGCATCGGCACGATGCCGCCGGCCTTCGCGAACACGGGAATTCCGTCGAGCGGACGCCAGACGGTCATGCGCCGTCCGTTGGGCGAAGACGCGCTATACCGGCGCCCGGTGAAGAAGTCGAACCAGTCGCCCTGCGGCAGCCATACGTCGGCCTTGCCCCGTCGGGAGGATTTATCCATCGGTTCCGTGATGGGCGCGGCCAGCAGTTCGGTGCCGAACATGTATTCGTTGGGAACGTGGTATGCGGCGTCGATGTCGGGCGATCCCCAATACATGGGCTCCACCAGGGGAAGGCCTGTCCGGGATGCGCGCCAGTTCATGGTGTGGAGGTACGGAATCATGCGATGGCGCAGGCGGGGCGCATCGTCCATGATCGCACGGAGGGGGTGCGGATGTTTTTTTGGACGGTCAGGCGGCCAGTCCAAGACTTCTGCGGTATTGCACGGGGCTCATCCAGTCCAGTGACTTCTTGATCCTGGTTTCATTGTAGTGGGTCAGGTAGGCGGCCAGGCGTTCGCGGAACTCCTCGTAGCCCACGCCCCTCCAGTCCCGCCCGTAGAATAACTCGTTCTTGAGCCTGCCGAAGAACCCCTCGGCGGCCGCGTTGTCCGGGCTGCATCCCTTGGCGCTCATCGACCGGATCAGCCCGTGCTCCTCGCAGATGCGGATCCATTCGTCCCACCGGTAGTGGCAGCCGCGGTCGGAATGGATGATTGGATGTTCCCCGTCCCTGAGCGTGGCGACCGCGTCAAGGAGCATCCGGTTCGCCATGTCGGCGTTCGGGGAGCGCGACAAGGTCCAGGAGACCACCATCCCGTCGAAGCAGTCGACCACCGGGGAAAGCCAGCACTTGTACCCGTCCATGGTGAACTGGGTGACGTCCGTGACCCACAGCATGTTCGGCGCGTCGGCGTGGAAGTCCCGCTCCACGAGGTTCGCCGGGGCCTCGCCGATCTCGCCGGCGTAGGAGCTCCACCGCTTCGGCCGCTTCAGGTACACGGGCCGCATGGCCCCCTCGCGCATGATCCGCCTGACGACCTTCTCCGAGACGACGATCGGGTCGGACTCGTCAAGGCGCAGCATGCGGTGGATGGTCCGGTATCCCCATGCGCGCCCACCCTGCTCGAACAGGCCGGCGACGCGGGCCCGCAGCACGGCGTACCTGTCGCCCGCGGCGATCGCGCCGCGCTCGTAATAGTAGGTGCTGCGTTTCAGCCCCACGGCCTTCAGACAGGCCGCCAGGCCGAATTCACCCCTGATCGCGTCGACGACCCGCGTCCTCTCCCTGTTCGTCAGCATGGACGGGTCGAGGCGCGGGTCGTCGGCTTTTAAAACATCGATCGTCTCCCGCATCACCGCGTTCTCCAGCCGCAGGACCTCCACCTGCCGGCGCAGCTCCTCCACGTCATCGCCGGCCGCGGGCATCGGTTCGGCCGGCATCGGCGCGTTTCTCCTGTCCATCAGTCCCAGTATCCCCTCGCTCCGGTAGCGGCGCATCCACTGGTACACGCTCGTCGGCGTGCAACCCGCGTCGCGCGCCACGCGGGCGAGGGGCTCGCCCTCGAGCGCGCGTCTGGCCGCATTCGTCTTGCATTCCAGCGTATACGAACGCCTGCACGCGCCCGTGATCTCGTCGGCCTCCGCGTCCAGCATCGCGTTCAACAGCTGTTCGACCTTCTCCGACACCAACCGGTCCAGCTTCGTCTCGAGCATGTTCTCGTCGACCTGTAGAATCTGATTCGGCATGGTTCCGTCGCCTTCCTAAATAGGTTGATTTGGTTTGGCGACTGAAATCGTACCCGGACGACGGACCATGTCTCTCAACTCAAGCCTCAACCAAAATGCGCAACAAACCGGGCGTTATCAATCGGACACATTGGAGTCGGACAGGCTAAGCTGCATAGAACACCGCATCTAATCGGTTCGACACGCGCATTTCACTGCGCGACTGGACATTGACGTCCCTTTCGAGGTAATATCGAACCGGTTCGATACATACGTGAGTATGCAAATACGTAAACAACAAACAGGCAGATGCGCACGCAAATTGCACCCGCGCCCATGAGCCAAGGGAGGTCCCATGAAAAACAAAGTGCAACTCATCACATACGCCGATCGTCTCGGCGATGGCACTCTTAGCTCGATGACCGACATCCTGCGCACCCGCTTCGACGGCGTGTATGACGGCGTGCATATCCTGCCGTTCTTCACTCCGTTCGATGGTGCGGATGCAGGCTTCGACCCGATCGACCATACCAAAGTCGACGAACGTCTCGGCAGCTGGGACGACGTCGCCGAACTCTCCAAGACCCACAACATCATGGTCGACGCCATCGTCAACCACATGAGTTGGGAATCCAAGCAGTTCCAAGATGTGCTTGAAAAAGGTGAGGAATCCGAGTATTACCCGATGTTTCTGACCATGAGCTCCGTGTTCCCGAACGGCGCCACCGAAGAAGACCTGGCCGGCATCTACCGCCCGCGCCCGGGCCTGCCGTTCACCCACTACAACCTCGGCGGCAAGACCCGTTTGGTATGGGTCAGCTTCACCCCGCAGCAGGTGGACATCGACACTGATTCCGCCAAGGGTTGGGAATACCTGATGTCGATCTTCGATCAGATGGCCGCCAGCCACGTGCGCTACATCCGTCTCGACGCCGTGGGCTACGGCGCCAAGGAAGCCGGCACCAGCTGCTTCATGACACCCAAGACCTTTAAGCTCATCTCCCGTCTGCGCGAGGAGGGCGTCAAGCGCGGCCTTGAAATCCTCATCGAGGTTCACAGCTACTACAAGAAGCAGGTGGAAATCGCCTCCAAGGTGGACCGCGTCTACGATTTCGCCCTGCCGCCGCTGCTTCTGCACTCGCTGTTCACCGGTCACGTCGAACCCGTGGCCCACTGGACCGAGATCCGCCCGAACAACGCCGTCACCGTGCTCGATACGCACGATGGCATCGGCGTGATCGACATCGGCTCCGACCAGCTCGACCGCTCCCTCAAGGGCCTCGTGCCCGACGAGGACGTCGACAACCTGGTCAACACCATCCATGCCAACACCCACGGCGAATCCCAGGCCGCCACCGGTGCCGCCGCGTCCAACCTCGACCTCTACCAGGTCAACTCCACGTACTACTCGGCCCTCGGCTGCAACGACCAGCACTACTTGGCCGCCCGCGCCGTGCAGTTCTTCCTGCCGGGCGTGCCGCAGGTCTACTACGTGGGCGCGCTCGCCGGCCGCAACGACATGGAACTGCTGCGCCGCACCAACAACGGCCGCGACATCAACCGCCACTACTACTCCACCGCCGAAATCGATGAAAACCTCGAACGCCCGGTGGTCAAGGCCCTGAACGCCCTGGCCAAGTTCCGCAACGAACTGCCTGCATTCGATGGCGAGTTCAGCTACGAGGTCGATGGCGACACGTCCATCACCTTCCGCTGGACCGCCGCCGACGGCACGTCCACGGCCGCCCTCACCTTCGAGCCCGGACGCGGCCTCGGCACAGACAACGCCACCCCGGTTGCCAGCCTTGCCTGGAGCGATGCCGCCGGCGACCACGAAACCCGCGATCTGCTCGCCAACCCGCCGATTGCCGATATCGACTAACCGTTGGCCCATAAACGCCACTCCGCTGTGCGCGCTCCAAGTAGTGCGCCCGGCGTAAGCTGGGTTCATGGAGAGCAAACCGCCCGCAGTGCACTGAAGCCAGTGCGCCCGGGCGGTTTTGCGTATGCGGGGTTGAAGGTCATGCTCCTGCGGGCGCGGCCCAAGCATCCCGCCGGAATCGACGAGACGAGCAGCAGAACAGAGAAAGAGCAGCATCATGTTGGAACCGTATGTGCGTCCGGGTATTGATGATCGCCCGGATTTGGACAAGGTCCTAAGTCCCGAAGACAAAGCCGCCGTGGCCAGACTGGCCATCAAGAATCGCCGCCGCCCGCCCGAAGCCTCTGCGGACCAGCCTGAGGCCCAGGCTGTGCGATTGGCTTCCGCCGGTTCTTCGGCAGCCGCTGCTGCAGCCGCCAGTGTGGACACTCCCGCGCCGGATATGTCGTCCGCCTACCTCGACATGCGCGATCCCATGGTCGCCGTCAATGGCCAACGCCCTACCGCAGGTCAGGTCTCCCGACTCAACTGGGGTTTCTTCGCTGCTTCAATTCTGGTCGGCGCACCTTGGGTGGCGTTGAACACCATTGCCATGCCCAACGCGATTGCGCGTACGTTCGGCTATGACACTGCTGTTGCCGGTCATATCGCCATCAATCCGGCCACTGGCCGCCCGTTGCCCGTCGCCACCGAATTGGCGATGCCCCTGGCCGTGTTGGTGATTGTCGGCGTAGTGGCCTCCATGTTTGCGATGCCGCTGATTTCAGTGTTGTCCGACCGCACACGCACGCCATTGGGCCGTCGTACCCCGTGGATGGTTGGCGGAGGTCTGCTGTGCGCGCTGATCACGCTGATTCTGGGGCAGAATATCGGCATCATTGTGCTTTGTATTTTCTGGGTGTTCCTACAGTTCGCCTATGCGATGCTTTCCGTGCCGTTGACCAGCGCCATCAGCGAACGGGTGCCCGACAAGTTCCGCCCTCGCATCGAACGCTGGCATGGCATCGGTGTGATGCTCGGCCAAGCGCTTGGCGTGTGCATGGGTGCGCTTGGTGTGATGTTCAATTCGTTTGCGCCGTTTAGTTACACCGCCGTGCTATTTGCAGTGTCCGGTATTGCCACCGTATTGATTCTGCCCAAGGAGCCTTCTAGCGCTGAGCAGCCGAACCAGCTTTTTGACCGCAGTCAGGTACTTGACCAATTGCGCCCGCCGGCCCACGCTCCCGAGTTCTCCCGGGTGTTCGCCGCCCGTACGTGCATGATGGCCGGTGTTGGGCTGACCGGTGTGTTTCTGTGGTATCTCGTACGTTTCTGGGTTTATGGCAAGGCCGTGGTACTTACGTCCGCGCCGCTGACCATTCCGGCCGGATTCCTCATTGCCGGTATGGCTGTGGCCACATTGATCGGTGCCGCGCTCGCCTCCTGGGCCGCCGGGCCGATTTCCGAGCGAATCGAGGAAAAGAACATTCCCGTGGCCCGTGTGGTGGCCGGTGCCTGCCTGCTGTATGCGATTGGTCTGGGGCTCGCATGGGGCCTTGGCGTCTGGTCCACCGGCACTGCCCGTGAAAACGGCATGCTGCTGTTTGCGTTGATCTCCGGATTCGCCTTCGGCATTTACGATTCGCTCGGACTTGAACTGGTGATGGACTCTTTGCCCGACCCGCGCCGAGCCGGCCACGACCTCGGCATTTATGCGCTCGCCAACTCGGCCGGTCTGGCGCTCGCCGCCATCATCGGCGCGCTACTGGTGAACGCCTTCGAGCATAGCTTCGGCTATTACCTGCTCTTCCCGTCCGCCATCGTCATGGTGCTGCTGGCCGGAATCGTCACCCTCACCACCAAATCTGCCGAATAATAAACCGGTTCGAGTACACTGGTCAGCAGTGATCCAGTCCAGTACTCGCAGGGGAGCAAAACCATGGTCGGCATGCGCGACGTAGCCAAAGCGGCAGGGGTGTCCTTAAGCACCGTTTCGTTGGTGGTCAACAACACCGGCTACGTCTCGGCCGATATGCGTGCCAAAGTCGAGTCCGCGATGCGCCAGCTCAACTACATTCCCAACGAGCTGGCCCGCAACCTCTACCGAAACCGCACCAACACCATCGGCGTGATCATGCCGACCATTGCCCACCCGTTCTTCTCCACACTCACCGCGCATCTGCAGCGCGAGTTCGCCGCGCGCGACCTCAAAACCCTGCTCTGCTCCACCGCCGATACAGACAAGGGCGAGAGCGAGTACATCGACATGCTCCAGCGGCACATGATGGACGGCATCATCATGGCGGCCCACACCGAGCATCCGGCCGACTACTGGACCTCCATCCATCGGCCAATTGTCGCTTTCGACCGCACGCTCGGTGAGGGTGTGCCGGTCGTCCGGTCTGATCATGAACAGGGAGGCCGTCTGATTGCGCGCCAGCTCATCGATTCCGGCGCGCGCCACGTGGTGCTCGTTGGTGGCCCGCGTTCCCAGTTCGCGGAAGGCACCACTTTCCCCACGATTCGCTACCATCTCACCGTCGAGCGTCTGCTGGCTGAGGCCGGCATTGCCTGCGATTATGTCGAAGCCGGCACCGTGGCCGACATCGCCGCCCACGCAGCCACCGCATGCGCCATTTTCGAGCGGTATCCCGATGTCGACGCCATCGTCGGCTCCGATGTGGTGGCATCCGTGGCATTGCAGGAAGCCTCGCGCCGGGGTATCGAGGTGCCTGCTGATCTGCAAGTCATCGCCTATGACGGCACTCTCATGGCCGAAACCGCCGGCAAACGCCTGACCGCGATTCGACAGGACTTCCCGGCCATCGCCGCCGCGCTCGCCGCCCGCATGAACTCACAGATCGCCGCCGACGGTGGCCACGCCTCTCCGGCCAAGAACGATAGCGCTTCGGACGTTGACACCCAACCCACTCCCGAAGAAGTCATCCCCGTAACCCTCATCCCCGGCGAAACCACCCGGTGACTCCTATCTTGGCTCCCCTCTCTGAGGCTGAGCTGTGAAGCAAACAGTCCGGTGGACTGTTTGTAGGCGAAGGCGAGCCGGGAGGCGAGCAGACAGACTGCGGGCGGTAGCCCGTCTGTAATTGCGGCCGAGCTGGCGGCGTAGGCGACTGAGGGGAGCCGAGTCACGGCCGCGCACAGTCACCCATCTCACATGACTCCTACGTCATAATGTCCACAATGTGAACCCTTGCTGGATTGGCAAGACAGCCAAACCTATGTTTACATTCCAGTTCAGGTCGAACGGCCTGAGGAAATACCGAAAGGAGGCCACGCGATGACTGGATTCAATGCTTCTGCGTTTGTATCCGCACGAATTATTAGCCCGTCTTCGCTGGCGGACTAATTCGGCACTGATGCTTGAAGCCCCGTCAACGAAGGCAGGGCCAATCAAGCTGACACAATCGGCACGGCCCTGCATGATGCGGGGCTTTTTTGTTGCGCTCACAAGGCCTACAGCAGAATCCCGCAGACGGAAACGGTAGCGGACAGTACACGGCAACAACACAGCGACAGAACAACAACCTCCCTGTGGGGCGAAATAATCGCCCGCCGATGAGAGTGAACGAGAGCAAAACAGGAGTAACAATGACTGCAGCAGTCGAAGAGACTGGCTTAGGGCAGGCGGCAGGTAAAGCCGCTACCTTGGTACGCGATTCGGTCAAGACCGTGATCGCCGCGTCGATGGTCGGTACCGCCATCGAATTCTATGACTTCTACGCCTACGGCACCGCCGCGGCAAACTACTTCCCGCACATCTTCTTCTCCGCGAAGGACAACCCCACCGTCGCACTGCTGATGAGCTTGCTGACCTTCGCCATCGCCTTCATCGCCCGCCCGCTGGGCTCGCTGATCTTCGGCCACTTCGGTGACCGCATGGGCCGCAAGACCACGCTGGTCGTCAGCCTGATGACCATGGGTATCGGCACCTTCCTGATTGGCTGCCTGCCCACCTACGATCAGGTCGGCGTTGGTGCAGTCGCCATCCTCTGCCTCCTGCGCTTCATCCAGGGCATCGGCCTGGGCGGCGAATGGTCCGGTGCGGCACTGGTCGCCACCGAGAACGCGCCTGAAGACAAGCGCGCGCTGTACGGCTCCTTCCCGGAGCTGGGCGCGCCGATCGGCTTCTTCCTGTCCAACGGCACCTACTTCGTGCTCGAATCCTTCAACAATCAGGACGCGATGCTGGCCTGGGGCTGGCGTGTGCCGTTCCTGCTGTCCGCCATCCTGGTGATCGTCGGCCTCGTGGTCCGCGTTCACATGGAGGAGACCCCGATCTTCCGTATGGCTCAGGAGCAGAAGAAGGTTGTCAAGTCCCCGCTGACCGAGGTCTTCCGCAAGTCTTGGCGTCAGGTGCTGCAGGCCACCTTCCTTGTGGCTGTGACCTACACGCTGTTCTACACGCTCGCCACCTGGTCCCTCGCTTGGGGCACCAAGGAGCAGGGCGAAGGCGGCGGCAACCTTGGCTTCACCAACCAGGAATACCTGCTCATGCTCATGATCTCCATCTGCGTGTTCGCCCTGTTCATCGTGCTGTCCTGCCTGTACGCGGACAAGATCGGCCGCCGTCGCGTGCTGACCTTCTCCTCCTGCGCACTTGTGGTGTTCGCCGTACTCTTCCCGTTCCTGCTGGACGGTGGTCTGGTCGGCCAGAAGAACTTCTTCGCCAACATGGTGTTCCTGTGCGTCGGCTTTGCCCTGATGGGCATCGCCTTCGGCCCGATCGGCGCCTTCCTGCCTGAGCTGTTCGACGCCAACGTGCGTTACTCCGGCTCCGGCATCGGCTACAACCTGGCCGCCATCGTCGGCGCGGCTTTCGTGCCGACCATCGCCACTTGGCTGAGCTCCCACTGGGGCGTCCACTCCGTGGGCCTCTACCTTGCCGTGATGGCCGTGTGCTGCCTCGTCTCCGTGCTCACCTGCAAGGAGACTAAGGACGTTGACTTTACCAAGTGACGATGTTCACAACGTGAAAACCCCTAATTCCACTAAGTGAACCCCTACAGGGCTTTTCCGATGCGACGGGACTAAACCTGCATATCGGAAAAGCCCACAAGGAAAGCCACAACAGAATATCGCTCAGCGAAACCCCGCAGAACGCAAGAAAAATTCAACCCCATAAATAAACAAATAAATAAAAGGAGCGCCAAAAATGGCAGCAACTATCTGGTACGAGAAGGACGCCGATCTGTCCGTGTTCGATGGCAAGAAGGTGGCCATCCTGGGCTACGGTTCTCAGGGTCACGCCCACGCGCTGAACCTGCGTGACTCCGGTGTCGACGTGGTCGTCGGCCTGCGTCCTACCTCCAAGTCCGTGGAGTTCGCCAAGGAGCAGGGCCTGGAGGTCAAGCCGGTTGGCGAGGCCGTCGCTGAGGCTGACGTTGTGATGATTCTTCTGCCTGACCAGTACCAGGCAGCCGTCTACAAGAAGGACGTTGAGCCGAACCTGAAGCCGGGCGCTGCCCTGGCCTTCGCCCACGGCTTCAACATCCACTACGGCTACATCAAGCCGTCTGAGGATCACCCGGTGTTCATGGTTGCCCCGAAGGGCCCGGGCCACATCGTTCGTCGTGAGTACGCCGC
>ADJT01013186.1_pt1 | contig 33733 bp, 29 predicted proteins | sample 268108 | NCBI WGS metagenome assembly ADJT01 (sample SAMN00007487, study PRJNA43253) | human gut metagenome | isolation source: feces sample TS29
AATGCTGGAAGATTCCGTAAAGACTATCAGAAATGGAGAGATTGTACAGGGTACTGTCATCGATGTAAAAGAAGATGAGATTATTCTGAATATCGGTTATAAAGCAGACGGTATTATCACAAAGAACGAATACTCTAACGATGCAAGCCTTGTACTCACAGATGCTGTTCACGTTGGAGACACAATGGAAGCAAAAGTTCTCAAAGTAAACGATGGAGAAGGTCAGGTTACTCTTACTTACAAGAGACTGGCAGCAGAGAAAGGCAACAAACGTCTTGAAGAAGCATTTGAGAATCAGGAAGTATTAAAAGCTCCTGTAACTCAGGTACTTGACGGCGGACTTTGTGTAAACGTAGACGAAGCAAGAGTATTCATTCCTGCAAGCCTCGTTTCCGACACATACGAGAAAGACCTTTCCAAATATGCAGATCAGGAGATCGAATTCGTTATCACAGAATTCAACCCGAGAAGACGCCGCATCATCGGTAACCGTAAACAGCTTCTTCTTGCTGAGAAAGCAGAGAAACAGAAAGAATTAATGGAGAAGATCCATGTTGGCGACACAGTTGAAGGAACAGTTAAGAACGTTACAGATTTCGGTGCATTCATCGATCTTGGCGGAGCAGACGGACTTCTTCACATCTCCGAAATGTCCTGGGGCAGAGTAGAGAACCCGAAGAAAGTATTCACTGTTGGCGATAAAGTTAAAGTTCTTATCAAAGAGATCAACGGAGAGAAGATCGCACTTTCCCTTAAATTCCCGGAAGCAAATCCATGGCTCACAGCAGCTGAGGACTTCGCTGTAGGAAACGTAGTTAAAGGTAAAGTTGCACGTATGACAGACTTCGGTGCATTCGTAGAGCTTGCACCTGGTGTAGATGCACTTCTTCACGTATCCCAGATTTCCAGAGAGCACGTTGCCAAACCTGCAGATGTACTGTCAATCGGACAGGAAATCGAAGCTAAGGTTGTTGACTTCAACGGCGAAGACAAGAAGATCAGCCTGAGCATGAAAGCTCTTGAGGCACCGGCTGAGGAAGCTGCAGAAGAATAATAACAGACAACAAAAATAGTTGTGTTGAATAACAGAGACTGCCGGATGGAAAGCTGCTTGCTGAATATCCGGCAGTTTTGTTGACAGAAGGGATAACAAGAATGCTCGAAGAAGGTATATTCGATATACATTGCCACATTGTGCCAGGAGTGGATGACGGAGCTGCGGATATTGAAGAAACAAGAAAATTATTGGAGATGGAATATAAGCAGGGAGTGAGAAATATTATTCTGACACCTCATTTCCGTTTTCGGATGTTTGAGACACCTCTGGAAAAAGTACAGAGACAATTCCGGCTTGCAGAAGAGGCGGCAGCAGATATCAGTAAAGATCTGCATCTTTACCTCGGATGCGAATTTCATGCAAATATGGAGATGCTTCCTATGCTTCGTGAGAAAAAAGTTTCTACCATGGCTGGTTCCAGGTATGTGTTGGTAGAATTCTCTCACAATTCAGAGGCATCCTATATCAGAGAACGCCTGTCTGCAATGCTTTCCGGCGGGTACAGACCCATTGTTGCACATATTGAACGATACGAAGCGACACGCACAGATCTGGACTTTGTAGAAGAACTGACAGAGATGGGAGCTTATATGCAGATCAATGCAGACAGCATTGTGGGAAAATGCGGCTTTTTTACAAAACGCTATTGTCAGAAGCTGATGAAGAATGACCTGGTTCATTTTGTAGGTTCTGACTGCCATGACAGCAGTAAAAGAATTTCCAGAATCGGGGAAGCCTATAGCTATGTAATAAAGAAAATGGATACAGACTATGCGAAACAACTTTTCATTCGAAATCCACAGAAAATCATAGATCAGAAAATTTAATGGATTTTGACCGAGTCAACTTTGTGGTCAGATTTTAAAGAATTTCAAAGAATAATGTCACTCGCAATTGACTTTTTATACGTACTACGGTAAAATGTATACGGTTTATGTAAAACTGTAACTGTCTGCTGTAAAATAAATCAGTCGGATAATTACAAAAACTACAATGAAAAAGGGAAAAGGAAAATATCAGATGTTAGACAATTTGAACAGCAAATTTGAGAGCAGCAGGGTGCAGGCACTTGATGTCAATGACGATGAAGTTGAAATTGATTTACTGGAAATATTTCATGCACTCAGAAAGAAAATTCTGCTGGTACTGATGGTTGCTCTTATAGGTGGCTGTATCGGAGCTGCATGTACACAGTTCCTGATGACACCAATCTACAGTTCAACATCCAGTATGCTTGTTCTCTCAAAGGAAACCACGCTGACATCTCTGGCGGATCTGCAGTTAGGTGCCAGTCTGACAAGTGATTACACAGTACTGATCACAAGTACCCCTGTACTGGAACAGGTAGTTACAAATCTGAACCTGGATATGACAGCGGAGGATCTGAAAGAGGATGTAACGATTAATAATCCGACAGATACCCGTATCCTTGAGATCACTGTTGATAATCCGGATTCTACAATGGCTAAGAAGATCGTAGATGAGATTGCGAATGTTTCCTCATCCTATATCGGAGACAAGATGGAGGTTATTCCGCCTAAGATCATCGAAGTTGGTAAGATTGCTACAGAGAGAACTTCTCCAAGTGTAATGAAGAACTCAGTAATTGGCTTCTTACTCGGATTTCTTGCATGTGCGGCAATCGTAGTTGTATACGCTGTAATGGATGATACTATCAAGACAGAAGAAGATATTGAGAAATATCTCGGTGTTTCTGTACTTGCCAAGGTTCCTGACAGAAAAGACTACGTAAACATGAAGAACAAGAAACCAAAGAGCAATAAGAAGAACAAGAAGCGTCGCTAGAGTAATGGAGGAATCTGAGCAATGAAGAAACTCAACTTAACAGATAAAAGAAAACCGGACTATTTCTACAGCGAAGCGATTAAAACGCTGCGTACAAATATCCAGCTGTCCGGTCAGAGCATAAAGACAATTCTGGTTACAAGCTGTTTTCCGAATGAAGGTAAGAGTGATGTAGTACTCAGCCTTGCACAGGAGCTTGGAAGCATCGGTAAGAAAGTTCTTCTTCTGGATGCGGATATCAGAAAGACTGCTTATGCAGGACGACTGGGAGTAGAAGAAGAGGTCAAGGGTCTTTCCCAGCTTCTCAGTGGGCAGGTAGGACTGCAGGATATTATCTATGAGACGAATTTCCCGAATATGGACATTATATTCGGAGGTCCGGCTGCACCAAACCCTTCAGGACTTCTCAGCGAGAACATTTTCAAGGTTTTTCTGAAAGAAGTCAGGGAATATTACAATTACATACTAATTGACACACCGCCGATCGGAACTGTAATCGATGCTGCGGTAATCGGCAGATGCTGTGATGGAGCGATCTTCCTGATCCAGCCAGGCAGCGTCAGATACAGAGATGCACAGAAGGCATTTGCACAGCTTGAGAGAAGCGGATGCCGTGTTCTGGGAGCTGTTATGAATAAGATAGACACCAGTAGCGACAAATATTACTCTTCTTACTACAAACATTATGGTGAATACTATCGCAGAAGCGATGATGAGTCCCAGAAATAATATCGCTGTCTGATAATCGTTCAGAAGTGATATCATAACCATAATTAACAGTAAAGGAAAATTGGGAAAAGTGAGCAGAAATAAGAAGAGAAAAGGGAAAAAGACAAATATTTTGCTGGGTTTTATCTGTATTATCCTGGTGGGGGTTCTTGGCACTATTCTTGTGATGAGCTATAATACAGAGCAGGAAGAAGCCAAACGTCTGACAGAACTTGCAGGTAACCAGCAGAGCGGAATCGAAGATTATGAAGCAGTAAAGGAACACGCTGCACAGTTAGAGAAGGCATCCTCCGAAGATGAGAATACAGAAGATGCCGATAACAGTGAGACAAAGAAGAGCAAGAAGAAAGAAGACACAGCCGGGGAAGAGGATGCAGAGGAGACCGCACAGGCAGAAGATACTGCTGAAGCGGAAACACCGAGAACAATTTCCGGTATCGTATGCTGGGGAGATGATCTGATCAATGGTGAGGAATCCAACACCTATTCCTACATGGCAGTGCTTCAGAAACTTCTGACAGACAACGGATATAACCTGACAGTGATTAACAAGACTCTTCAGGGCGGCGGCACACTTTCCATGATGAAGATGGCCGGTGTAAGTGATGAAACTCTTCAGGGATATATTGCGAAACATCAGCAGGCTGCAAATGGTGCGCAGCTGAATGTAACAGAGACAGGAATCCGTGATCTTACAGAAGAACAGACTACCAGAAATGATATGGACTGTGTACCTGTCATCTTCATGGGATACTATGGCGGATGGAATCATGATCCTGCAGAGCTTGCTGAGCAGCAGGAACAGATTTTAAATACATTCCAGAACAAAGACCAGTTCATTGTTGTGGGAACACGCCCTATGGATGGAAGCGTGACTTCTGAAGCACTTGATCAGGTGCTCAGCGAGAAGTGGGGCGAACATTATATCAGTCTTGCAAATGTGACACAGCAGCTGTCTGCTACTTATGAAGCACAGCAGGCTATGGCAGAGGCAGTGTTCCAGAAATTGCAGGAGCTTGGCTATATCAGCCAGAACTGAGTAAACGATTGAAGGAATGAAAATGAAAAAAACAGCAAAAGAAGCTGCGAGACAACGAAAGATTTATATGATTCTGATAATTATCCTGATCATAGTTCTTACAGTTTTGAGCGGCGGATATTATTTTATGATGCAGACAAAAGCAGCATCCCAAAGGACAAGCGGCAAGAACAGTGATGGTCAGAGTCAGACGAACCAAACATCTGGCAGTGATACTGTGGAATATAAGGGCGGGACATATAAATACAACGATCATCTCAGCAACTACTTATTTCTAGGAATTGATACAAGGAATCCGGTAGATACCTATCAGACACAGGAAGACGCCGGTCAGGCAGATGCGATTTTTGTGGTTTCCATGGACAGGGCAACAGAAGAAATTAAGGTGCTCTTTATTCCAAGAGATTCTATGACGGAGATTGAAGTTTTCAATCCATCCGGTAAAAGTCTCGGAGAGTCAACAGACCACATCAATATACAGTACGCATTTGGTGATGGCAAGCAAAAAAGCTGTGAACTGATGAAGACAGCAGTATCCAATCTGCTGGACGGACTGCCGATTCAGGGATATTGCTCCATGAATATGGATGGTATTCCGGTGATTACGGACTTTGTAGGTGGAGTTCAGATCACAGTGCCTGACAACAGCCTTGAGGATACATATCCGGAATTTAAAGAGGGTGCTGTTGTTAATATTACAGGTGAAAACGCAGAAAAGTTTGTACGATATCGAGACACTGACAAGACCCAGAGTGCTCTGGTCCGTCAGGAGAGACAGAAAACCTATCTCCAGGCATTAATTCAGAAAGCGCAGGAGAAGGCAGGAGAGGATGCCGGATTTGTGGCAGACCTCTATGACAGTATTAAGAGCTATACAGTTACAAACATGGGAAATGACATATTCGCGAAGTTGCTTACAGCATCCGGAAACGGCATCACTGATACAGAGACTGTACCAGGTGAGGGAAAGCAAGGTAAGAACTTTGATGAGTATCAAGTAGATAAAGATGCTCTGTCGGACTTGATTATTTCCATGTTTTATGAGAAAATTCAATAAACCGGTTAGAAGACAGCTGGTTTGGAATAAACTGTATGGTGGTAAATAGTCATTAATACTGTTATTATTACTCAGAGATAATTCGTACAGACTTCTTGTACGATTATCAATATAAAAATAATCCAAAAGGAGAGGTGCATTATGAAAATTGCAAAAAAATTCATGACACTTGCTTTAGCAACTGCCCTTGGAGTAGGATGTGCTACTGTAGGTGTCAGTGCAGCAGGAAGCCGCACAAGCGCAATTACAGTATCTGCTGAACAGTCTGCAATCTATGAAGTTGTTCAGAAGATCGAAGAAACAGAAGGATTTGCTGATCTGCAGGCAGAACTGCCGGCAGTAGCTGACGCTTTCAAACAGGTTAACGAAGGTAAAATGGAAGTTGCTGGTTTCGTTGACGTTCTGAAAACTCTTTCAGAAGAGACAACAGACGAAGAAGTTAAAGCAGCTATCGATGAACTCATTCAGAAACTTGACGGAAAAGAATTTGTTACAGGTTTTGATGAATTCAAAGTACTTGATGCAGACAAAGCAGAGAAGAATGCTGATGGTAAATATGAAGTAGAGATCTCTGTTCCAAGTATCACAGATACTATGGAGAACATTCAGCTTGTAGCTTACAGCAAAGAAGATGCAAAGAAATGGCAGATCGTTGATCCGATCAGCGTTGACAAAGAGAACAAAACTCTTGAAGTTGCATTAGATGATGGTGCTTTCTTCACTGTTGTTGCAGATGCTGAATAATTATTCGGTAATTTAGAAATAAAATGCAGCCGCCAGAAATGGCGGCTGTTTTTGTGCTCTGAAAAAAGTTATTGTATACTTTGCTTTCAGTAATACGAAATGTTTTAAACAGAAAATATTGACAAATTATGTTGAACTATGTAGAATAACCTATAGTGAAAACATGGATTTATGAAAACAGGGAGAGAAGAAAAAGAAAAATATGTATAGAAAAAGTTCTAAAGGCTGGCTGAAGCATTTTGATTTTATATTAATTGATTTAATCAGCCTGCATCTGGCATTCGTTTTATCATATGTTTGTCGTCATGGGATAGGAAACCCGTACAAGAATTTATTATACAGAAATATGGCATTTATGTTGACATTTATCGATTTTTTTGTGGTATTTCTGTTTGAGACTTTAAAAGGCGTATTGAGACGGGGATACTATCAGGAACTGGCTGCGACGGTTAAACACGTGATTCTGGTAATGCTTCTGGCAGTTTTATATTTATTTACAATTCAAGAGGGAACCTCTTTTTCCAGATCAGTTTTGTATTTTACAGCTGTGTTCTATATAATATTTGCATATGTGACAAGGATTTTGTGGAAGAAACATTTGCAGAAAAGAATGGAAAATGGAGGCGACCGTTCACTTCTGATTATTACAAGCAGTGATATTGCTGCTGAAGTGGTGCGCAGCATGCAGGAACATAATTACCAGCGATTTAATTTGGTTGGAATTGTGCTTGTGGACAAAGATATGAAAGGACAAAAGATAGAAGGAATTCCTGTTCTGGCAAATGAAGAAGATGCGGCAAATTATGTCTGCAGAGAATGGATTGATGAAGTTTTTCTTGTAATTTCTGAAAAATACCCTTATCCACAGAAGCTAGCAGATCAGCTGTTAGAAACAGGTGTAACGGTGCATTTAAATCTGGCAAAGATGGCAGATGCGATAGGAAAGAAGCAGTTGGTAGAGAAGCTGGGCAATTATACAGTATTGACAACCAGCATAAACTATGCAACTGTGAAGCAGGTAGTTATGAAGAGAAGCCTGGATATTATAGGTGGATTGGCAGGATGTATTTTGACAGGAATAATTTTCATATTTGTGGCACCTGCAATCTATATTCAGTCGCCAGGTCCGGTTTTCTTCTCACAGGTCCGAGTGGGAAAGAACGGCAAGAAGTTTAAGATGTATAAATTCCGCAGCATGTACATGGATGCCGAGGAGCGGAAAAAAGAACTGATGAAAGACAACAGAGTTGAAGATGGCATGATGTTTAAGCTGGAATTCGATCCACGTGTAATAGGAAATAAAGTCTTGCCAAATGGAGAAAAGAAAACTGGAATTGGTAATTTAATAAGGAAAACAAGCCTGGATGAATTTCCACAATTCCTTAATGTACTAAAAGGAGACATGTCGCTGGTAGGCACAAGACCACCGACATTGGATGAATGGGAGAAGTATGAATTGCATCATCGAGCACGACTTGCGATAAAACCAGGGATTACTGGTATGTGGCAGGTGAGTGGGAGAAGCGATATTACGGATTTCGAGGAAGTTGTGAAACTGGATATGAAGTATATTGCGAATTGGAACTTTGGATTGGATATTAAGATTTTGATTAAGACGGTGGCTTCGGTTTTGAGACATGAAGGGTCGATGTGAGTGAAAGACCGGAAGTGGAGAATAGTTAGTAGAAGAGGAGACAATGGAAGAGAAATTTAGAGTGGCGATGTTTGGGCAAAAGCGTCTGTCTAGAGAAGGCGGGATTGAGATTGTTGTAAAAGAACTTTGTACTAGAATGGCACAGGCTGGATGTCAGGTGACCTGCTATAACAGAGCGGGGCATCATGTGAGTGGCGCTGAGTATGATGATAAAACAGAATATGAAGGGATTTGTCAGAAGTCGGTTCCTACTATTGAAAAAAAAGGGTTGGCCGCAGTATCTTCTTCTGCTTTTGCTGCAGTTTATAGTGCGTTTGGAAAATATGATGTGGTACATATCCATGCAGAAGGACCAGCTTTTTTTTCATGGTTGCCGAAATTGTTTGGAAAAAGAGTAGTCGTTACGATTCATGGCATTGACTGGCAACGTGAAAAATGGAAATCTGGTTTTGGATCAAAATTTATCCATCAAGGTGAAAAAAATGCTGTGAAATATGCGGATGAAATTATTGTTTTGAGTAAAGGAGTCCAAGACTATTTCTCAAAAATATATGGTCGAGAAACATGTTTTATTCCGAACGGTGTGAATAGACCAAAACTTCGGGAAGCTGAGATGATTTCTAAAAAGTTCGGGATAAGCAAAGATTCTTATATTTTGTTTCTGGGAAGGCTGGTACCAGAGAAAGGTATTCGGTATCTAGTTGAGGCATTTAAGCAGGTAAAAACCGATAAAAAACTTGTGATAGCCGGAGGTTCCAGCGATACAAATTCGTTTATGAAGGAGTTGCAGGAACTGGCAAAAGCAGATGACAGAATCATTTTTACAGGATTTGTTCAAGGACAATTGCTAGATGAGTTATACAGTAATGCTTACATTTATACACTTCCTTCAGACTTGGAGGGAATGCCGCTGAGTCTTTTGGAAGCGATGAGTTATGGAAACTGTTGTGTGGTCTCAGATATTCCGGAGTGTACAGAGGTCGTCGAAGATAAGGCTTTGATTTTTAAAAAGGCAGATATAAACGATCTTAGGGATAAATTGCAGAGTACCTGTGATTATCCGAGAATGGTGACGAAATTAAAACAGCAGGCGGCTGATTTTATCTGTAAGAAATACAACTGGGATGATGTTGTGGAGGAAACAATGCAGTTGTATAGAAGAGTGAGAAAGTGATATATGAGGTTGAGAATATGAGAGTTCTTTTTATAAATAATCTCATTTAACCAAAAGAAGGCAGTGAGATATGATATTTATCATGTGCTTGAAAAGTTGCATCTTGTTCATCTGTTTGGTAATAACTTATTTACATATATCTTTACAGCGGTTGCGGTCATTTGCGACTCTGCCGTGTTCTCAGTATGTGCAAAGTGGTTCTTAAACAAAATCGAATCTATCGTAAAAGAGAGAATAAACAATAGGAGAGTTAATCATGTCTGAAGAAAAGAAGTTAAATGGTACGGTTATCGTCACTTACCGCTGCAACGCTCGTTGCTCCATGTGTAACCGTTATAAAGCACCTTCCAAACAGGAAGAAGAAATCAGCATTGAGACCATCAAGAAGTTGCCGAAGATGTACTTCACGAATATCACTGGCGGTGAGCCCTTTATTCGTACTGACCTAAAGGATATCGTGCGAGAGTTATACAAGAAGTCTGACCGCATTGTCATTTCGACCAACGGTTTCTTTACAGACCGTATCGTTGATCTGTGCAAGGAATTCCCGCAGATTGGTATCCGTATTTCCATCGAAGGTCTGGAGCAGACCAATAATGAGATTCGTGGTTTGCAGAACGGTTTCCAGCGTGGTTATAGCACGCTGAAAAAACTGCGTGAGATGGGCATGAAGGACGTTGGTTTTGGTATGACCGTCCAGGACAAGAATGCTCCGGATCTGGTTCCTTTGTACAAGATTTCCAACGAGATGGGCATGGAGTTTGCGACTGCTTCTTTGCACAATAGCTTCTACTTTGTTGAGGCAAAGAATATTATCCATGACCGCCCAATGGTTGCAAAGAACTTCGAGAATCTGGTTAATGAGCTTCTTCGTAGCAACAGCCCGAAAAAGTGGTTCCGTGCCTACTTTAACCATGGTCTGATTAACTACATCTACGGCCAAAAGCGACTGCTGCCTTGTGACATGAGCTTCGATACCTTCTTCATCGATCCGTATGGTGATGTTATGCCTTGCAATGGTACCAAAGATAAGGAAGTCATGGGAAATTTGAACATCCAGAGCTGGGACGAGCTGTGGAATAGCTTGCAGGCAGAGGAAGTCCGCAAGAAAGTTCGTTGCTGCGACCGTGACTGTTGGATGATTGGTTCAGTTTCTCCGGCTATGCACAAGTACATCTGGAAGCCTGCTACCTGGGTTTTGGTGCATAAGTTTAAGGCTCTGTTCACCAAGCATCCGTACTCTATGTACGAGCTGAAAATCTGCCGTGACTATCGTCAGGGGAAGGTCACCAGAGAGGAACTCGATAAGTGTAGCACATGTGACATGAACTGTGTTGTAAATAATGGATTGAGTGAAGCGAGTAAAGCACAGTTGGTTGGTAGAACCGGCGAAGAGATTGTTGATGCTGATATTGCGAAGCAGATGAAAGAGTAAGGGAGGATACACATGTCAAAACATGAGTTAAGCAAACTACAAGAGGCAGAACTGGATATTTTTAAGGAATTTATCCGTATTTGTCAAGAAAATCATTTAAGATACTTTATATGTGGAGGAAGCTTTTTGGGGGCAATCAGGCATAAGGGCTTTATTCCTTGGGATGATGATATCGATGTTGCAATGCCTCGACCCGATTTTGAAATATTCCTGCAAATTGCTCCTCGATTACTTCCAGAAGATTTGTATCTGAGTACATATAAACTCGGTGCAGAACACATCACTTTAGTTGCTATGATTATAAATAAGCATAAAGACTTTGTGTTAAATAATGCAGCAAAGCAAGTAAGAACCGGAGCGTGGGTGGATATTCTGGTTATTGATGGAGCACCTGAACCGGGATTGAAACGAAAGGCCTTTGGCATTGTGTATATGTACCATCGAATGATGAATCAGTTCGCACATTTCGATGAAATTGTGAATTTAAACAAGGCACGTCCGTGGTATGAAAATCTTGCCATTCAATTTGCACGGATTTCGAAGATTGAAAAACACCTTGATCCAGTCCGAGTGGGGGAGAGATTTCACAAGTTTCTTCAGGCGAATCCTTATGATACAAGTCGATATGTAGCAACATTTATGGGGGCTGCAAAGATGAATGAAATATTGCCTCGAGAAATATATGGCGAAGGAACAGACTATGAATTTGAAGGATTGAGCGTAAAGGGACCGGATCGATATAATGCGTATCTATCGCATTTTTACGGTTCCTATATGACACTGCCGCCATTGAATGAAAGAAATCGTCACAATGTGACAGTAAATAAGGGGGGGGGCAAGAACTAATCCTTGTATTTTCATCAGCTTTCCATTTGCATACTATCCTGCTGATGGGAGGTGTGCTTAATGCCTGAGGTTAAAAATACCCAGAATGGTGAGTTGCAAAAGATCCAACTTAATATCTTACGAGAATTTGATTTTTTTTGTCGTGAACATAATATTAAATATTATATCATTGGCGGTTCCGCCATTGGTTGCGTTCGTCACAAAGGTTTTATTCCTTGGGATGATGATATCGATGTTGGTTTGTTTAGGAAAGACTATGATCGTTTTGTTGAATTAGCACATCAAAAGTGGAATGGTAAAATTCAAATTAGAAACTATAAGTTTACTGATGACTTTTACCATTGTCTGACACATGTGGTAGACACAAGCGTAACAGTGATTGATCATGCAAGAATCAAACCGGTGTATACAAACGTGTGGATTGATGTTAATCCTTTAGATGGATTCCCGAGGTTTGCAATTCGGAGAAAATTGCACTATATGCACCTTAGAACAATAAAAACACTGATTGTTCTATCTAAATTCGAAGCGCTCTTTGATATGAATAAAAGGAGAAGCAAGGTGGAGCAATTTGTGATATCTATTATAAAAAAAGTTAATTTCGCTCACCATTTTGATACGAAAAAATTGATTAGTAAGCTGGAAAATGGCCTAAGAAAATATGATGCAAGAAAAGAAAGGTATGTCGGCAATTTTCTTGGAAGATATAAGGAAAAAGAAATTATGCCGACGGAAATTTTTGACGAAACAATATTGATGGATTTCGAGTCATTGCAAGTGCCTGTTATGAAGGATTATGACACATATTTAAGGAATTTATATGGTAATTATATGCAATTGCCTCCGAAGGATGAACAAATTAATCGTCACGCTATGGAGATAATTTATAAATGAGGTTGATTGAAATATGTCAGAAGTTACTCGATTTAAAAAGGAAAACACAGAAAAGCAGCTGTCAAATAGTGAGATTAAGGAGCATCTATTAGAGATGCTTGTAGAGTTTGCAGAATTTTGTGACAAGAATGGACTGCGCTATTATTTATCGGGAGGAACTCTATTAGGGGCGGTTCGCCATAAAGGATTTATCCCGTGGGATGATGATGTCGATTTGATGATGCCAAGAAAAGATTACGAAAATCTTCTTTACCTTTGGCACGATGATCGTTATTGCCTGTCGAGCTGCGAAAAAAATAGGGATTACAATACACCCTTTGCACGTATATGGGATACTACAACAAAATTGCGTTGGACTGTCATTAATGAAAAAGAAATTGGCGTGTTTATGGATATTTTTCCGTTAGACGGATTCCCTACTGGAGATTTGCAGACAAAAATACATTTGATGCGTATTAAGATGCTCAGATCATTAGTAAATGCAGAAGTAAGACAGAAGTTTTTGAAAAATGAGAAATTCAGACTAATAAAGTTACTTTTAAGAAAACTGTTTCGTAAAAGCGGCAATCACTACGCTCAGAGACTAAATGTTGTAGCAAAAAAATATAAATTTGAATCATGTCAGTATGTTGGAGTAAAAACAACAACAGTTCATCTTTTTCGAGAAAAAAATCCAAAGTCTATTTATTCTGAAACAGTTTATTTGCCGTTTGAGCATTTATTTCTACCGGTACCCGTTGGTTATAATAAGTATCTAACGCACCTGTACGGAGATTATATGCAGTTGCCGCCAGAGAACGAAAGACATTCAAAGCATGAGTTCGTAATTTGGAATATAACCTCAGGGGGGGGAAGATAACTTGCCTGTTTAAATATGTGATACCTCTTGAAGAAAAGAGGTGTGCATAATGGGAACATATCTGACATTAAAGAGGCTGGGAAAAGCTGATTGCGGAGAAAGAATGACTCAGGCAGAGAGTAGAAAGGTTCAACTGGATATGTTGGACTCATTAGCATCGTTTTGTGATAAGAATGGTCTACGGTATTTCCTGTCTGCGGAACTTTACTGGGGGCAATTCTGCGTCACGGATTTATTCCTTGGGAGGATGACATAGATGTGAATATGCCTCGGCCTGATTGTGAGAAGTTGATGGAACTGACTAAGGGCGTTTTGAACGGCTATACCTTGGCTGACCCGATATGGTTGGTTTTTCAATGGGTTGTGAATCTTACCGATTTTATAATCTTAATACTGTCGTGAAAAGTTATAGTGGTGGCGTCACAAAAAATGTCCAATTTACTACCCCATTTTTATCGATATTTTCCCCATTGAAGGTTTGCCGGACAGTAATTCTGCCACGAAGAGACATTACACAAAGCTAGTGTCTCTTCGGAAGATGTAACGCTCGTCGAGCTTGGAATATATGGTGGCAAAAAGTATGGCAGCTCATGTATTCCACGTGTTTAGCCGTATCCCAGTCTGGATGGTGGGATATCGGCGGTGGAGTCAACTGGTGCAGCAAGTGACCCAGAAATATAGCTTTGAGTTGTGTAATTATGAGGGTGTCATGACTGCACCGGTTCATACCACGGAGGAAAGGGGTAAAAAGAGTGACTATCTGGAAGTAATAGATGTAATATTTGAGGAAAAGCATTACCATGCACCCAAAAACTATGATACATATTTGACTCAGCTATACGGAAATTATATGCAGATACCGCCAAAGGAAGAGAAAAAGTCGTATCACGATTTTTATATGTACTGGACAGTAAAAAAATAGTTTATTAGGAGGACAAACAAAATGGTTGTAGCATTGTTAACCGCAGCCGGAAGCGGAACCCGGATGCACCAGGACATTCCGAAGCAATTTATTCACGTTGACAACAAGCCAGTTATTATTCATACAATGGAAGCCTTCCAGAAGCATCCAAGCGTTGATGCCATTATGGTGGTTACAATCGATTCTTGGAGCGAGGTGCTTTGGGCCTATGCCAAACAGTTCAACATCACAAAGCTGCGCTGGGTTATTCCGGGTGGCACAACTGGTCAAGAATCAATTCGCAATGGTCTGGATGCTCTGATAAAAGAGCTTTCCTATGATGATATTGTCATGGTTCATGACGGTAATCGTCCGCTGGTATCGTCAGAAGTGATTTCCAATAGCTTGGTGACCTTTGCTGCACACGGGAGCGCTGTAGCGGTAATTCCATGCACGGAAGTCGTTTTCGAGAGTGATAACGGTATATCTTCCTGTGTTTCTACGGAAAGGGAAAAATTATTCCGGACACAGACACCTCATACTTACAAACTGGGTGAACTTCTTGATGCACATAAAGAAGCGGAAAAACGTGGACTGACTGGTATGGCAGCATCCTGTATGCTGATGAAAGAGCTTGGCAGAATGACATATTTTTCTAAAGGCTCTGAGGAGAATATGAAGATTACTACTTTGGAAGATCTTAAAATTTTCAAGGCACTGTTGCACACAAAGGAGGATGCTTGGCTGAAATGATCAAATATGATTCATCCTATTGGGAAGATGTTGATAGGGTATTGCAATGTGTTCCCAATCTTCAGAAAATTCATGGAAAATCAATCTTGATTACTGGGGGAACCGGTATGATTTGCTCCTCTCTTGTGGAACTGCTTTTTCACCTGAACGAGAAGTACAGCGCTAATATCCAAATTATTTTGGCGGGCAGAAGTCTGGAGCGAACTTGTAAGCGATTCTACAGGTGGGTCAATAAAACTGATTTTACCTTTGTTCAATATGATGCCACGGAGAAGCAGGAATTATCGATCTCAGTGGATTATATTGTTCACGGAGCCAGCAATGCAAGCCCTGCTGTCTATGTGAAAGAGCCGGTGGAAACGATTCTTGCAAACATTGTAGGGTTGCAAAGTCTGCTCTCTATGGCAGTGAAAATGAAGAGTGAACGAGTGTTGTATATCTCTTCCAGCGAAGTGTACGGCAATAAAGCAGAAAACCGACCCTATCAGGAAACTGATTATGGCTATGTGGACATATTGAATCCGCGTGCAAGTTATCCGTGTGCCAAACGGACTGCAGAAACGCTATGTATCGCATATGGTGAGGAGTATGGTCTAGATACTGTCATTGTTCGACCTGGGCACATTTATGGACCGTCTATTACGGACTCGGATTGTAGAGCATCTGCGCAGTTTACCAGAAATGCGGTTCGGGGCGAGGATATCGCGATGAAAAGTGCAGGACTGCAGCTACGCTCTTATTGTTACACGTTGGACTGTGCCTCGGCGATTCTGACCGTTTTATTGAACGGGGAAAAAGGAAATACTTACAATATTTCCAATAAGAATTCGGTTGTGACCATTGGCGATATGGCAAAGGCTCTGGCAAAGGCAGTCGGCAGACAAGTAGTCTATGAAAACGCCTCCGAGACGGAGATAAAGGGATATAATCTGATGTCCAATTCATCTTTGGATGCCGAGAAGCTGGAGGTCTTGGGGTGGAGGGCTGAGTTTGGCTTGCAAGAGGGCGCTGAGAAAACAGTTGGATATTTCGAAGGGGGACCTTTGCCCCTTTAAGAGAATATGGAGGTATATAATATGCAGTATTATATAGATATTGGAAGAAAGAAGAGAAATACTGCAGGGGCAAAAGCTCCAAGAGATATTTCTGAGATATGTCGGCAGCGAGGAATGCATCGTTTTAGAATGCCTATGCTACCAACAGAATGCTGTAAACTTTATCAAAAATTGTGGATTCTGATAGTTGGCACATATTATTGGTGGAAACTAGAACACATGGTATCAGAGGGGGATATTGTGATTTATCAGCATCCGATGTATGGTAATCGGGTAGCAGAGAGATATATTCCCCATATTCAGAAGCGGAAAAAGGTTCAGTTTATCGCTGTGATTCACGATTTGGAATCTTTACGTAAGGGAATTGACGGCGTTATTTCCCAAAATCAAAAGACCAGCAATCTGGCAGATAATATCTTGTTGAAATATTTCGATGTGGTTATTTGTCATAATGATTATATGAAGCAGTATCTGATTAGTCAGGGTTTTGAAAAGGAAAAGCTGGTCAGTTTAAATATATTTGACTATCTGAATGGTTGTGGTAAGACTCAGCCATCGAAAGGAAAGGACTTTTCTATTGCAATTGCAGGAAATCTTGCACCCGGAAAATGTGCCTATATTTATGATATTTTTGGCGTAGATGGAACAAAAAATCCAGGACTGAGGGTTCATTTGTACGGTAGCAATTATGCAGAAATCAATCAGTGCGAAAATATGATATATCATGGCTCATTTTCACCAGAGGACTTGCCGGAACATTTGGAGGGAGCGTTCGGTCTGGTGTGGGACGGAACTTCTGCGGAGACTTGTATCGGCAACACGGGAGAATATTTGAAGTACAACAATCCCCATAAAACTTCCTTGTATCTGTCCAGCGGGATACCGGTGATTGTTTGGAGCAAAGCGGCTATTGCAGACTTTGTGATAAGGAACGGCGTGGGAATTGCGGTGGATAGCCTGTATGATGTGAATGATCGAATATCAGAAATCTCTGAGGCTGATTATGCCTCCATGTGTGAAAATGTGGATTGCATAGGGGTAAAATTGCGGTCAGGAGGCTATTTTATGGCTGCACTGGATGAAAGTCTTCGTATATTAAGAGAAAGTGACTACAGCCATCACCTTAAATCATAATGGAGGATATTGGCATGATAATTCGGATAAAGAAACCTAAGGGTCAGGACATTGTATTCTGGATATCATATGCTTTGTTCCTGATATTTGGGATACTAAGCACGTCTTTTTATTATAAGTATTTTATAGGAACTCCATATAGCATGATCAAATACTTCTGTATTGGCCTGCTTTTTTTTCGGGAGCTTAGTATAGGAAAATATAGCATCCAAAGTTTTCTGACCGGTCTTATGTTTGTGGCACTTGTTTTGATTACGCGGTCGCAGGCTTCGGTTTCGACTGTAGCGTTTATACTTATTTATATATTCTGTGCACGAAACGTCGAGTTTGAGGACATAGCGTGGTTCTCAATTTGGATTAGCTCGATCACGATGGTCTTTATTATAGTAAGTGCACAGTTGGGAATCATTCAGGATTATATCTATTCAAATGTAGCAAGAGTGCGTCACTACTTGGGGTTTCGCTATGCCTTGTTTGGGCCAACTTTTTTGTTCAATATTACTGGTCTGGTTTTATATGTGAAGAAAGCAAAAATCAAATGGATAGAGCTTTCTGTTTTAGTTGCCATAAATTGGTGGATGTTTGTAATGACAAACTCAAGATTGTCGTTTTATCTGTCGGTCTGGATGGTTTTCGTATTTGGAGTATTGAAGGTTAGACCTAACCTTTTGAGATCCAAGCGTGTTTTGTGCTGGGGGATGGTGTTTGCATTTGTGTTCTCTTTCGTTATTAGTGTATATTTTACCGTAACGTATAATCCTGACGTAGAATGGAAGTATCAATTGAACACCGTATTGGGAGGGAGACTTCGGTTAGGTCAAAGCTCGTTGCTGCAAAGTGGAATTTCTCTTTTTGGACAAAAGGTGGAGATGGTAGGAAATGGTCTAGATGCTTTTGGAAATAAGAACATAAATCCATATAATTATGTAGATTCGTTTTATATTCAGATTTTACAGCGATATGGGATTATTTTTTCAATCGTATGGATTACCATTTTAACATTTACATTGTATTACAGCTATAAGATAAATGATTACTATATGATGACATGCCTTGTCTTTATTGCAGGACATTGTGTCATTGATGATTTATCACTGAGCCTCTATTATAATACATTTTGGTTTGCTGGCAGTATAGTTATGAAGAACTGGCACGCCGTACTCCGACAAATGAAACCTCAAAAGCGAAAACGTTTAGGGAGAGCTCGATAGACAGAGGAATGAAGGAAATATGAAGAGATACAAGTCAATTAAGTGAAATTTCATCCTCCAGAACGCCATCCTTAATCTCACATTTTTTTTTGCCCAGCTAGGCATTCCTACTTATGTGATACGAGTATGCGCGAAAGTAAGATATAACCGAGAAGATCTGACTCGGACAACACATAAGCTGTTAGTTATTAACATTGCAATGTATGTGATCTCCTATGCTACATATTGGGGTCGCGTCCTATAAAGGCGGAGCAAAGAAGATAAAATAATTAAAAAAATGCAATGAAAAAATTCTAAAGTTTCAATTAGAAAAGTACATATAGTATATTGGAATCTATGCGAGGAGAATAGACTTGAAACAAACTTCAATCAAAAAAAATTTCATAATGAATGCATTACTTACAATGTCATCATTTATTTTTCCCTTAATTACATTTCCATATGTTTCCCGAATTTTATCACCAGAAGGCACCGGCAAGGTGTCTTTTGCTAATTCGGTGATTGCATATTTTGCATTATTTGCGCAGTTAGGAATTCCGACTTATGGGATTCGCGCCTGTGCGAAGGTAAGGGATAATAAAGAGAAACTGTCCAGGACAGTGCAGGAAATATTTATTATAAATATGGTTATGACAGTAATAACCTATATTGCGTTTGGGATAACATTGGCATGTGTGCCACGGTTACAGACAGAACGACCGCTGTTTCTGATTATGAGCACTACTTTGTTGTTTAATGCAGTCGGGCTGGACTGGCTGTATCGTGGTTTGGAAAAGTATACATATATTACAGTCAGGTCAATCTTATTTAAATTTATCGCTCTTCTTGCAATGTTTGCGCTGATTCACCAGAAGAGTGACTATGTTATTTACGGTGGTATTTCCATTTTTGCGGCATCAGCTTCTAATATTTGCAATTTGGTGAATGTCCATCGGTATATCCAGATCAGGCCAGTAGGAAAGTATCAGTTCCGGAGACATTTAAAACCTGTCATGATTTTTTTCGCAATGTCATGTGCTACAACGATTTATACCAATCTGGATACGGTTATGCTAGGCTTTATCAAGACAGACATTGATGTAGGATATTATAATGCTGCGGTAAAGATCAAAAGCGTATTGTTGGGAATTGTTACTTCCTTAGGAACAGTACTGTTACCTAGAGCTTCTTATTATATTGAGCATCATGAAATGGAAGAATTCCGGAGGATTACGAAAAAGGTAATCAATTTTGTTTTCCTGATTGCAGTGCCGCTTACATGTTATTTTATCTTATATGCGAAGGAAGGAATATTATTCCTTTCGGGGGATGAGTATATGCTGGCAGTTATTCCTATGCAGATTATTATGCCAACAATCATATTTATAGGTCTGACTAATATCATGGGAATTCAGATGCTGGTTCCGATGGGATGCGAGAAAATAGTTCTATATTCGGAAATTGCAGGAGCTGTTGTTGATTTGGCTTTGAATACATTATTAATTCCGCGTCTGGCATCAGCCGGTGCGGCTATTGGTACACTTGTTGCGGAAGGTGTTGTGTGGATTGTACAGTTTGCGGCATTGAGAAAAGAGGTTACGCCTGCTTACAGGAATGTGCATTATGGAAAAGTTGTATTGTCAACAGTAGTTGGCATGGTAAGTTCCGGATGGGTTAAGACGCTGGGAATGGGGAATTTTGCTACGTTACTGGTGTCTGCGATTCTTTTCTTTAGTGGATATGCAATAGTTCTGACTGTGTTGAAAGAACCGCTTGTGTGGGAAATCAAAAATCAGGTATTTACAAAAGTTAAAGGCATGATAAAGTAGCATTATTTAAGATATGCGTATGATGAAAGGGGAATAATGAAATGTATGATTATCTGGTAGTAGGTGCAGGATTATATGGAGCTGTTTTTGCTCATGAGGCGAAGGCAGCAGGCAAGTCGGTTCTGGTGATCGATAAGCGACCGAATATTGCAGGAAATGTTTTTACGGAGAAGATAGAGGGAATTAATATCCACAAATACGGTGCACATATTTTCCATACAAATAATGCAAAAGTATGGAATTATATCAATTGCTTTGCGACATTTAACCGTTTTACCAATTCACCGGTGGCAAATTATAAGGGTGAGCTTTATTCCATGCCTTTTAATATGTATACGTTTAATAAAATGTGGGGTGTGGTGACACCAGAGGAAGCAGCTGCGAAAATTGAAGAACAGAAGAAGGAAATCACAGGGGAACCCAAGAATTTGGAGGAGCAGGCAATCTCACTGGTTGGTCGTGATATTTACGAGAAGCTGGTAAAAGGATATACAGAGAAGCAGTGGGAACGTGACTGTAAGGAACTGCCGGCTTTTATTATAAAGAGACTTCCTGTACGTCTGACTTTTGACAATAATTATTTTAATGCGCTTTACCAGGGAATTCCAGTGGGGGGTTATACAAAGATGGTGGAGAACCTGCTGGAAGGAATTGAGGTCAGATTAAATGAAGATTATCTGGCGAAGAAGCAGGAATATGACCAGCTTGCCGAGAAGGTGGTCTATACAGGAGCGATAGATGCTTATTTTGATTACCGTCTTGGAAATCTGGAATATCGTTCTGTTCGTTTTGAAAATGAAGTTCTGGATATTCCAAACTTTCAGGGAAATGCTGCTGTGAATTACACAGACCGTGAAACACCATGGACGAGGATTATTGAGCATAAATGGTTTGAGTTTGGCAAGGATGAAGATGGAAATGATCTTCCTAAGACAGTCATCAGTCGGGAGTATTCCTCTGAATGGAAACCGGGAGATGAGCCTTATTATCCGGTTAATGATGAGAAGAACAGTAATCTGTACAGGAAGTATAGAAAACTGGCAGATGCGGAGAAGAAGGTGATCTTTGGAGGACGCCTGGGAGAATATAAGTATTATGATATGGATCAGGTGATTGCCGCGGCGTTGAAGAGGTGTGAAAAAGAGCTGGAGTAAAAGTAATTTAAGAGTCGACTTTATGAAGTGCGAATAAAAGAAATACAGCAGGTCCAAAAGCACTATAAGAACGGAAGAACAGAGAGAAGTGAAACTATTTGTTGGCAAGTAGCTCAAACAGTGATGAAGAAGATAAATGATGACATACAAAAGAGAAATTTTTCTCTTTCTTACGAAATGTTTTCAGCCTGATGGGGTTCCAGTTTAATAGGAACTATGATACAATAATGAGTAATAGGATGATGTACATTTTGACCGTAAAAGCAGAGAATATATTTAATATACCATTAGAAAAAGCAGGTGATTATGGTGACATTTGATAAAAAGGAAATTGCGAATTGTAAAGCTCAATATGAATTGATTTGCAATAGAAAGTTAGTACAAATAACAGAAAAGGGATTTTGGGATTATCATCAGGCAAGAACTTCTATTTATCATGGGGTTTGTTTGGATATTGATGACACACTGACCTTTAATTGTCTGACGGAGAGAAGAGCCATTGTCGAGGTACTGGCAACTTTGACTAAAAGAAATGTTATTATATGTTTTATTACCGGACGAGGAAAAACAAAAGCTTTTGAATTTTTGCTGCAATTAAAGGAGGCGGTTTGTCAGTATGACTCGGAGATTCGAGAACGACAATTTGGGCGTTGGTATTGTATAACAAATAATGGTGTAACCTTGTTTAGTAATGACTATATTAAGGATTATGATTTTATGGGAAGAAGCATTAATCTCGTTACTTCTGAAATAAAGTCTGAATATTTGTCTTGTAAAAGAAATATGCAAAGAGAAATTGCCAGTATTATTGCGGAGAAAACTGGATTATCAGTTGATAAGGTCATTGATGACTCTAGGATAAGTACTTCTGAAAATAGTCTTAGATTTCCTGTTTCTGAAAAATATGCAGAATATATGGATGACGAGTTAATAGATAAATTAAGAAAATTGGTTGCGAAAAAATATCATAAAGAATTTGGTGTCAGTAGAGGTGTGTATAATAAAAACAATAAAACAGTTATAGAAGTTTCTATGACAACAAAGGGCAAGGCAATTTCGCAAGTAGAGAAATATCTAGGAATTCCACAGAATAAAATGGTCAGAGTGGGGGATCAAGGTGATTTTTCTGGAAATGATTATGAAATGTTAAATTGTGCATGTGGTTTTTCTGTTGGGAGATATTCTAAAGAAGATGGTTGTTGTTGGCCAGTGATAGAGGAATTTATGTATGGCGACATGGATATTGTCACAGGACCAAAGGCAACGGCAATTTTGTTAAAATCATTAAGAATTTTTTCGACAATTTGTCTGGAGACACCAAGTAAGGAAAGTTATTCTCCAAAGCTTGCAATGAGTGAGCAAATCAATATTGCGGCTAACAGAGATACAAATAATTATTATGAAAATCAGATTAGACATTCATTTAAAAATGGAAACCAGATGTTTACTGAATTAAGTGATATTATTGACAGAACAACTGGTGGATTTTTTGTTTCAGATGCAGAATATGCACTTTTGAAGGCTAAAAACCCAGATCATATATTATTTAAAATATATGACAGAAAAGTATACTCTTCTAAAAAGAATCCACGATTAAGATTTGCCTTACATACGGATGATGGTCTATTGCTAAGGGGACCTCTTAATTATTATTATGGTCTTGCGTTCAGAAAAAATAAAAGGATAACAAATAAAGAAGCAAAACGATTGAATGAGAATAGAATTAATTTCTTTAAAATTAGCTTGGCTGCGCTGAAACAAACAAAAGTTGATGCAAGTGATGTGACGGCGCGAAAAGCTATTTTAGGAATTCTTGATTCAGTTAGGGATTATTTGCTTATATATATTAATTTCGAATTGCAAAGCCGTGCTGAAAATGAAGATGTTCTATATGTTGTTAATAAAGAAGATTGCAAATTGTTTGATATATTTGCTATGGCAAAAAAAAATCTTTGCTTTATGTATAATTCTTTGTTTGGAATTATTGATGCTAACTATATTAAAGATATAGAGATTTTTTTAGAAAAGTCAGTTCTTCCTGCTGCTCAAAGAGCAAATGAAAGCATTAAGCGTTTAGAAATGGAATTTAATTATAATAAAGCTTTTCGTGTCTGGCGTGAAATTGATTCATTTTATGAAAATGTTATTGCTATAGATACTTCATTGCATAGATTTGTAAACGAAAGAAATACAATTAATCATAAGGTTTATTTTTATGGAATAAGATATGGATCATTGGAGCTTCCGATTATTGCCTCTATGTTACTTGATATAAAGTATAGGTATTTTAATATAGATTATTATACGGGTGCTGTATGTTTAAATTCTGATTATAGTAGTAACCATAAAGAAGTTTTGGAGACAGATCGTTATCTGAATAAGGTTATGGGAAAACAGGGTAAAGAAGATAAAAAGGAGCTTCATGTACTTATGGATGATAATCTTGTTACTGGGCGAACCCTTCAGATAGCAATTAATTTGTTGGTAAATGCTGATATTTATCCGGAAAAAATATTTGTTGTTAGATATCCAGCTTTAAACCGCATTGAGCATATGTTTTTGCCAAATCATGGTGCACCTGATGTAGATTTATTTTGGCAATTTGTATATGGTTTAACATCTCCAACTCCATATACAAAATTAGATGTACCGTATGGATATAGTAATATGGAAGAGGATAAGTACCTTGATTTTCTTGGTGAGTTTAATAAAACTAGAACATACATAGACAGATTATTGTATAAGAATGGTTTGTTTGTAGCAGGTGGAGAGGTGAAAAAATGAAGCGATTTATTGGATTGGGAGATTTTGTGTTGGACATTGTTCACAATTCTTATAATGAAGTTATTGGTTATTATCCTGGAAGCTCTGTTTGGAATGATCTTATGAATTTAAAAGAAATAAAACCTGAAAATCTGTGTGAGTGTATTGCTACGGTAGGAAATGATGAAACAGGAGATTTCTTGAAACAGGAAATCTCCAAAAGGGGAATCAATGTTAAAAATCTTAAAGTAGTCTCTAAGAACTCAAAACGATTTAATATAATAATTGATGGCGAAAACACTAAATGTCAGTATGAATGTCCTAATTGTGGAAGTAAAATTTGGTATTCAGATGCAAAGCTTCCAAAGATTAACTATCTGGAATATATTTTACAAAAGAATCAATTCGGCATCGTGGTGTTTGATAGTGTAAAGAAAGATATTTTAGGAGTAGCGGCTCAGTTTCAAAGTATAGGGTGGAAACTTGCTTTAGATTTGGGGTATATTGCTCATCTACGATACATGAGTAAAAACAGGATTAAAGAATTGTTTTCGATATTAATCGATTATTTTCAGACTAACTCAAAAGTTTGTAAATTTCTTATGGAAAAACTTGAATGTGAATCGGAGAAAGATTTGTTTAATAAATTGGGATGTATATATATGAATGTGACGGATGGAAAACATGGCTCTAAATTATATTATAGACAAGGAGAAAATATTGAAGTTTCATATTGTCCTGCTATTCCGATCACTGTTGTGGATTCTATGGGGGCAGGAGATGCTTATTTTTCACTGCTTTTATCAGAAATTGATATGTCTGGTAGATTTCAAAATGATGTTAAAGAGACACAGCTGCGTGCAGTGCAATATGCGACTGAAAGAGTTACTAAGATTGGAGCTATGGGTAAACTTAAGCCTTTTTCTTTTGCGCATACAGATTGTAAAGAGTGTGGATATAAAAAAGACAATTCTTTTAAAACAAGAAGAATAAAGCGTCATAAAATAGCAACGAATACAGATTATTTGTTGGATCGAGTAATAAGGGCAATGGAAACAGATGCATCTGATGCGATTAATTCAGCTTTAAATATGCTGAATGGAAACATAGTTACCGTTGGAACTGGAGGATCATATTCCGCTGCTGTTATGGTGGCGAAAATGTTAAATGTTTATGATACTAAGATTTTTGCAGTTCCTAAACATCCGAGGGAAGTATTGATAGAGGCAGATAAAAGGGTTGATGCGATGCTTTTGTTTTCATACTCAGGAAAAACAAAGGATATTTTACAAGTATATAACTATTGCAAAACACATAATATTCGAGTTTACATAATTAGTAGAATTTCTTTAGACTCTATAAAAGAAAATTATGTCAGAGAGGATGTAATATCATATTGTACTTCCAAAAAAAGTAGTAGCGAGAGGGGGTTTCTCTCAATGGCAGGAACATTGATACCTATTATTCTTTTTGGAATGCAGTTTTACAAAAATGATAATTTAAATTATATTACATTTTTAAATAATTGTTTTGAGAAATGGTCTGTTTTTTTTGAACAATTAAAGATTAATTGGAAAGAGTTCAGTAATAATCCCGTAATGGATATTTTTTCTGGAATAGATACAGCAGCAGCAGCTATTGATTTAGAATCTAAGATTGTGGAATCTGGGATTGGTAGAGTGATTGTTCATGAAAAAAAAGATTTTAGTCATGGTCGCTTTAATGTAATAGCGAATCATCCGCCTTATGCGATAATTTTATTTGACAATATAACAGGAAAATATAGTAAAAAACTTGAAAGTTATCTATCGAAACGAACTGATATAAAAATGATTAAATTAACTACAGAATTCGGAGAAATATGGGGAGATATAGATTTAATGATAGCCTGCCAATATTTAGCGAAATATTTGAGCAGAGAATTACAATATGATATGTCAAAACCAGATTATCCAGAAGATGCAATGGGGCTATTTAAATATAGTGGAAGTGATTTACGCTGAAGAAGACATTGGGGTCAGACCGCAATGTGGTCAACTTAAGCCCAGAACATTGATATTTCAATATTTCTGGGCTTATATTTTACACTTTTTTACGTAAGTGCCTCAAAACATGGCGTAGTGACTGCTTCTTCCATTCCTGATATACTGTGATAAACCGTATATTTAATGTGAACTCTGCATTCGAGTTCCACTAAAACTTGTAATTCTGGCTAACTGTGAACTTCCAGTAATTTTTCCACCTAAAGAAAAAAGAACGAAATAAAATCATAAAAAATCCCGGTTTTCTGCGGTTTTTCATTGCAGATAGCCGGGAAATATAGTACAATTAATTTAGGTGGATAACCGCCTAAAAGGAGGGCGCTATGTATCTGGATTTTTTTGTGAAAGTACCAACCGTAAAAGGCAAGATCACACGGAGAAAAAAGTTAAATGTTGTATATATAGAGTATGAGTATGACCGGGTTTATGATCCATCCCGGAAGTATACTTTTCCCAAAAGAGTAACGATCGGAAAACTGTCAGATACGGATCCGGAACTCATGAAACCGAATCAAAATTTCCTGAAATATTTCCCCGATGCAGAACTTCCGGAAAGCAAAAACAGGACTTCCAGAAGCAGCTGTCTCAGGGTAGGAGCATACTTTGTACTGCGTAAGATCATAGAAGAATGCAGTTTAAAAGATATCCTTGGAAAGTATTTTGAATCACGTGATATGGGTCTGTTTTTAGATCTGGCTGTTTATTCGATCATAGCAGAAAACAATGCAGCGCAGTACTATCCGGATTATACATACAACCATCCACTTTTTACAGAAAAGATGAAACAATACAGCGATTCAACCGTATCAGATTTCCTGAATTCAGTAACAGATGACCAGAGTACAGGCTTTCTGAATACATGGAATGAGTCACGGAATTACCGTGAAAAGATTTATATTTCTTATGATTCAACGAATAAAAACTGTCAGGCTGGAGACATAAAAATGGTTAAATTTGGGCATCCGAAAGTAGATATGGGAGAGCCGGTATTTAATTATGCAGTTGCGTATGATACTCATAATCAGGAACCATTATTTTATGAAAAATATCCAGGAAGTCTGAATGATATCTCCCAGCTTCAGTTTATGCTGGATAAAGCATCCGGATATGGTTATAAGAAGATCGGATTCATTCTGGACAGGGGATATTTCAGCTGTGAGAACATACAATATATGGATAAATGTGGGTATAGTTTTGTTATCATGGTGAAAGGGATGTCTGCCCTTGTGAATGAACTGATCCTGGAAAATAAAGGGACATTCGAAAATAAGCGGGTGAACAATATCTATGAATATGGAGTTTACGGAAAGACAATACGGCACAAACTGTATGCAGGTGATAAAAAAGAGCGTTATTTTCATTTGTACCATAGCATTTCAAAAGAAAGCGCAGAACGGATAGAGATTGAACACCGGATCAACCAGATGACGCAGTATCTGAAAAAGTACCAGAATAAAGTAAAGGAATTCGGCCCTGGATTTGAGAAGTATTTTAACCTTCATTATGATGAAAAGAGCCAGGCTTTTATACTACCGGAAGAACGGTGCAGTGTGGTAGAAAGAGAGCTGGATCTGGCTGGATATTTTTGTATCGTTACATCGGAAAAGATGAGTGCGAAGGAAGCAATCGAACTATATAAGAGCAGGGATGTATCGGAGAAACTATTCCGTGGAGACAAATCATATCTGGGAAATAAGAGCATCCGGGTGTATTCAGAAGAATCAGCAAGAGCGAAGATATTTGTTGAATTTGTAGCCATGATAGTGCGCTGCAAGATGTATATAAAACTAAAAGAAGAGATGAAAAAACTGGATAAAAAACTAAACTATATGACTGTACCGGCGGCAATAAAAGAGCTGGAAAAAATAGAAATGGTACGTCAGTTAGACAATATATATCGTCTGGATCATGCAGTAACAGCGAACCAGAAAGTAATATTGAAAGCTTTTGGAATGGATGCGAATAGTATAAAATATTTTGCATCAGAGCTGAGTAAGGAACTGAAAAAAGCAGAATAAGGAAGGAAAATAAAGATGGCAAGAACAAGAAAAACAAGTAAGGAAGCATTGGAAGAAAAGATTGAAAAAGCAGAGGCTGATGTGATCGCAGCGAAGAAAAAGTATGACCAGGCAACAGCAAATCTGAAAGAACTGTTAGACAAGCGGGATGCCATAAGAAAAGAAGAGATCCTGTCAGCGGTTGTAAAAAGTGGGCGGTCATATGAGGAGATCATGAACTTTTTGAATGCAGGATCAGATGGAGAAAAGACGGAAAAATAGAATTATTTTGAGTCGCAAATATAGCGACACTCGATTTAGGCGGAAAAAAAATGGAAGTTCACATTTTCAATGAAAGATTAAAAATATAAACTGTAGTTTTGGGAGTCAAAACATTGCAGAGAAACTTAGAGGAGATGGATTATGCCGGGAAAAGCTAAGAGAAAATATGAGGGTGAGCTGATTAGGTTTGCCAAACGCTTGAGGCGGCCTTTAGAGCTTGTGGTCGAGACTCTAAAACCAGGTTATACTGGAAATGATTTTTTGCAAGCATTTAAAGACTACTATCCTTTTGAGTGGGAGGAAATCTGTGAAAGATGGAAGGTTTATTCTGAGAAAGATAAATTTTTAAAAGAGAAAAGGGGCAAGACAAGATATAATCCGTTGAAACCGGAAGAATATTTTTTTTCACTTATGAAGGTTAAATACCTTTTAAGCAAAGGATTTCGTGAAAAACATAAACAGAATTATAACGAACAACTTAGAATGGAAAAAGCGAATGCATTAAGGGCACGAAGGGATGGGAAGATAAAAAAGAGACAGCAGCGTATTGAGGCGTATACAGAAGATTCTCAAAGAGTTGCTCCAGAATTTCTTGATGCACTGATTTATGCATACCATGATCACCATAATAGTACAAATGATAAAATGGAGATATTCAAAGAAATCCAAAAATTTGAATGTGAAAAGGCAATACAATTCTTTTGGCGTCTAAACGACAGCGAACGAAATAATCAAATACGAAACCTTGCATTTATGCATTTACAAAAAAGTGGGCATTATGTCAAGTTGAGAAAAGGATTTAAAGGAAAAAAGAAATCCTATCAGATAGAGAAAAGCACTTTCTATGGGACACCGCAAGCGCTTGCGGAGAAACTACAAGATAATAAATCTGTTCAGGGTGTAAAATGTTATGATCTGTTCATTTCTCACAGCAGTAAGGATAGAGAATTTGTCCGGTCAGTAGTGACAAAAGCTAATAGCCAGGGGCTGAGCTGTTATGTTGACTGGACTTCGGATAATGAATTTCTAAAACGGTCAATGGTCTCTGATTATACAAAGGAAGTATTGAAGGTAAGAATGAAACAATCCAAATATCTTTTGTATCTGAGTTCTGATAGATCCAGAAGTTCAGAATGGGTGTCGTTCGAACTAGACTATTATGAAAATCATTTGCACCGTGAAATACTCATGGTAGTTCTTGATGGAGATGACGGACATGATTTTAAACGTATTGATTTGGAAGGAATAGGGAAAAGACTGTTAAAGGATTTGCCGAATTAGATCAGACACTTTGGTGAAGTAATTGCGAATAACCAAAAGAGGTGGTACAATAGCAACCAGAGATACATATAAGCAAGATTTGGAAGGTAAATGCGCGATGTATGAATATGTTGAGTTGGGAGAAAACAGGTGGAAGTATTAAGAGAGGTATTGATCAAGAAATTTACCCAGGCAATACGGGAAGGGAATGCGGGGATATTTGCTGGAGCAGGCTTATCAAGGGCATCCGGTTATGTGGATTGGAAAAATCTTTTGAGACCACTGGCTAAAAATGTGAAACTTGATATTGAAAAAGAAAAGGATTATCTGTCAGTTGCCCAGTATTGTAGAAACGAATCAGGATCCAGAGGAAGTATAAATCAGGAAATCTTAAATGCTTTTAATGCTGAAGTTGGCGAAAATGAGAATGTAGAAATAATTGCTCGGTTGCCGATATCAACTTATTGGACTACGAATTACGACAAACTTATTGAAAAAGAGCTTGAAAAGCAAAATAGAAAAGTAGATGTTAAGATGGATTCTGACCAGCTATCGACAGCCTTGGCGAATAGAGATGCGGTTGTATATAAGATGCATGGTGATGTGGATCACCCTGCAAAAGCTGTCTTAACAAAAGACGATTATGTTTTGTATGATAATAAAAGACCACTTTTTAGAACAATTTTAAAAGGAGATTTGATATCAAAAAAACTTCTCTTTATAGGCTTTAGTTTTGAGGATCCAAACCTGGATTATATTTTGGGACAGATTCATGCACTTTTAGATGAAAATGTTGCAGAGCATTATTGTTTTTTCCGCAGGGTTCAAGAATCGGATTACGATGATGACAAGGATTATGGATATGAAAAAGCAAGACAGGAATTACGTGCAAAAGATTTAGCTCGTTATGGGATACAAACTGTATTTGTGAATGATTATTCTGAAATCACAGATATACTTCGTGATATAGAGTCCGCTGTTAAAAGAAACAATGTTCTTATCTCTGGAAGTGCGGATGACTATGCAGGTTGGGGACGAGATAAAGCGGAGGAATTAGCAGGAAAAATTTCAGAAGCATTAGTGAAGAACAATTTTAAAATCACATCAGGATTTGGACTTGGAATTGGTTCGTCTGTTATTAATGGAGCATTAACGGAGATATATCGAAATAAGTACAAGCATACAGATGAATATTTGTGTCTCCGCCCATTTCCACAAGGAATAAAGGATGCAACCGAACGACAAAAAGTGTTTACACAATATCGCAAGGACATGATTTCAGATACTGGCGTGGCGATATTTCTATTTGGGAATAAAAAAGATCCAACAGATTCATCAAAGATTATTGATGCTACAGGATGTTGGGAAGAATTTGTTATTGCGAGAGATAATAAAAACGTAATTATTCCTATTGGCAGTACTGGGTTTATGGCAAAAAAAATATTTGATGAAGTCAGAGCGGATATGGATAACTACCAATATTTAGAGAATTATATGGATGTTCTTGAAACAGAGAATGATGTGGATAAGTTGGTAGATGCAGTGATAGCCATTGTAAATGAACAACGTATGGCATAATAAAACACGAAAAAGAGGAGGTACAAAATGGCGCATAAAACATTTATTTCCTATAAGTATAGTGAGTCAAGGGAATTAAGAGATAAGATAATCGGTGCTCTTGGAAAAGATGCCACGTATTATAAGGGAGAAAACGTTGATTCTAAAGATATGTCTGATTATAAGCGGGAAACGATAAAAGCGAACCTTTCAGACATGATGTATGATACATCTGTGACAATAGTAATCCTTTCTCCTAACATGCGAGAGAGCGAATGGATTGGCTGGGAAATTTCATACTGTCTTAAAAAAATCACAAGAAAAGATAGAACATCCCAACGGAATGGTGTGGTTGCTGTGATAAAAAAAGTAAATGGCAGCTATTCGTGGTTTAAATATTCAGAAGGTGATGCTATAAAATATCATATGAGTAAGGTACAAGACATTATTGCAAAGAATCATTTCAATTCTAATCCACCGAAAAAAGTAGATGGAAGGTATGATTGGTTAGATGGATCTTACATAGCATTTATTGAGGAAGAGGAGTTTTTGGACAATCCGAAAAAATACATTAATAATGCTTATGAAAAAAGCGAGAATAATGGTAAAGGGTATGATTTAACAGTTACAGAAGATTAACAAGCGGTTTAAGGATCGTTTGTTTTAGATGGATAAAATTTAATATTTTCTTGCCTTTGAGCAAGCATTGAAAGATGCAGAAGTTGTAAAAACGGAAGCATCTTTTTTTGTGCCAAAAAGAAAGGAGGTGATGCCTATGATTGTGTTAAAAGCATTATTGTCAAACTTTTTTATAATTATCACACGGGAAATGTCAAACTTTATTATGAAAGGACAGAGGTGACAGGGCAGATGAACATGAAATTAAAAAAACTTCTGGATGATATTCAGAAAACGGAGGATAAGATTGCTGAATTACAGGAACTGCAAATTCTGCTTGAACGGTACGCCTATTCTGAAATCGGCGGTACATTCATTCTGATTTAGCGGTACGTGTTTTCTGCTCCAATCGGTACGCTTTTCCTTTATTATTGTGATGTAACTATTATTCATCACAGTGCAAAGGAGGAACTATTATGCACGACTACAATACTATTCTTGGTGTCATAGAACTTCGACTTAGCAAAGTCAGTTATGATACCGTACAAAAACGTTACCGGATTGGCCGGAGTGGAATCACATTGATTATGAAACGTTATAACGAGTCTGGATTATCACTGGATGATCTTCGGCAAATGCCTGCCTCAAAAGTGGTTGATCTTATCTATCCAAAAGAAAACCTCAGACACAAGGATATTCCACTGCCTGATTTTGGAAAAATACATGAGCAGATGGTTCAGATGGGGAAACATGCTGATCTAAGTTTTCTATGGATCGATTACAAAAAAGAACATCCTAATGGTTATCAGCTCGCCCAGTTTTATAAGCTGTACCGCGATTTTATGGTAGATACTTACGGTACTTCTAAAACCTCAATGCCCGTGGAACGGATCCCTGGCGAAAAGATGTTCATTGACTGGGTCGGCGACCAGCCGGAACTGCTATTGGACACAACTACCGGAGAACTTCAGAGAATGTCAGGGTCTGACCCCAATGTGGTCAACCTAGCGTCAACTTAGGGGCATATTAGCGAATATCCTCTAATGCAAACTACAAAATTAATCGGTTTATGACAGAAAACAGTTGCTGTTTTGTTGGAAACCAGAAGATTCATAAAAATTGCCGCACTTAAATAAGCCTATTGATGAATGCTGGCTCTATTTTAAAAAGAAGCTTTCTTATTTCGGAAATGTGAACGTCCCTTGGATTTCAATTTCTTCCTTGGAAATGACCTTCCGGGCAGAAGCTGTGATCTGCAACGTACAGCATCTGTATATAACTGTTCAATAATTGAAAGCTCAAACAGTCCGCAGAGTATTTTGGGAACAATACTTTTGATTCGTCCAATGATAAATGCACGATTGGCCTGATAACGGAACTTATTTGTGCTTTTGGCAGAAATCTGTATTTCTTCATCTGCTTCATTTTTTATAAGAGAGGCCAGATTCGATAAAAGCATATTTATATAAAATTCCTGCTGTATAGACACTGCAGTAGCACCGGAAAACTCTTCCATGGCAAAGCGGCTTTTTAGTTCTTTGTACTTAAGTTCTACAGGCCATCTGTAGAAGTAAAGTTCCCGGAACATATCTTTTGTAACAGCAGGATCAAACAGGTTTGTTGCAAGATATTCTTTTGTACCATCACCAAGCGGAATCTCAAGGACACGTATGGGTACATCGGAAGTACCTTCTTTTGAAGTTCCCTGAAGAATGGAAATCATATCACCATTGCATTTTTTAGATAAATTGATTCCCTCTTTCAGTCTCATAACACAGAGATGCCCATGCTCTACACAGTAGCGGAACATATCTTCTGAATAATAACCTCTGTCAAAAATAATAATACTGTTGTTATATAATCCCATATCTTCAAGAACTTTAAGATGTTCTAATGCAGCTGCC
>ADJT01006594.1_pt1 | contig 30159 bp, 19 predicted proteins | sample 268108 | NCBI WGS metagenome assembly ADJT01 (sample SAMN00007487, study PRJNA43253) | human gut metagenome | isolation source: feces sample TS29
GCCACACCCGCAGGTGGGGGCGGCACTGGCTGCCCGGGCGCAATCGGCCTATGGTGCGCGGGAACTGCGCCGTCAGGTGGACAGGGCGGTGGAGCAGGCACTTGCAAACCGCATTGCTGCCGGAACTGCCTGCGTAGGGCAGCACTGGACAGCAGACTGCGCCGCCGATGGCAGCATCGTTTTGCGGGAGGATGAAACCATAACTCTATAAGAAAATAGCAAAATAGCGTTTTTGCTTGCAACCGGCACGGTTTTCGACTATTATAGAGGAAATAGAGTTACAACAGGGAGGACCCCGATGCACACGCTGTTTCTTCTGAACCCCGCAGCCGGAAAGGCCGACTGTACCCGCACCCTGCCGCAGCAGATCGCGGCAGCTGCTGCCGGTGCCGGGCTTGCCCCGGAGGACTACACCATCCGCGTCACCACCCACGCAGGCCACGCCCGGGAACTGTCCCGCGCAGCCGCCGCTGCCGCCCAGAAGGCCGGGGTGGAGCTTCACATTTTTACCGCCGGTGGTGACGGCACCTTCAACGAGGCGCTCACCGGCGCTCACGGCTTTGACAAGACCGCCGTGGGCTGCCTGCCCTATGGCAGCGGCAACGACTTTCTGCGCACCTACGGTACAAAGGAGGAGTTTCTGGATCTGGACGCCCAGTTGGCCGGCGGGGTGGTGCCCATCGACCTGATGCGCACCAGTCTGGGGCTTTCTGCTACCATCTGTGCCGCCGGTCTGGACGCACAGGTGGCCTACGGCATCCCCAAGTTCCGGCGCATCCCGCTGTGCGGCGGCGAGGCAGCCTATGCGCTGTCCATTGTTCAGCAGCTGTGCGGGCATATCGGCCGCAGGGTGGAGTACGTCATTGACGGCGAGGTGCTGACCGTGGACTGCCTGATGTGCGCAGTGTGCAATGGCCGCGCCTACGGCGGCGGTTTTATGGCCGGGCCGGAGGCACAGCCGGATGACGGCTGGCTGGATGTGTTCATCGTGCGCAAGGTCAGCCGCCGGGTCATTGCAAAACTGCTGATGTTGTACAAAAACGGCCAGCACTTTCAAAACGGCCAGCTGACCGAGGCCGCAAAGCCCTACTTTATCTACCGCCGCGCAAAATCGGTCAGTCTGCGGGCAGCAGATGGCCGCGGACCCATCATTGCCACAGTGGACGGCGAGTGCGCCCCCTGCAAGCAGGTGTCGGTGCAGGTGCAGCCGCTGGCAGGCCGCGTGCTGCTGCCGCTGCCCGCCTACCAGCGCTTTACCGCCAAAAAAGCGGCTGTGAAGTAAAGAAATAAACCATCAGACCCAAACAAGGCCGCTGCACATTGTTCCGTGCAGCGGCCTTGTGTTTTACTGTTATGCGCCGGTTTGGGTATGGCGCTGCCGCACCCGGCGTTCCAGCGCCTTGTAAAAGCTACTCAGGCAGAGCGTGAGCAAATATACGGTCAGGGTCCAGACCACAGGATGTACCGTAAGGCTGAACTTGTCCGCAGTCCACTCCATATACCGGATCAGCACCTGATGGATCAGAAAACCGTAAGGGGACAGCTCGGCCAGCCACAAAAACGGCTTTGCGGAAAGCAGCCGGGAAATGATTCCCTTGCCCACGGCAAGCAGCCAGACCAGCAGCACCGCAGAGGGTGTGAACAGCACGTTGTACCGGAAGTCCACCGCGCCCAGAACCCCCACCTGCTTGGCGGCGATAAACAGGCAGCCGCCCGCAAGCAGCACAGCAGCAAGCTCCAGCAGGGAGAAAGCACCGCCCGGCAGGCCGCTCTCCTGTTTGCGGCTGTGGTAAAGGCACCCCATACAGCAGCTGATGGTAAAATCTCCCGCCCGGAACACAGGGCACAGATAGGTCAGGTAAAAGGCGGCCTTTCCGCTGAGCCCGACTTTCCAGAAAACAAAGGACGCAAGACACTGCACGCAGAAGATTACGGCGGCAATGCAACGCAGCCTGCGGGCATCGGCCTTTTTCAGTACGGCGAGAAGCGGGGGAAAGATGGCATACAGAAAAGCCTGTACCGAAAGATACCACGCCACTCCGTTCAGGCAGAACCAGAAACGGCTGGAGGGAATCCATGTTTGCAGCAGAAAAATGCTTACAACAAGCTGCGCTGCACAGGAGAGCACCCCGCGGGCAGAGGGCTGCGCCAGAAGCCCCTTCAGCACAAATAACAACGCGGCAGCCATCATTATAAGGTGCAGCGGGTACAGCTTTCGTATTTTTTTAAGAGAGAAAGCTATGGCAGACCGCAGTCCCGGTGCTGTGCGGGGACGGTCGTAATAGTTGCAGGTCATCAAAAAACCGGACAGCGCCACGAATACCGTGATCGCCCACGGCCCCAGCCATGGTGCCCCGCAATGGGAGAGGACTACGCTCAGAAATGCGACTGCCCGCAGCCCCTGCAAAGATGAGATCAGCTTTTTGTCTGTCAAAGTATCCTCCGTTCTGCCGCAAAGCGCGTCAGCTGTGTTTTTGTAATGCGTTATAAGTATAAAAAAGGCGGCGCGTCCTGTCAAGAACACACCGCTTTTTTGCGTGGCAGGGTGCGATTTTTGGGCGTCATAAATTCTTAACAAAGAAAAATTGCAAAACCCCTTGATTTTTAAAATAATAACGTTGATTCGTAAATAAAAATGCTGAAATTGCACTTACTACACCACTACTACACCAATTCTGAAACCGCGCTATAAAGTATAATCGTCAAATCCGATTTTGAGTCTTAAACCAAAGAGCTTTGATGTGACAATCGTTGCTCCTACAAACGATGTATAAAATTGAAAATCGCATTTGAAACAATATATTTAAACCAAGGCGCATAGACACTCTCCAGCGCCTTTTTGTTATAAAGTAAAACGCTAAAAAATGGGGTACTGGTCCAATTAAGGATCAATACCCCATCTGTTTTTATTCCGCTATTGAGTCTAACACGGCGTTGACAACATCCAGCCCCATCTGTCCGGGAGCACTTGAGTCTCCAGCGCTGGCAAAAGTCATGGCGGAGCCAAACAGCTCTCCACACAATCTGCTGGCGACACCAAGTTTACCCATGCTGATTGTAACAATAGGAGTAGAAAAATATTTGTTTTTCATTTCAACTGTAGCGGCCAGTAAAGTCAATACATCCGTGCTGTTATGCGGCATAACTGCTACTTTCGGTAAATCAGCTCCGACCTGTTGCATTTTGACCATACGAGAAATGAGCTCATCTTTATCAGGCGTCTTTTGAAAATCGTGGCTTGAACATATAACCACAACTCCAGAAGAATGTGCATTGTCTATCAGCTCACGAATATCATTTCCGGCTGTAAAGAACTCAATGTCGATAAGGTCGGCACAGTCAGTATCTATTACCGTATTGATAAAATCTAAATATTCTTTGTGGGTCAAAGACGCTTCGCCGCCCTCTGCCTTGGTACGGAAGGTCACCAGCAGAAGCTTGTCTCTTAGTGCTACACGAAGTTTTTGCAGACAAGACACCACAGAATGCGCATCCATGCATTGCTCAAACCAATCAACACGCCACTCTACACAGTCAATACGAAGCCTTGAAAACTCAAAAGCGCGTTCTAAAATTTTTGATTCAGTCATTTCAACGATTGGGATTATGACTTTAGGTCTACCTTCCCCAATATGATAGCCACGAACAACAACAGACATAGCGCACCTCCATACATGATAGATACACTATATCCTATACAAATTTAGATGTCAACAATCAAATCAAAACGAACTCCATGTTGCCTTTCCGCAGATGCCGTCAGCAGCTAATCCATGTGCTTTCTGCCATTCTACCAACTTAGCTTTTGTACCAGCGCCAAAGATGCCATCTACCTTTAAGCCTAAATGCCGCTGTAACACGGTTACAGCATAAGACACGCCGCCAGTGCAGTCCTTAGAGCCCTGACGAATCGTTGGCATGATTTTACTCACGACCTGATATGCAGTACCACTTTTACTGACCCAACGGCTATAAGTCTCACGCACATCAACATGAACAAAGCCGCCTGTCACCTGTGCTCGACTATAATAGCCAATGCCGCCATGTTTCTGGAAGTAGGGAAGGGAGGCCACGTACAGTGCAATACGAATTGGGTCAACACCATTGATGTGAATATCCGCTGCTGTGCCCAGACAATGCTGACTGCGAGAACTGCCCCCGATTGAAATGTTATATGCAGGAGTACGGTAGGCAGAGCTGATTAGAACCGGCTTTCCAAAGTGGTCACGAATCTGCTGCAGAGTCTCTACCAGCTCAGTTGCCACCTTGAACTCATCGCTCCGGTCATTGCAAGCAAATTCATAGGCGCAGAAGTTCTTGGACAGCTTCTTGTTCCAGTCCTTCTTCATAGAATATGTAATAATGCTCATAGAGCCACACCTTCAATCCTTCTTAAGTTCTGCATTGATTTTCTCGTTCTGGATATCCATCTCCTTGACTGCGGCCTCAATCATCATCTCGATAGTGGGAGTAATCTTGATATTCATCTTCTCCAATGCAGCAATAACATACTTCTTCTTGTCAGCTTTCTTGATTGCGCCGGTAACACCCAACTTCTCAGCGGCACGCACAGCCATCTGGACGATCTTATACATACCGATCTGTTTCAGGTAGGGAATGCCATAGGTCATAAATGCGGTGCCAGCAACAGTGATAACCAGTTTCACAATAACAGAGACGATCTCATTAACAATACTTGCCATAGTAATACCTCCTGTTTTGAATAAAAAATAAAGCCCGGCACACACGTACCGAGCTATGTATTAAATGTCTTTTAGATTTTGTCCGTCAATCAGGTAACTTTCAAGAGCAGCCTTAGCTTCCTTCATAGGATCGATAGCATTACCATCAATACCGTGACTAAGCAGAGCCAGCAGAGCTTTCATCATAACATTGATACCATGTTCACTCTTATTTACACGCTGTTCCACGCCAGCGATTTTTCGTCCATGGTCTTCAACTACGATGTCCTGTTCCTTCTGGTGCTCTTCAATAGACAAAAGCTTGGAGCGATATAAATCCAAAACCTCTTTATCATTCTTGAGCTTGCGGTCGATATCTTCCAAATGCTTGTCGTGTTCAATCAACTTCAGGTTCTGTTTCGTGTCTGGCTCTTTTGCCTTCTTGATTGCATTTACAATAACGACAACAGCAGCTGAAATAGCCGTAATGCCACCAGCAATACTTAGAATCATTTGCCAAAGCTGTTCTATTGTAAAGCTGATAACACCCGGAGCATGAGTTGGTGCGGCAGTTAACAAACCAATCATTTCATCACCTCGATTCTGTATTGACAAAAATTTCACACTATGATAAAATAGGTATGTCAAAAATTCATCGAGCGAATTTGTGACGTCCTATCTTTGTATAGGTGTGGCGGGAGAGCTCTGGGTGTAACAGCCCGGGGCTCTTTCTGTTTTTACATATACTTTTAGTTTGTTTACTGCTTCGGCTTACATACCTTACTCCAGTGATAGTGTGGCTTGTCCTCGTGAAACATGATATAGCGCATCCAGTCATCTACATAAATGCACAACAAGGCAAGGAAAAACCATAGCACAGTAAATGGCAGGCAGATTTGACCAAGCAGATTGAATGGTAGGGAAGAGTAGTCCCAGATGTGTAAACCCATCATCAGATTCAATGGAATGCCGACAACAAGCTCCATACCAGTCACAAATAACGCACCGACAAAACCCTGTTCCCACATGGGCATTTCCCACGGAATATAATTGTTCAACCCGCCAATGACCATAAAGCAGATGCCGCCCACTACAGCCATAGTCCAGTGTGAGTGACCACGCCATAAAATCTCGATGCAATAATAAAGCGCCCCTCCTATCAAAAAGAGAAGCGCACATTTCAATAATTCTTTATACTTCTTTACGATTTTACTCATTCAGCGACCTCCTTCTGTCCGGCGGTCTCAAGATATTGCTTCAGAACAGGGTCGTAGTTGATTTCAATTGCATCCAGCTCTTCCGTTGTAGTACAAGCCTTGATAGCCAGCTCCAATTCCTGCTGACGCGATACAAAGGGTTTTACATATGTACCGATTGCCAGTGCAAGTGCAGCCAGTTCTTCGTAAGTCCATTCTACACATTCATCACCAGTCGAATTCCATGTCAGATTAAATGATTGCCCGGCTGAGGTAGAGATTTGATACAGCGCCAAATTTGATGTCAGCAGAGCCTGTTTTTCACTAGTAACACTATAATACTTACCGTCCGTCCATTGAAGCGGGTGAGCAGCAAGGTATTCAGCAAGAGCGGTTTTAGATTCGGTGATTTTAACTTTTGCGGTTTTAGCTAGTTTAGCCTTCATTTCTTCTTTATCAACAATGATTTCATGTCCAGACATCTCTGTAACAGTTTGAACACCATCAATTTCTTCAACTTTAATATCAACGAACGGGAAGCTTTTTGGAATTGTTATGTTTTTTGGGATGATTGCCCAGCCATCTGGCACAGTGGTCTCCCACGGGCTGTTACGGTTTTCGTGTGCCCCACTTAAAAGAGCGACAATTTTAATTAAATTCATAGCTACACCTCCTTAAACGTCGTAATGGAAGAGGCTATGGTTCAGGTTAAAGCCGAAGATATAGTACGATGTATACTTATCATTGAAGAAATAATCGACATTATTACTACTATAGGTGCTATAAAATTCAATCGAATTTCCATTACGACGAATATAGTTCTTATTCGCCGCTTGCCCACTTGTACTATTATTACTACCACCATTATACATTGTAATTCTATTCGGACTTAAATTTATAATTGCTGTAAAAGTAGTCGGCAACATGTTCATAGCAACATATTGTTTCCCGTAATTGCCTTGTGAAAATCGATCAATTAAACTCGGTATATACATGTTTTTAAGATTTTTGATAAAATATACCAAATCATACGATTTTGAAAGCGTATGCCTGATAGGTAAACTCGCGGAACCAGTGTCCTCTCCTGTACCTGTATAAGTGCCTTCGTACGTGATAGTGTACGGTGCATCCAATGTAGTCCCCGCACTATTAGCATAATTCACACTGAAGTTGCTCGGATTATACACATACATATTGCTGGCGTCACTGCCACCCCATAGCCATGAAGGTTGACCAGATTGACCGTTCCAATGAAAACGCATGTATTGACTATCATTACTCAAACATTGAGCATTTGTAGCCGATCCCGCACTCGTAGCAAACTTCACATTCTTATCTTTGTCCGCAGTGTTATCCACGTTACTCAGTCCAACTTCAGCCTTGGTATAGCTTGGTTTTGTAGCTGCTTTAGCCCATGCAGATACATCACTTGCAGGCATAGAAGTTGGGAAATCCGTTATTTGGGACTTTGTATGCTTATGTGAAGTAGGTGCTTTGCCATCTACCAGCGTTTTTAACGCCTTGCCCTGCGCGGCACTAAGGCTCTGATCTGTACTATCACTTGTCAAATTATTCTGGATTCCGCGCCATGTGTTTGTATCAGTAAACTTAGCATCCGCTGGGACACTCTTAGCGATTGTGTATCCAATTGCAACGGGCTTACCACCAGAGAAGTAGACGGGTTGATTATTAGAACCAGCATTAGAGGAAAGTTTTGTAGCTGTTGTAGCGTTTGCTGCATTCGTTGCGTTCGTGGCATTTGTAGCGTTCGTGGCGTTGCCCGCACTATTGGCATAATTAACAGACTGACCGCCGATAGTAGCACTTGTAATGATAGTACCGGCTTGGGCGGGGAGATATACTTGAGAAGTCTCGTTTTTTCCAGCATTATAGTTCGCGTCAGTTGAATAATTGAAGATCAGACTCTCATTGCCGCCAAGGTTGCCCATAGTCCAGCAACCGTTCTTTGTCGCCATAGCAGCAACGGCACCATAAGAACTATCACCCGCATAGCTACTTTTTATTGCAGCACGGTCTCTATCACCAATCCAAGACCCGCCAGTGGATTTTGTAATTTGACCACTCATCGTACCACCGATAAGAGGCAGATAATTTCCCAATCCAATCCAACTCTTCAGAACATCCTTAGACACATCTTTGATTTTTGTGCCATTGTCTGTATAGCCTGCAATATAATTTAAATTTGAAGTATTCAAGCCATCGCCAGCAAAGCCAATCTTGATAGTTCTATTAGCGTCGTTGTAGTCTTTTACACCGTTGGAGGTTGTCGCGCTATCAGCAGTACCGGAACTTGTGGCGTACTTGACCGATTTGTTTGCGTCGGCCGTGTTATCCACATTGCTAAGACCTACTTGTGCTTTTGTATGAGTATGTGAAGCTTTTGCAAAAGTTCCTGTTGACATCGCCTTTATCTTCTTGCCATCGGACGACCAAGCTGCGAGCCATGAACTACTGTTTAAATCAACAGAACCGCTCCATTCGGGTGCCACTCCATTTGCACTTCCTGCATTCGTTGCATAATCAGCTGAGCTTGCATGGTCGGCATTTGGGTGGTAGTTTTCAGTATAAAGTCGATTCCATCCATTCCATTCCGTTGAGCCATTTCTCCAATAAACGCCGGTGTTGTTGAATGCTAATTCGTGTGAATTACCACCAGACGAATCACTCCATCCACGAAGACCTAATAGGTACGAATATGTATCAGAAGACGGAGAGTTGATTTTGCTATTATATTTTAATCCTTGGAAAGTGAACGTATTTCTATAATCATTCGGCGTTGTGTTAGTATTTCGGTTGTCTGCTACCGTTGTGATACTATAATGAGAATGATTTGAATTTGCTTTTCCGCTTAATTTCGAGTCGATCTCACTTTCCGTGTAATAACGATCATCGTGGGTATGCCCAGTATTTGATTTACCATCAAGTTTAGCATTTATCTCCGTCTCGGTATAATAGCGATCGTCGTGAGTATGTCCGCTCGCAGCATAACTGCCCTTTGGTTGATATACGCCGTCCGTCTTACCCTTGATATAATTCCACAAGGTAGAAAACTTCACACGCCCAAACTCATTTCCGCCGCCAGTATCCTGTCGAATAAAATAAGTATTGTCGGTAGGAGTAGCAGTCCAAGATGTAGTCAGCTTAGAAAACAAACCATTCGCTCCAGCTTCGTTATTGTTCACCTTGCTGTTTAGCTTGCCATCCATTTCGGCCTCGGTATAGTATCTATCATCGTGGCTGTGACTTTTCGAAGCGAACTTTTCTTTCAGCTTACCCCACAGATACTGTAAGCCAGCATAATCTAAATATCCCATAATCGACCTCCTGTCTCAGTAAGAACTGAAATCAGCTTGCCAAAACAGTGTCGATTTCAGTATTTGTAATCTTTGTAATAGTAAAAATTTCGCCAAGTGCGTCCCAGTTAGAGCCATTCCATGCATAGTTCATACCGTTGCCAACGTCATACACATCACCAATGGTCTGACCGCTCGTTGGTAGCTTGTCCGTAGAAGCAACGGAACCCTTGTAACGATACATTGCCGTGATATCGCTCTTCAGGGCATAAGTGCTTGCAGCACCAAATCCATCCAGTTTCTTCTTGTCAGAGGTACTCATTAAGCCGTGGACGCTCTGTGTTGCGTCATTGTATGTTGTATTGGTTGGAGTAGCCCAAATACCATCGCCACGCAGATATTGACCCTGCTTGCCAGCTGCCGGAGCTGGAACCAGACCAGAACCACCCGCAGCCGAAGCAGTAGCAGCCTTAAAATCAGAATAGGTGGTATTATAGTCGGGTCCCCAAGTAGCAGAACCATCACCACTCCATCTTAGAATTTGACCAGACTGACCGCCAGCCGGAATATGTTTATTACCAGCAGAAGTCGGGTGTGAATAGTTGTTTGCGTTTGCGGCAATACCATCCAACTTTGCTTTATCTCCGGCGCTCATCAAGCCAGCAGATCCAGAGGTTGCGTTGTTATAGGTTGTATTTAATGGGGTTGCCCATGTACCATCGCCCTTCAAAAACTGACCAGCATTATTAGCAGCAGGGGCGGGGACAAGACCTGAGCCGCCGGCTGCGGCACTAGTTGCACCCTTAAATGCGCTATAAGTTGTGTTATTATCAGCGCCCCACTGTGCTTCACCATCTTTACTCCAACGCAGAATCTGACCAGCAGAACCACCAGACGGAATATGCTTATTACCAGAACTTGTCGGGTGAGAATAATTGTTTGCGCCAGCCTCGATACCAGCCAGCTTATTCTTTTCGGCGGCAGTAAAATCGTTGGAGGACAGCCCCTTGCCTTCGACTTTATCAACCTTGTCATTTAGCTTTGCCTTTATCTTTTGCCAGAAGTAAAGCAGGCCGTCATAATCTAACCAAGCCATGTGTTTCCTCCTTTATGTTGAAAGTATCTTGTCTATATCTGAATTCGTTAAAGCCTCCATGTACATAGATGGATCGCCAGTATTCACAACCAACTCGCCATTCTCATCTGTCATAACGGTGGTGATACCCGTGCCCTTGATGGATACAGAACTTTGTTTTGCACCATCCAACGTAATTTTTGCTTTGCCATTAAGTGCGCTCTTATTTGCACCTAGTGAGAAATTGTTGTCGTTTAACAGTGTCCAGTTGCCGCCCAAGTACGCATACAGCTTATCAGGTTTCAGATAATAGATTTTTTCGGCTAGAGGAGCCAATGGTAAGTCGCTCACAACCTCTAAATCGCTTCCGATTTTTACGTGAGCCGTAGCAGTGTCTCGATAGGCGTTTCCGGTGTCAAGGCAGACAATAAGCTGTCCGTCGATCACTGGAGTCTTGTCGAGTTGAGATTGTGCAATCTCTAAAAGTGATAATTTTGACATCATGAAACTCCTTTTCGATAAAAATAACCCTGCACTCTGTAATGGAGTGTAGGGATTTATGTTAGATTATTATGTCTCAGCGTTTGCGCCGGAATCATCAATAGCCTTCCAAGTCAGAGCACCTTCGACACTCTTGACACGATTATCCATAGCAGTATTCAGACCATCTGCATAGGTTTTAGCAGTATCGCGAGCGGCATCCGCCTTTTTAGTAGCATCAGCAGCAGCGGCAGAAATTACTTCTGATTTCGCGGCGGTCAGCTCATCCTGAGATACCTTTGCATTCCAAGTGTTGCGCTCTTCGGCGGTAATGTGCACCACGGCATCCTTGGAATGACCGTCTAGCTGGTCTTGCACCTTCTTGATCTTTGCGTCAGTCTCAGCCTTGGTATAAGCATCAGGCACAGCTACATACAAGCCATCATCTTCAATTGTGATAGAGTTATTGGCTTTTGCAGATACGCGCACAGCGACACTGATTTTATTGTCGTCAGAAACGGTCACGGTTGCAGTAGAAGTTGCAACACCAACATAAATATCAATCAGAGAGCCAACAGGAATCTTAATTACATCACCACTAGTAATGGTCAGCTCAATATTTTTATCTTTTGTATTGTAAGTTCCGCTAGTAACAACTAAGTCCTTGCCAAGCGCAATCGTCAGGGTGTCGCCGCCAAATACAGGCAGCTTGATAGTGCGAGTTTCTGCATCATAAGTAGGCTCATGGATAACACCGGTCAGGGTGGTGGTAACAGGTTCGTCACCCTTTGCCACACTCAAAACGCCAGCATCGTAGGTAACATCTGTAACGAACTTACCTTTAATACCTTCCACCGCTGCAACCTTGGCATTAACATAGTCAGCGACAGCCTTAGTGGTCGGAATATCATCGTTGGTAGCATCTGCCGGAATCTGAGTAACAGTTGTTTTATTCAGCTGTACGAACTCCACGCCATTCCAAATATGCATGGTGTAGTCTGTCATGCGGAAATAAATAATGCCCTGAACCTGACCAGCTGCGGGCAGGGAAGACACCATCTTAGTGCTCTTGGTGTACTCAGTTGTACCCTTAAACAGTTGCAACGTATCGGTCGTGAAGTACAGTGTGTCCATGTCTTTTGGAGCGAGGGCATCGTACCGTGCTTTCGTACCATACGCAAATTTTACTTGTGCCATATTTTTCCTCCTTATTAGAATTCAGTCCATTGGAAATTTGTAGATTGAGTTTGAAAAGGCTCGACGAAGAACCGCCCTGACTCCGCGCTTTGCTGCACGACCCACGGTTCATATTTATCGTCTTTGCCTCGTATCATTACGGTCTGACCTGCATAAGTCGCGTCATTCTGGTTGATTGCCTCATTTGCCGCCGGAATACTATCAAAACAAAGCGTCCGAGGCGCTACCTTTTGAATAGATAAGTCGTCCCGGACGTATATGAATTCTGATGTATCTTTTGTGATAATAATGTCTTTGCCATCAATCAACCCAAGCGCAATCGCGGCTTCTACGTCTTCTGCGTTACCGTAACCAAGCTTCGAGTATTTGTATGCCATTCTTTTCACCTCGCTTTAAACGATGGTTAGAATGGGACAACACGCATACTACCATCTTCAGTTTCCACAGTTTCAGTCGTAATCTTAATAGCGTTACCAATGGGTTTGCCCTCGGAGGTAAGCTGAATACGATGCTCTTCATCGTAAGTGATGTTATCAGCCTTGTTAGCCAGACTAGTGTTGAAGCGGTCAGTCATCGCCTTGTTCAGAGCCTCCAGTGCGATAATACGCTGGTCGAGCGTGCTCAGTGCTTCATCGGGAATCAAATCAGACCACTTGCTGATAGGAATAATATGTACAACGCCGGGGCCAGCCTTACGCACGCGCTGAATCGTCTGTCCTTCAGAGTCCATCTCGACATGAATAAAGGTCAGCTGGAACTCAATGTCGCCAGCCTCACTAGTCAGACTCGTATCAAAGGGCAGAAGATATTCCAACCGGTTCTTGTACAAGTCTTTTGACTTTTGTAGAATTTCAGTTTTATAGCGTTTGCTCACAGGCAAAACGTACTCCAGCATAACTGTATAGTCACTAATATCTACACCTTTATAGGTCTGGTCGGCAAGAAAGTGCAAATTATCCACTAGCTTGCTCCGCTGCATGATACGCTCAGTCAGACTCGCTGTGATAGTGTTATCCTCGTTAATTAAAAAAGTATACATATCACACCTCCTTTCCGTTCACGATGTACAGGTAATCATCCAATGAGATCTTCTTGCCCTCAAGCAAGTTCTCCACAAATTTGTCCTGTACCATTCCATTTTTATAGAGTCGGTGCATACTCTCGACGAACTCAGTGAAAATCTTCTCCATCACAGTAGACCTCCTTGAATTAACGTCAACGTATAAGCATCAATAATGGCATCAGGAGTTGTACCTCCCAAGGCTTTGATTTGGTTATATTCGTATTTGTCAATCGGCTCAAGCGTTACAGTGTCATATTCCGGGGACGGAATCAGGTAATAGCCTTCAACGTGCCAGATATACTTACCGTTGCTGCTGATAATACCCTGTGCATCATCCTCGGTGCAATTCACCATAATATCGTGCTTGGGCTGATACTTTACAAACTGAAGGCGGTCAAGAGCATCGATCACTCGACCGTCTTTAAGTACCTTATAATACACTCTCAACACCTCCTTAAATGCTGAACATCACGGTTACTCCTAGCTGCTCAGAGGGATAATGGAAGCCATACAGCTCACCAGTCTCCTCAATTGCATAGAAGTATCCATCATAGGTCGCAAACGGGCTGCGCAGCCAATACTTTGTTGCCTTGCCCTCTGCGTTGTGCTTGATGCGTGATTCATTGCCGGTCATGTAGCTGATTGTTTGACCTTCGTAAACGTAAGGCTCGTCAATCATCGAAGAGCTTACTTCAATCGCAGATGGAATGAAGAAATAACAATCCGAGGTCACAATTTCCTTGCTCTTATTTCCGGCAGAACTCGGCACTTTGACCTTCTTAATCAGCTGTTTCCAACTAATCGGCAAAGCATCAACCAGACGAGAGTCAAGATATTCACGCAGAGAAGTGCTGCCCCAACCGCCAGCATTATTTGCAGCAGAACTCAGTATCATGTCCTGACCTAAAGTGTCTTTCTGCAAGAATGTCATGGAACAACGCTTGTTGGAATTATCGCTCAGGTAGTAGTTCTTAAAGCTTGCCACCTCAACGATCAAATCATCGTGTGTCCATGCGGCCAATTCGCGACAAGCAGCATCACCAAGGTCTGCGTACCAAAGCTTAGACCAATAAACCGTACCTTTAGCATGGCGCTCGTAAGCACCATCGTCTGCTTTTGCACATCCAAATACCAGAGTGGCATTCGTCTTTGTTGAACGGGTGCGAGTGATCTTTGTGTAATTCAGTGCAGAACCATAGATATTAGAGGAATAGACATACAGTCCGTTATCGCCCTTAATATGCCGGATAACAGTCATATCGCGAGAACCGGCAGCAACGCCATTTGCAGAGTCGATACCCCAAGTCATCTTGACGCCAGTTGAGTTCCACAGACGGATACCATTCATACCGTTTTGCTCAAAGCACTGCATTAAAACAGTGTTATTTGCATTTGTGACATCCATCTTGTAGTCAACAGCCAGCACAAAATCTCTATCCTCTTCAAACAGCTTGAGGTCGGTATCAATGTAGTTTTTGCCATCAAACACCTGCGGTTTACTAATAAGAATCTTTTCAGTGATGTCCTCATAAGAAAAATCGTTTCCAAGCTTGATGGAAACTTCATCCTTTGGCGTGGCAACATTCTGCTCAATTCCAACCTTGTTCATCGCATAGATTTCAACAGGACGAAGCTGACCGATTTCCTTACCATCAAAGTAGGTAGAAGAATACTCGCAGCTATCATAAACAGCATTGATATCCTTATCGCCGGTGACGTAACCGCCTTTATCCCAGCCACTGAACAGGTAATACTTAAAAGCAGTTTCCTCAGAGGTGTAAGTCGGAGTATCGCCGTCATACAGCACCATAGAGCCATACAGAGCAACAGTTTCCTTCAACACAGCGCCACGGTTCATATAGCGGACAGTGTACTTACGCACAGATTCGGTATAAATTGCAGTGACGGTCTGATTACTGAAAACAGTCGTAAACTCGGTATCCCATCCACTGAAAGTAAAGTCCGTAGAAATCGTACTCTCGGCAGTAGGTGTCGGAATCGGGTTCTCTTTACGTGTAACAGGATCAACGGCCTTATCACCCTTATCAATGTACTGTTCATCAAGTACCGTACCGTCCTTATTTACGAACGTCCACTTAAACTGCTGAACAAGAGTGTTATAAGTGATATTCAAATCAGGCCACTGTGCCGTAAACTCTGCCAACTGACGCTCACGCATGATAGGTACGTGGACACTACCCTCAATAACAGAATGGTCAGTATTATATCCGTTTTCATCCAAGCCGGTCATCTTCAGCAGACGATCCAGTAGGGAAGTATCATCCAACTGCCAATCAACGCCGGTCAGACGCACACGACTCAAACTCGTGCACTTTGTCAGCATTCCAATCAAGTCGATAGTTGGACAATTCTCAACTGTCAGAGTGGTGATATTCTTATAATCTGTAATCTTCAGGTCGGTCAGATAATTCAGGTTCTTAGCACTCAGACTTGCGATCGCAGGCAATTCAGCTTTTCGAATCTTGCCGCCCTTAGCAAACGCGACACCGGTAATACCAGAGCCGCCAGCATAGAACTCTTCTAGATTTGTACAGCCAGTCAGACTGATGGACTTTTTCAGGTTCGGCACATTCTGCAGGTTCAAATGCTCAAGCAGTGTATTGTTGCCAACTGCAAAGTCAGTCAGATTCGTATTCTTGTAGCCCTCGGCGGCAGAACCAATCTTCAGGTCAGTCAATTTTACGCCGTGGCTGAAATCAACATAGCCGGGATAGAAACCAGAAATATCGCCAATGCTCTGGATGATAGAAGCGTTGTAAACATAAACTTCGGTATCATTCATGGCTGCAATCGGGCACTGAATCTCGTAAGTCTGACCGCGCTTACCACGCACCTTCACAGGGTTAGAACCATACCGTACAGAGACATAAGTGTCGGCATAGGGGACAATATGGAAAGTGCCATCGGGTTTCACACCTGTCCAGTTGGTCGGAGTATAACCACGAATGGTCATATCGTCAGAGGTACAAGCAGCACCCGTATACTTAGATGCCATGTATTTTTCCTGATAACGCTGGAATTGACGTCTCTGGTGGCGTTTATTGCCGTGCATCATAGGCAAATAGCTAGTTGTGCCATTGTCCTCATAAGTACGGAAATATTTGCGCCGCATATCCATAATCCACAACTTTTCAGGTTTTACATCCTGATAATCCTCGAACTTTTTCAAAATACGAGTAGCACTCCATGCCAAAGCACTCTCACGGTTCAGGAACATCTTTGCAAGATCGTCTGCAAACAGGTCACGAATCTTACACCACAGCTTAGAGTCATGTGCGTTAAACACGCTTTTTGTGCCGACGGTGTCCATATCCTCATAGCCGTAGCTCAGGGTCAGACCACCCTCGTTATCGTTGCCCATTGCAGTGTCGTTATCGTAGTCAAAACAGAAATCCCAGTGCACAAGGTCAGTCGTGTGCGGGAATACGTTCTTTGCACGGTTATCGACCATAGTATGACGCTCAGTAAATAGATAGTGGAACAGGGCAGAATCCTTGATAAAGTAATTCTCAAAGTTCTTCTTGAATTCAGCATCATCTGCATTCACAACCCAGTTTTGCACGCGAATCCATGCATCTTTAGCTGCCTGAATCTCTTCCTTGGTACAATTCTTATTGATGTAACGGAACTCAAAGCTGTGGTCGCCATCCCAAGTTTCCTCAGAGAAGTCGCCGCTCAGGAAACGGGTCTGTGCATCGGTGTTATTATCAATTTCAATGATAACTTCCTTGTGATTGTTCGGGTCCATACCCATTGTGTCACTATTCTTCTTTGAATTACCAAAATCGCCGCAAGCATAGAAATGCCACTGACCATCCTTGAAGACAGTCGCGTTTGTGGTGTCAGTCTCCTGAATAAAAACGACACAGGGGTAGAATGCCATGGTGTCGCGTACCTTCGGATTGTCCTTGCGAGCTTGACGAATGTACGGATTGAACTCGTTAAACTCGTCTGCCAGCAGAGCATTATTTGCATTCTCAGAAGAAGCAACATTGACTTTGATGTTAAAATACTTCTCACCAACGCTGTTTTCTGTAAATGCATACTTACTGCCGGTGCTCTCATCACCAAAGGTGAAACCACCAGAGCAGTTGATATCAATATTACGACCAGATTCACCGTATGCATTAGAACTAGTGCCCTGTCCCTTATGTGAACCAGTGGCGATCCAGTTGTCTTCCACAGCGCGACCATTCTTATAAATGTGCTGAATAGTTGTGTTCGGAACTTCGTTCTTTTTGCCAGTCGTAAAGGTCGGAGCAGAGATCTTGATAATGCGCAGGTCTGGGCACTTCTCAGCCAGTAGGTCAGGATTCAGTTCGCCGCTCACATCCGTAATATCATTGCGGGTGTAGCGCTCAATCATTTCCTCTGCATTCTTTGCGTCTGCAATAAAGTTGTCGAGGATCTCGTCGTCCGTCAGGTTCATCATGTAGGACTTCATACGGTAAACCTGCACGTCACAATCAGGAGAACCAATCGTAATGCCTACCGGAGAAGCCTGTGTAAAGTTGTCGCTTGCGTCATACAGCTCAACACGACAGGGAATACCATCCAACCATAGAACCATTTCCTTGTACTGACTGTCTGGCAGAATATTAAATTCAAATTCCATAAAGTCGTCTTCACAAGTTGGTAGGTCGATGCTATTCTGCTCACTGGTCAATGTGACCTTCTGCGCCTGAATATTCAAACCGATACCACCGTTCAAGCAGGTCAGTGCCGTAGCATCGTAGTTCTTGACATTCGTAGTCTTAAACACAAGCTTAAAGTTCTTGCCCAACTTCTTTGCGTCATCACCAAACAACTTATAACTGATATTTGCAGTTGTACCAGCCTTCACACAGAAGTAGGTATCACCATCTTCGTCCAGCTGATAGCCACCGTTAGACCAGTCAAAATTATCGCTTACAGTCAGCCTTGTATTGCCATCAGACCACAAGCGGGTCTCGTCAGCGTTAGTCTTGCCAGCAGGGTTAAAATCAAAAGCCAGATTTGTCTTAACTGGCTCAATCGTAATACCAAGCTCTTTGATCTCGACACTAATCTCCTTGCTCACGGAGCCGCATACGATTTTCAACGTATGAGTGCCAATATCAGCGGATTTCCATGTCCATGTCTGCATAGTACGTCCGACAGTCAGAGTGGCAGTCTTAGCGCCGTCAACCTCAAGAGTTACAGTGGTTGTAGAGCTGGAAGGATCATAAACGGTATAGTTGATTGCAACGTTGCTGTACTGTTTTGCACTTGCTGTCTTTGTGGCGCAGCTGATAATAGGAGTTGTATTGCCTTCAGTTACCCACATGATATCTTTGACAACCTTATTGCTGGTGACCTGTTTCCCATTGATTTCAGCAGTCATAGAAACTTCTACCAAATGTGCGCCGTGGGTCTGTGCAGGAATAGCATAAGTCAGCTGTCTGCCGGTAACGCTGCTTGTGGTAGAGCCAAGAATCTTTCCATCAATCGTAAAGTTGATAGTTTTTGCAATATTGCCATACGGAGTGTAGCGGAAGGTTACCTCTCCACTATAAACCAGCGTATCATCAAAAGAACTCTCCAGATAGAACTCAACAACATTGACAGTCCAAGTCTTTGTACCAACACTGCCCACGCTATCGGTCACCTGTAGCTTAACAGTATTGTCACCGCTGTGCAGATACTGGGTTGCGTCAAAGCTGTTCTTTCCCTGGATAACGGTCTGCGTGCCAACTTTTGTATTGCCGACATACCAGACGCCAGTAGCAGAACCAGTGTCATCGCCAGAATTGTCCACAGAAGAGAACTTGAAATTGATAATAGCTGAGTCACCAGCAATCACAGTTAGCGCAGAGCCATCCAGACGCTCGATCTTGATAACACTTGTACTGCCGCCAGTGCCACCGCCTCCACCACCTTGGATGACAACTTGTGTTTTCACAGTGCCATTTTCCAACAGGCTCAGCTTTGAATCCTCGTAAGTAATATCATACTCACGCCCAGAATTCGGGTCAGGCTTCACATTTTTCAACTGCTCCTGAATTTCAGAAATATCGCCATTGATAGTGTCAATACTATTCTGCAAACCGGAAGCAGTATTTTTTACCACAGTCAAATCATTTGCCACGGTCTCAACGCTGGTTTTTTCAGCCTTTGCTTCTAACAGCTTGTTGGTTGCCTGTTTGTTGTAATAATCACTTTGCAAGGTCTCAGGCAAGTTACCAACGCTATCCTGCAGATTCTTTACGGCAGCATCGTTGCTGGTCTTATACTCGGTCAGTTCGGTCTTAACTGGTGCAATCTTTTCGTCTATTTTTGCTTCAACGGTTTTATTAAAAGCGGTTACCCAATCAGCACTCGGGTCAGTGTTCAGTGTGATGGTTTTAATAATCTTTTCGCCATTCAGGAACTTAATCGTCTGTGTTTCAGCATCATACTGCACATCAAACTTTGCTAGACCATCAACCTTGGCGATATCACCCCGAAGCAGAGTAACAAAACCATCAACCTCTTCTTTAGTGTAGTAGCTTGCCAGTGTGTCGGCCAGACCGTCTACGACAGCCTGTGCTTCTTGTGCGCTCTGTGCAGCCTGAGTTGCAGCAGTCTGTGCCTCACCAACCTTCTGGCTCATCGTAGCTAAGAACTGAGTATACCAGTCATCGCCAGTCGGATCGGTCATTGCGGTGCCGGTAAGCGATTTCAAAACATTCAGTTTTTCGTTCGGCTTTGTGCGCCATAGATAATTCTTCGATTCACCACTGCTCGGTACAGTAATTGCACCAGTCGCCATAATTTCAAACTTCAGTACACCCTCTTTGATGGTGGCATAGTTGCTGACCATCCAGTAAAACCGGATCTTATCAGTACTATAGCTCACGTTGATGGGTGCGGTATAGTTCTCAGCATTATTAGCGTTAACATAGTGGATCTGAATCGTCATGCTCATCAGGTCAACACCATCATAATAACGCGGCATCTCAAACGGAATGACCTGACTGTTGTTTTCCTGTGTGATATTTACCTGAGTCGGACTCAGTGTGATTTCTTTATTGGTATCAACCGTAGAAAAATCATTGTCCGAGAAGGTATCAAACCACGTATAGTTGCCACTTCTGGTGAAATTCTGGTCTTCCACAGAGAAGATTGCCACATCCTCATCACAATCAACCACTGGACGAGCATCTTCTATGGAAGCCTCCATCGTCATTGCGGGGCTTGCAGCGACCATACGTTTGGATTCTTCAAATGATAATGCCATCTACTCACTCCTCTCATTAAGTATCTTTCTTATTATCGATATATTTTTCTTTGAGGACATTCTCATAAGTGATATAGGGATAATACGGGTAATAGCGGCTCAATGTAACATTCATTGTGCCTTCTCCAATGTTTTTATCTATCTTTTTAATAATCCACTCAACTGCAATATCAGACTTCAGGTACTTCGCTGCGTATTTTACCTTTTCATTCACATCAAGCCACGGGATCATGTGCATACTCAACGTGATGGAATCCGTCAGCCGGCAATTTTTCCATAGCGTGTATTTGCATACAGTCATGGCTGATTCGTCCGATGTATATCCGTCAAACTCACTACCCGAGCACACAAGGTTTCTTCGCCCGATTTTATCAATCGTCAACCGACTATTGTACAAGTCATCAATGCGGTTTGGGTCATTTACGACAACATACTCAAGGTTGTCACATGCCTCCGCAATCTTGTCTGCCTCAATTTGTTTTGCGGTCGGCATTGCATCCACAAACTTCGTCATAGCATGAGACTGAGACTGACCAATAAAATAGACCCGGCTCTCAATAAGAAGAGCAGGGTCTGATATCTGGATCTCTGTATTCGTTGCTGGGTTATACTTCACATACACGGTGTCATAATTTTTCGTGGATGGATTATAGATTTGTTTCGGGTAATAGCGCACCTGTGGATCACGCTGTTCTTTTTCGTATTTGCCTGTAAGTGCGTTGAACTTATATGTAAATGCACCATCAGTTGCCTGATTTAGCCAATGCTCGCCATATTTTATGACGTAATAACGGCCTTTCCTTAGTAGAGAGGTATCTTCTGGTTCGTCCTCTCCTTTTTCGTTGGTAACAGCCTTAAACAACATCATAGGTCCATACACTGCGCGCGTTGTTTCCCGATACTGTCCTGCCCCAGTCGGATTCGTTTTGATTGTCGTAACAAGGTTCTCAACACAGATTCTTGCATTTATCGCAATATCTTCTGGGCAAATAAACGAAAATCTTGTACCGTCCTGAATACTTGCTTGTTTTAATTTTAACAATAAAATAGACGCGCCGGTATCATTTGGGTTCATGTTGTAGCTCATATTCAATTTATTATCTTTAAGCAGTGTAACAACATCATTCCATTCTTTTGTTCCTTTTTTACAATACACGACCTCGCCAGTACCGTCTGGGTCATTTTTTTCAAGTTTATCCTTACAGAAATCCTTACAGAAATAGTCGCTGGAGTTTGATGCACCCCATACCTCTACACAGTTATGGATCTGACCGTAATCGACGCTGGCATCTTCGCTGATAACCATACTCTTAAATGTATCCTCGTCCAGAACAACGGGGTCGTCGTAGCCAGATGGAATTTCTTTGCACACAAAAGTATCGTCGTCAAAATACATCTCGAAAGGAAAGTGGAGGTCTCTCAACTCCGTCAAAATGTTCCAGATGGTCGTGCCAGTATTATATTCTAGGTCGTGCGGAATTCGCCGCACCCAGTAATCTACCATACTCTTTGTCAGTCCTGAAAGTTCAAATGTCTCCTTAATGGAATCGCGAACATAGTGCGGCTTCTTTTTGTCATCTTCGTAATAGTTGACCCCATCCTTAACCACGAGCTTGCGGTCATACATCGGAATGCGCGTTGCGTATCCGGTCAGTGTTCCACCAAGCGTGCCGTCAAGCAAACAGGTCATATCAAGGCAAGAAAGGCTTAGTTTGTTCGTTGTGGCATCATAACTGTATCCATTTTGCTGTATTGCATATACGCCAGCGCCATACCAGTGTACACCATCTGTATCCACAAAGTTCGTGCCAGTTCGTATTTCAGCCTCACCAGAGTATAAAGCGTGATAGAAGTTATATATCTGAGTTAAACCATCTTTCAATTCCCATATCGTTCCTTGAATATCGTGCATTGAATAGCCAACAAATACACTTGTGTCATGGAAATATTTATCAAGCTCTTCTTTGGTACAGCCAGCAATCGCTGCAACATCGGCTGCAGATAATATCCTTCCTGCTGCGATACCACCCTCTACAGCAGCAATCATATTCTTTACACGTATTGTTTTCCCATAAATCGTACAGTCAACACCAAAACTATCAAGTTCAAGTATTTTACTTTGTAAAGTTGAACCATCTCTTTGAACTGCATCACAAGCTGCATTGAAAATCACTTCAATATAAGACCTGATATCTGCATTCAGCAGCGGAATAACAACATCTCCTCCGCCTATCAGTAGTGGAGTGTATGCAATCTCATACGTCTTGCCATTTGTTGTATAACCATCTGAAGATGCAACAACGGTCGAATATGTTCCAACATCTCCTTGCTCTTTCACAAAAGATGCATATTTCTCTTTATTTTCATCTGTCCAAATAATACGCTTACGGTTTATATTTTCGATATTGCCATACTGTTCATAACCGCCAACCTTATATCTCCACTTTGCTTGCCTTAACTCTGTGTCCTTTTCTTTGTATATCGCACTATTTTTGATTTTTGCATCGATCTCTTCTTCTGGTATTCTTACCGCGTCCGCCCCAACAAGCGGCATACTTGTTGGAGCTTTCATACCAATCTGTAAGCGCAGCATCTTGCTCGTCCACTCCTCTGTGGAGAACTGAGAAATAGAGAATCCACTCTTCGGGAAGATATCAAGATTAAAAGTGCGCCGTGTATCTGAGTCTGCGTCAATCGAGTTAGAACCACTTAACGCAAGTCCTTCGATCGTATCAATAATCTGGTAGTCTTTATTCAGCAGTTCAATACGACAATATAATCTTTTTGACCGGCTTTTCAGTAAGGCCAGATCTTCTTCTGTAGGTAAGTAAGTCATGGCCCACCTCCTTAAATCAAACCAGCGTTCTTCATGTCATCGCTGCTATTCAAATCGCCAGTTTCTACAAAATCAAACGAGATTTCCACCTTATCCGGGTGTTCATCATCTGAGTAAGAAACGTTTCCATTTACGTTCATCAGCCATGCGCGGCCATCGTACATCTTCAATACTTTTGGCTTTTTGTTCGTTAGCCAATTGATAAAAGTCTCCCGATAGTCAATAGACCCATCAAAATCAAACGCATCATTGGCACGATCCCACTTGATAATAACACCAGAGAAGTTGCCGCTATAATAATTTGCCTCACTACCATAGAATACGATGGGGTACTTGCTTCCCAATGTCGTCTCCACAGACGCTTCTTGATTGCGCGTAATATTCGTGACAGCTGGCTCAAGACCAACATAATATGATATGTCTTTATCCATTAGCCATGCTCCGTCAAAATCGCTTACGGCACTTGTAGATGTGTACACTTGTTCAATTTCATCCACAACAGGAACTGCCATATACTGATACTTCGTTTTCCTGCCACGTGCGAATTTGTCATAGCATACAATCAAAATAGGCTCAACGGAACTTGTGATCTTCTTTTCATAAATCGTAATCCAGTCGTACTTGCCAACCTCTCTACGCTTTACGCGAATAGAATCAAAATTATTAGGCTCGTCTGCGCTTTTTGTAACAGTGAGCTTGATTCTACCTTCTCTTTTTTCATTCTCTGCCACAATTTCAAGTTTCTGCAGTTGTCCGTCATACTCAATTTTGAATACGCAAAAATCCGTGTCCAGAACATATCCATTTACAGTTTCTCCAACCGCTCGCACATAGTACACCTTATTATTATCAAGGCTTTCTACATTGAACGCATGTGAAATAGAGCCGTGATATATCTCCTCATGTAGTAAAGTCTTGTCTGAATCATAAAGCTGATATTTATAAAGATTCAGTGTCTCGCCCTCTTCTTCGATGTTTTTATACTCGACATTAAAAGAAAAAGCAGGGAAGGGAATTGTCTTTTCAGCGCGTGCTTCCACATCAACAAACTTTAACACCGGTTTTTCATGGCAATAAAAAAGAACGGCATCGCTAAAATCGCTTTTCTTGCCGCTCTGATTTGTTACTGCAATTTTAAGATAGTAGGGGAGTAGTCTGTTATGTACAAGGTTCGCTGGCAGCATAAACATACGCACAGAAGATGAACCACTGGTTTTCACTGTCTGGTCAACAATAATATTGCCGGAGGCGTTGTCATAGATAATATACTCCACTTCATTGATCGTGTCATCGTAACATGTGTACCGCACGATATTTTCCCGTGTAGCGTCTATCACAGAAAAATTTGAAATTATCGGTTTCGCCAATTTAACACCTCCTTATTTTACGCCATATATCTCACATGGAATAATCAAATCGTTATTTGTTGTAATGGCCGTCTCACCAGAGCTTTGTGCGTCAAAGAATGTAATTTCAGTGCAATATTTATTATTCTTTTCATATGCTTTTACATAGAACGGACGGAAAGCACTTTTTATACTTGTGTCAGAATTGTATGATACATTTGGAGTAGAATTGTCGCCAGCGCTCAAATCATAAATCATACACAGCTTCGGCGTATTCATAGTGGCGCAATGATATTCTGCACCACTCCATTCACCTGCGACTGGTTTCGACACAATAACAGAAACTTTGCTCAAATATTCGAGCACCCGTTTTGTTGCAGCACTCTCTGAATCAATCTCAACAACTTCTCTCTCTTTGTAGCCACGGAAAATAAAAATATATTCTGAATAATCGCTGTCCGCTTCAAAAGTCAACTTGTTCTCTTCGCCAACAGCAGAGTATGCATCTTTTGAATCGTTCTTCCATAATAGCTGGAAAATCTGCCCAGCCTTCAACTTGTCCACAGTAATAGTATCAGTGGTGATTTTATCCCCAGAAACTTGCGTAAGGCTGTTGTTTACAGAGGTGGAATCAAGCGCCACTTTACCATTTTTGTCAACAGATATAGCACCAGTCAAGTTAAGCTTTGTCGCCTTGATTTTTACAGTATTTGTACTCTGGTTTATCAAAGTAGCAATGTTTTTTCCAGTATAATCTGTCTTAGCCACCTTTGAATCAATGCTTTCAGTTGCTGTTTTGATGTGCTCTTCGAGCTTTTTATTTGCGTTCAGTTCTGCAGTATCCGCATACTTTTGAGCTTCAGTTTTTGTGGCACACAGTACGATGGCATTCTCGTTTTTTGAAATTTTAGATTCTGTCAGCGAAATTCTTGTATTTAGCCCGCTCATGTCCTCGTTGTATTTTTTAGTGGTTACGCGGGCTTCAATCTGCTGCTTTGTACTCTCCAAATCAGAATTATATTCCGTTTTAAAGCTTACAAGGTCACCATCTATTTTGCCAGCGGCATCCAGTGCCTCGTTTGCTTTTGTATCATCCGTGTATTTTAGCGCCACAGCCCAGTCAGTCCGACTAAAGCTTTCAGTTGTAGGACGCGCTGTCTGACATACAAGAACTTTATTATCACCAGAACTACTTGCCCAGATATCACCACGGCTATATGGGGTTGAAGGCGTTGTGAAAAAAACACGTCTTGATCCATTTGCTGTATCGTTTTCAAGGCTCGCAGCTCTCAAAACTTTCAATAAATTCTTGTCACTAAGAGCCTCCCATATAAAAGTGTCCGTCCACCTATACGCATCATCAGCCTTCATGTCATAATAAAGGTCGCCAATGTGCAGTCTCTTTGCATCCTCCGTTACCCAATTTACTGTCGGAGCTGTATCAGTAGATGGTACACCACTGTAGAACCATAAGCTGAGTTGTCCGTCTACCTGATCTTTCAGCGTTAAAAATTCACTGACATCCGTGTATTTAACAATAGTGTCAGCAAAATCTGTATCAATAATGGACAGCTGACTGCCAACCACGTTGACTTTGCTGTCCACTGTTTTCATTGTACCAATATTATCGGGGGAACATACCAGTCGCTTCATATCACCCTGCAATGCAGTCACAACCACACTCTGTCCAACCGTGTAAATCTGGTCAGAGGTAATGTTATACTGGCTTCCAAACACGGATATTGTGTATGTATTCCCACTCACCGCAGTTACCACGCCAGTCTGCGATTTGTCAAATTTTGCGTCATTGAGTTTCTTTTCAATCGTATCTACGATGACTTTGCTCAACACGTCGATTGCATCTTGACTATTTTGTGACATCTCGTCCCTCCTTTATAAATGTATACTCGATCTCAACCTACCCAACCCACCCTGAGCCAAGTATACTTCGTATTTATTTTTGCTTATTGTACTGTTTAACGTCTATTCAATTCCTGTACAACCTTGTTCGGCAGACGATTTACCAACTCACGAGCCAGTGCATCGCTATCACCAACGGGATTGTTCACATTCACATCACCAATAGACAGGGAAATACCACCAGCGTCGCGGCTTTGCACCATAGAAGCAGAACTATGTTTTGCCAATTGATCGCTGAACCACTTGTCTGGATTGCCGCCCATCTCAAACAGGCGAGAGGTAATATCCGCAGGAACCACACCGTCACCAGTTTCAAGATATGTATAACGTCCAGAAGCAGGCTTACGGACAATAAGTTCTGAACCTCTTTCGTCAATGTTTGCAAAATGATTCGTTTTAGAAGATTTAAGACCATTCGCGTGACGACCAAAAAAGAAACCAGCAAAACCTCCTAAAAGAGTACCAATCAATGCTCCTGCTGGTCCACCTATTGCCATACCCGCAGCTGCGCCCAGACCAGCACCAGTAAGAGTTGTAGCAGCCGTTTTGACTGTTTGGTCTTCATTGCCGGTTATGTCATTCTTTTTGTCAGTTGCATCGGTGACTTTGTTCTCTTCTTTAGATACGATCTGTGTAGCGTTAATTGTGAGATTTGTTGCGCTGTGTTTGGTGTTCTCAGCAGTTTCAGAGCTACTATCTGCTGTATCCTTGGTGTTCTCAGCAGTCTTTTTACTCTTGCCAGAGATATCCTTGCACAGATTTACAATCATACCAATAGGGCTAGAATCCCAGAAGAAAGTCGCAATCGATTTTACAGCCTTCTTGCCAAAACCATCTTCTTTGTTAGACCAGATATCCTTTTGATGCTTTACACTCTTTATGCCGCCATAAATACCAAGTCCGGCAGCGGCAGCGATCGGAATTGCGTAAGGTCCAGCCGCAGCCAAGGCGCTTCCAGCTGTACCAATAAGTTTTCCAGCACCAGCAAGCAACTTACCTCCGCCACTAAGTAATGTAGTTCCAACCTTACCAATCCCACCAAGAATCGTGGAACCAATTTTACTCTTACTAACAGCATTGCCGATAGCCTTAAATCCATTCACAAACGTGGAAATGATACCGCCGCCAGAACCAGAACCTCTAAATAGGCTCTGAGCGCCAACTTTAATTTTATCCCAGATGCCACCAAATGTTTCAATAAGTCCGTTTCCAGAGGTTTTAATCTGGTTGATCATTGCATTGATAACATCTGTTGCTCCAGTAGTTGCAGTATCTGTAAGCTGTTTTTTACCAGCATTGAATGCCTTTTTAGCGGCATTGAAGGTGTCTTTAAAGGATTTATTTACATTCTCTGATTTTCCCTTATTGAAGAATCCTTTTATCGTATTCCACAGACCTTTTGTACCGAGATCTTTGTACTCACCAGTTTTTGCCCAAGAATACAGGTTATTCACCTTCGTGAGCGTGTTAATAAGCGATTCAAGGTTTATAATCAAATTCTGGATGCTAGTGATCGCGCTACCGGTGTTCAGACTTGCAATGATCTTATTGTGATAGCCGTCTAGTGAGCCCTCCATCTGAGATAGAGTCATCTTCTGAATCTGCGCAGTGTACTCAAGTTCCTTTTGGTAATCCTTCCAGCTCTTGCCGATATCATCCATGACCTCAGACAACTTGTCCTTGAACTCATTGTACTTCTTGATCTGGTCGTCAATAGCCTTTTCAGCATCCTTTTTATTCCACTCGCGCTGCTTATCCGCAAGGTCTTCGCGTGCAGTACGCACATCTTCGGCGTTTGCCTGCCACTCGTAACCATTCTCAGTGTACACACGGGTCGTGCGCTGTTGCTGGGCGCGGGCGAGAGCGTCCTGTGCCTTGGAAAGTTCAATTGCACGTTCGGTAGCTTCGTTGTTTTCTTCTAGAGCTTCCTTCTGCTTGTTCAGAGCCTTAATCCGCTTGTCGATGACTTTATTCATAACATCGCCCCAAATCTTGAGGTCATTGTTAGATTTGTCATTTAAAGTGGAGAGAAGGGAAAGGAAAGAGGACAGAACAGCTTTTGCATCGGATAGAGCGGACTTAAATTCCTCGATTACCTTTTCGACGCCATCCCAATGCTTTTTCAGTTTTGTTGTAACCTGTGCGTCGGTCTCTTGAACTTCGAGAAGAGCCTTTTCCAAAGCGTCATCAAGTTCCTTTTGAACCTCGGCTTTTTGCTTGAGAGCTTCGTCTTCTGATAGATTCTTGTTAGAATCAATGGCAGACATTTTCTTTGTATATTGTGCTAAGACTTTCTGATACGTTGCAGTCTTCTTTGCAAGCTTCACATATTCTTCATGGGTTGGTTCACGCACATCATCAATCATTGCCTGAACTTGAATACCAATCGGACTACCTTCAAACTCTTTTGCAAACGCACTCAGTTTATCAACGTAACTTTGGCGAAGTGCCTTTACGTCGATTTTAGCGTTTCCGTCCTCATCATAAGTAAGTAGATTAGAGAATTCTTCAGGAAGTTCCTGCAGCTTCTGCATAGTATCCTGTGTCAGCTGGCCGGTAGTATTCCACTCGTCCATCGCATCTTTTAGCGTGCTCCAATTAGTTTGGTATTTGTCCAACTCGGTATTTACACGCTCAAGGTCAGTTCCAAGACCAACAAGATAATCACTAACAGAAATTTTGCCGCTTTCAATATTTGCCTTATCAGAACTTAACGAGTTTGCAAGCGCAGTAGCCGCTGCCCCACCGGTTTCGTTTGCGGCTTTTATGCGCTTATCCAATTCATCAAGAGTTGCTTTCTTAAATGCCTCGGTGTTAAGATTGATGTTTCCGTTTTTGTCAACGAGATTATCCATCAAATCCTTGTTATCACCAAAGAACTTGCTCAGTTGCAAGATAGACTCTATCTTACTTTCTGTTGCGTCAAGGTCACCAACGCCGAATTGACTATTCTTTATTTTTTGCTGAATATTATACAATCCAGAAAATGCGGATTTTATAGCGTCCGTCTTTTCCTTGGCTTCATCCATCGCGGTGCCGTAGCCCTTGATGGCATCAGTAAGTTGTTCAAAAGAAATGGTTTCGGAATCGACACTAGAGTTCAACCAGTCGAGAATCTTCTTCATCTCGCCAGCAGACTTGCCACCATCATTAGCTGCATTCGCTTCCTCAAGCTGCGCTCTGACAAAAGTGCGGAATTTTGCGGTGTTAAGCTCAAGTTTTCCATTTTGCTCAGTTAAGCAAGCAGTAAACTTATCATCAACACCGATTAACGACTTCATGGTGTCTGCACTAATATAGCCATACTGGTTATATTCTTTCATCGCTTTTGTTAACGTATCAAAAGCAGATGACAGGTCAGCAACAGATTTAGAAGTTGTACTAGATGATTTTCCAGCATTTTTAGAAGATGAGCCGAATCCATTCAACTGATTTGTTAATGCTTGCCCACCCTTTAAAGCGGCATTCATATTGGTGTACAGCAAAGAAAGCTGAGTATTTGTGCGATTCGTGATTTCCTCTAGTTTTGCAGGATCTACGCCGCGTTCGCCGGCCTTCTCTACTTCATTTGCAAACTCCTGAGCCGCACTGTATGTCGCAGTAGCCGCAGTAGCATTTTTCAAGGCAGGAAGAAGATTTTCCAGAGCAGTCTTTTCAGCCTCTGTTTTTTCTTTTAAATCATCAGTGCTTTCAGCCGTATCATCGGCAGTAAGGTTTGCGACCTCATGTTGTGCGTTAGACAGAATTGTTGCCGCAGCTTCTGCGTATTCAGCAGCAAGTAACTCGGCATAA
>ADJT01011786.1_pt1 | contig 29106 bp, 29 predicted proteins | sample 268108 | NCBI WGS metagenome assembly ADJT01 (sample SAMN00007487, study PRJNA43253) | human gut metagenome | isolation source: feces sample TS29
TGGAAAGCAACTACTATGTATATTTAATGAAGGGTAATTTCAAATGTTTAAAACAAAATTTCATAAATTAATGAAACGTTTCCTCACCGGAATGCTTTGTGCAGGGATTCTGACCTCCCAGCCTGCAGTCACTTACGCTGCCGAGACCTCTGCCACTCCTGAAGCCGGTCATTCAGAAACCTATTCACAGGCCTCAGATATCGATTCTGTCAAAGGATGGCCCACAGGTCCTAATATCGAGGGACAGTCCGCAGTGCTGATGGATGCAGTCACTGATACTATTCTTTATTCCAAGAATGCCAAGGATAAGCTATATCCCGCCAGTATCACTAAGATCATGACCGCTCTTCTGGCCTGTGAACATCTGAATATGGACGATACGATCACCATGTCGCAGGAAGCGGCTTATGGGATTGAGGCCGGAAGCTCCAGCATTTACGCAGAAACAGGAGAGGTTTTCACCGTAGAGCAGGCCCTGATGGCTCTGATGCTGGAATCCGCCAATGAGATGGCTCTTGCTCTGGCAGAAAAAACAAGCGGTTCTGTAAAGAAGTTTGTTGAACTGATGAACCAGAGGGCAGCTCAGCTTGGCTGTAAGAACACCCATTTTAATAATCCAAATGGTCTTCCGGATGAGACGCATTATACCACCGCTGGTGATATGATGAAGATTGCTAAGGCAGCCTGGTATAATCCCAGATTCCGTAAATTTGTGACCACACAGGTTTATGAGATTCCTCCGACTAATAAGCAGTCTGAAACCCGTTATCTTCTCAATCACCATAAGATGATGCCCGGACAGTCTTATGCATACGATGGGGTTCTGGGAGGAAAGACCGGATACACCGATGCAGCGGGAAGTACGCTTGTCACCTATGCCAAGAGGGGAAATTCCATTCTCATTGCAGTTGTGCTGAATTCTACAAACGGTGCTTTTCCTGACACAACTTCTCTGCTGGATTACGGCTTCGACAATTTTGAAAAAGTAGACTTGAATATAGATACCAATCCGGTACCGGCAGTATTTCTCCCATGCGAAAAGCACCTGTTAAAGGACTGGAATAATCTGTGTTCCTTCTATTATATGAGGCATGTGTACGTAACTGTCCCCACAGGAACCGATGTGAGCCAGCTTGTAAAGAAGCAGAAACTTCTGAACAATTCTGTCGGTCCAAAGCGAATTAAAAGTAAATATTATTTAGACGATCATATGGTCGGATATGGAATGCAATATGAAAAGGAGATCCTTTCAGATCTCCTTCTCAACGCTTCTTTTTAGTTTTCGCCTGAGGCGGAGGACTTCTTTTCTTTCACGAAGTTCTTCCGCTTCTTCTGTATCTGTGAAACGCAATGTCTTCACAGCGAAATATTTCTCATCTTCTGTTTTTCGGATGCGGATCTTGCCTCTTATCAGTCCATGTTCTTCACAATTGGATATGCTGTAATAAACCTTTGAATTATTCATAAACCATCGGAGTTTGCGCTTTGCAGGCAGATGACAGACCGGACATCTGGTGCTGGTCACCTCGCGGTCTTTCATGATTCGCTCTCTTGTGGCAAATTCTCTGGATACATATTTGTCATGATCCGGATAGGAAATATGTATCTCGTCTTTTTTCTTCTTTGGATTCTGGTAAACATCCAGTGACGGATGATTGATGATGATTATGTTATTTATTTTCTCCAGGACTTTCGCTGTATACCACGCATCTGCAAGCGCCCGGTGAAATCCCCTGGATTTCTCTATTTTCAGCTCATCGATCGCATGCTCCAATGCACACCTGTGTGTACCGTCATCATAACTGATACTGTATAGTTTCTGCACATCATAATAGGTCACAGGTCCGGGAAGCAGATCCAGCAGGCCATAGAACTTCATATTTCTCTGAAGTTCCATCACATCCTGATTTCCCCAGGTAAAAAAGTACCAGTCTTCTCCGCACCAGTCAATAAATTCCCTGACTGCCTGCTCAAAGGGCACTCCTTTCATTAGATCTTTATAATCTACATGAATTACCTCATGGATGCTGTCATGAATCCATTTATAGACCTGTGGTTTGATCAGTCGGTGAAAATGATCCGTTATTTCTTTTTTGCTGTTTACTTTTACAGCCCCAATCTCGATAATCTCAAATGGAAGCCTGTCGTTACGTGTTTTCTTTCCCGAAGGATTCTGATTCCATTCCAGGTCAAAGACAATATAGTTCATTCATCCGGTCCTTTTTGTTTATTACTTTTTCGCATTTATTTTCCACTGCTGATAAACATATTATTTCACAATCTTCAGTTCATACTGTCTGGTTCCCAGACCAATCTTCTCTGCCTGATCCAGTGTTGCCTGCCATTCAATGTTCGGGTTGGAATCTTTGAAATGGTCGTGGTGGCAATGCCAGTCAGGTTTTGCCAGGTGTTCTCCAAGCTGGCTGTTCTCGATCGGAGTTGCTTTCAGACAGGCATCTGCGCAGGCCTGGTCCAGAGCAACCGGGTCAAAGCTTGCAAACATTCCGATATCAGGAAGGATTGGTGCATCATTTTCGCCATGGCAGTCACAGTTCGGGCTGATATCCTGAACAAGCGCTACATGGAAATGCGGACGGCCATGACAGACTGCCTGTGCATATTCGGCCATCTTACGGTCAAGAAGTTCATTTGCACTGCTGTTTGGATTGTATACTGCATCAAAACCACAGGCTCCGATACAACGGCCGCAGCCTTTACATTTATCATAATCAATGACTGCTTTTTTATTCGGATATGTAATCGCATCACTTCCGCACTCTTTCGCGCAGCGACGGCATCCGCGGCAGAGTTCTTCATTTACTGCAGGTTTTCCGCTGGCATGCTGTTTCATCTTACCAGCGCGGCTTCCGCATCCCATTCCGATGTTCTTGAGAGCACCGCCGAAGCCGGTTGCTTCATGACCTTTGAAGTGGCTTAAGCTGATAAAAATATCTGCATCCATGATCGCATGTCCGATCAGTGCAGTCTGACAATATTCACCGTTAACTACCGGTACTTCTACTTCGTCTGTACCGCGTAAGCCATCACCGATGATGATCTGGCATCCTGTTGAAATGCTGTTAAATCCGTTGAGATTTGCGCACTCCAGATGCTCCAGTGCATTCTTACGGCTTCCCGGATAAAGAGTGTTGCAGTCTGTGAGGAACGGAAGTCCTCCCTGCTCTTTACAGAGATCAGCTACTGCTTTTGCGTAATTTGGGCGCAGGAAAGCCAGATTGCCAAGTTCTCCGAAATGCATTTTAATAGCCACGAATTTTCCATCCATATCAATGTCTTTGATTCCGGCTGTAACGCAGAGTTTCTTCAGTTTATCAAGCTGGCTGGTGCCAACCGGACATCTGAAATCAGTAAAATAAACGGTTGATTTTTCCATCGTTTTTCCTCCTGTTTTTATTAATCAAAATTTGATTTTCTTTTTTATTTTATCACAAGATGCAGGTTCTTTTCGAGATATTTTTTTGCTTACATCTGTTCGTAAAATTTTGTCACCTTTTTGTATTCTGCAGGCAAAGTGATCTGCTCTACCACAACATCTCCATCTTCTGCATTGTGGTAACGGTAAATGTAAACGCCCTCCTGGATCTCATCTCCTTCGATCAGAGAAACTGCCAGATATCCTTGTCCTTCAAATTCAAAGGTATCCATGATCGCAAAATCCCGTTCTGTTCCGTCAGATACCGGGATGCTGATTACTTCATATTCTTCCATAGTATGTTTTCCTTTCATTCATAAGCAGTCTTATTCTTATTTTCGCTGTTTTTTATTGTAGCAAAGAGTGTTAATTATATCAATCCTATTTAACCGAATCAAGTAAGTCGTTACTGTTCACTCCGTTCACAGTAACAGTAAGGCCCCTGCGGGTTACAAAAAGAAAGACTGCACCTCCAATGAGCACAGCCTTTCCGGTTTAGTATATTTTATTCAATTCTGCTTACAATTGCTTATGCCATAATCGGTTTTAATGCTTCTGCAAGCTTCTCTTTCTCAGCTTCTGCCTCTTCCAGGTTCTTGCCGAGAGTTGTGTAATAGATCTTGATCTTTGGTTCTGTTCCGGATGGGCGGACAACTACTGTCTCGCCGTTATCCAGCTTGTAGATCAGTACGTTTGCTGCAGGAAGTCCTGTTTCTTCCGGTTTCTGGTAATCTGTTACTTTTACAATTGCATGACCTGCGATCTCTGTGAGAGGTTTGTCACGAAGTCCCTGCATCAGAGCTGACATCTTATCCATTCCGCTTAATCCCGGGAATTCAAAGCTGTCTACTTTATTCAGGTAACGTCCGTACTGTGCATAGATCTCTTCCATTCTCTGTTTCAGGGAACTTCCGATGCTTCTGTAATATGCAGCCATTTCACAGATCAGCATAGATCCGATAACAGCATCCTTGTCACGTACATATGGTCCTGCAAGGTATCCGTAGCTCTCTTCAAATCCGAAGATAAATCTGTCTACTTCATCTGCTGCTTCAAGCTGTGCGATCTGATCGCCGATCCACTTGAATCCTGTAAGTACGCTTCTGAGTTCTACTCCATAGTGCTCTGCCACTGCATCTGCAAGTGGTGTGGAAACAATGGATTTCACTGCTACCGGGTTCTTTGGCATTGTGCCTTTTTCAATGCGGCCTGCACAGATATAGTCAAGAAGGAGTACACCTACCTCATTACCTGTTACCAGCTCATAGGAACCATCCGGGCATTTCATTGCGATACCAACACGGTCTGCATCCGGGTCAGTTGCAAGCATTAAGTCTGCACCTGTTTCTTTTGCGAGGTTTAATCCAAGCTCCAGAGCTGCAAAAATTTCCGGGTTAGGATAGCTGCAGGTTGTGAAGTATCCGTTAGGATATTCCTGTTCCGGAACGATTGTGATATCTGTAATTCCGATATCTTTTAATACCTGAGTTACAGGTACAAGTCCTGATCCGTTTAACGGGCTGTAAACCAGTTTCAGTCCTGCTGTCTTGCAGAGACCCGGACGAACCTGACGGGATTCGATAGCTTCATAGAGAGCCTGCTTGCAGTCATCTCCTACAAAACGGATTTTTCCCTGTTCTACACCTTCTGCGAAGGACATATATTTCGCACCTGTAAGTACGTCTGTTTTCTGGATCTCTTCATATACAATGGCAGCTGCATCGTCTGTCATCTGGCATCCGTCAGGACCGTATGCTTTGTATCCGTTGTACTTAGCCGGGTTGTGGGATGCTGTTACCATAATACCTGCATTGCATTCATAGTAACGTGTTGCAAAGGAAAGTGCAGGTACAGGCATCAGTGCGTCATAAATTCTGACATTGATATCATTTGCCGCCAGTACGCCTGCTGCTGTTTTTGCAAATACATCACTCTTGAGACGGCTGTCATAGCTGATGGCTACTGTCTGATTACCGCCCTGTGTTTTTACCCAGTTCGCAAGTCCCTGTGTTGCCTGGCGAACTACATAAATATTCATACGGTTGGTTCCGGCTCCAAGTACTCCGCGAAGTCCGGCAGTTCCGAATTTCAGCGCTACTGCGAAACGATCTTTGATCTCTTCGTCATTTCCTTCGATTTTGGATAATTCCGGATTAAGATCCGCATCCTGCAGATCTGCTGCCAACCAACGTTTGTATTCTTCCTGATACATTTTGACCACTCCTGCCTTATTTTTTAGATTTTTTAAGATATTTCCATAATATCATAAATCAGACAAATCAGCAACAAGACAGCGAGATTTCAATCAAATTTTAAAAATTACTTTCTTTTCTGTTTGTCCGCTCTCTGCAGGCGTTTCCTATATTGGTCAGGCAGAGCACTGTGGTGATCAGGAAAAGTCCGGGGATCAGAATGATCCACCAGGAACCTGTCATTAATGCCTTATCTGACAGAGACAGCATACTTCCCCATGTGATAACCTCTATGGGAAGTCCAATGCCCATAAAGCTTAAAGTAGCTTCAGAGATCATTGCAGTTCTTACATTCATGACTACCATAAACATAATGGATGAGAAAAAGTTCGGCACCAGATGCTTCCACAAAATACGGAAGAATCCCGCTCCCATACATCTTGCAGCGATGATATACTCACTGTTTCGTATCTGCCGTACCTCTGTGCGTACTACTTTCGCAATACTGGTCCAGCTGGTCACACCGATCACAAAGGACAGACTCAGGATATTTGCATCTCCCATAATAGCCTGCAGCAAAATGATCAGGAGCAGAGTTGGTATACTTAAGAATATTTCTGTAAATCTCATGATCAGTTCATCAAGCCAGGCAGGTGCCACTCCACTAAAGGCACCGACTACCACTGCAATAAAAGTAGAAATAACTGTGGCTAATCCACCGATCAGGATCGAGATTCTTCCTCCATACCAAATCATGGAAAAAATATCCCTTCCCATAGTATCTGTTCCAAAAAGGAACTCCCTGTCAGGAGCTTTATTATAGTTTAACAGATCCATATAAGCAGGATCCTTTGTCATGATCAGTTCCGCACACAGGCAGCCCAGTACGATAAGAATCAGGATTGCTGCTGAAACAACGGGTTTTCCCTGATACCACTTTTTCTTTGATTTGGGAATTACGGTTTCTGTCTTTCTGTTTCCTGCCAGTTCAAATAAATGATTGGTCATCCTTCTACTACCTCCGATTTCTCGGTTATTACTTCATCCTTCATACGGGGATCTATCTGTTCATTAATAGTCTGACTGACGATATTACAGAAAATAACCAGGATTCCTGACATCATACAAAGCAGCATCAGCAGATTGTAATCATGATATCTGGCACTCTCATAGGACAGAGCTCCGATTCCGGGATAAGAGAATACACTTTCTACCACATAGGTTCCTCCAAGTACATGGGGGACTGCAATGGCCATAATACTCAGATAAGCAGGCATTACATTTCGGACACAATGTCTGAACATAAGCTTTTTCTTATCCAGGCCTTTTGCCTTTGCCAAAAGTACATAATCTGCGCGAACCTCTTCAAGGATCTTATTTCGGATCATGTAAGCATAATACCATAAATGCTCCATGACCACGATGGTCAGAGGCATGATCAGATGCAGCACTCTGTCACCGATATCTCCTGCATTTCCTGTACTGTAAGCTCCACTGCTTGGCAGGATCTTAAGATTTACAGAAAAAACAAGGATCAGGACCAGAGCCATCCAGAACTCAGGAATACAACTGGATATGGTTCCCAGCTTACACAGGATCCGGTCTGCCAGCCGGTTTTCGTACCAGGCACACAGGATTCCCAGGAGCAAGGCTCCGGCAAACATAATGATAAATCCGATTCCTCCAAGTACAAGTGTATTGCCAATACGGCCGCCGATCACTTCTACCACATCCTGTTTATATTTAAATGAAATTCCAAATTCTCCATGAAAGGCATTTTTTACCCACTTTACATACTGCACAGAAATTGGTTCGTTCAATCCCAGTTTCTCCATAGCCCATTCACGTTCTTCTGGACTCATCTTCTCTGTACGGTCGCCATAGTAAGAAATCAGAGGATCTCCAGGCGCCAGACGTGCTACATAAAATACAGCTACAGACAGTATAAATACTGAGATCAGAAATATCAGGCATTTTTTACCATAGTAGACTAACTTTTTTTGTCTCATTATATACTGCCCCCCTTTCCTTCAGCCGGAAGCATTGCAAAATGTCCGGGTGACACTTCTGTCCACACGCTGTTTTCCATTCCTTCGCCATCATAGTACTGCAGAACTCTTTTTCTCTCCCTAATCGGGTCAGGAACAGGAATTGCAGACAGCAATGTTTTTGTATAAGGATGCACCGGATTGGAATACAATTCTTCTGATGGCGCCAGTTCTACCAGTTTTCCATGATACATAACTCCCACACGGTCACAGAGATACTCAACCATAGCCAGATCATGAGCTATAAACAGAAATGTAAATCCATGCTCCTCCTGCAGATGACGGAACAGATTGACGATCTGTGCCTGTATGGACACATCCAGGGAAGCTATCGGTTCATCAGCCACCAGAAATTCCGGTTCCATACACAGAGATCTGGCTATGGCCACTCGCTGTCTCTGTCCCCCTGATAATTCAGATGGATAACGATCCAGGAAACTGTTCTCAAGTCCTACATATTCCATCTGAAAAGCAGCTTCCTTCACAAAGCTTCCTCTCGGAGGTGTGATATGCTGGATTCTCATTGGTTCCGTAATAATATCTGACACCTTCATTTTCTGGTTCAGACTGGATGCGGAATCCTGGAATATCATCTGGCGGCGGGTCTGCAGCATTTTTTTATGCTTTTTGAATTCCTTTTTGTCGCAGATATTTACATCTTTATACCAGATTTCTCCCTGAGCCGGCTGATATATATTCATCAGACATCTGGCAACTGTGGACTTTCCTGAACCAGATTCCCCTACCAGACCAAAGATCTCACCTTTATGGATCTGAAATGAGACATCATCTACAGCCTTTACCTTGATCTTTTTTGTCAGATGAAACTGCTGAGTCAGATGCCTGACATCCAATAAAATTTCTTTACTCATGGACGATTCCTCCCACAGGTGATTTGATCTGCGGTGCTCTTGGATCCAGCAGCCAGGTTGCCGCATAATGAGTATCTGTTATCTTAAACATAGGCGGCATTTCTTCATAATCAATATTCAGGGCATATTCGTTTCTACATGCAAAAGCATCACCTTTCGGCGGATCTATCAAAGCAGGAGGCATGCCGGGGATAGTGTACAGGCTTTCTTTTCCATTTGCAAATGCAGGCAGTGATCTCATCAGCCCCCATGTATATGGATGTCTGGGATCATAATACACTTCCTCTGCTGTACCGATCTCTACGATCTTGCCTGCATACATGACTGCTACTCTGTCTGCCACACGTGCAACCACTCCCAGATCATGGGATACCAGTATGGTAGCTGTTCCAAGCTTCATCTGTATTTCCCGCAGAAGATCCAGAATCTGTGCCTGTATGGTCACATCCAGTGCAGTAGTTGGTTCATCTGCAAATAAAATATCCGGATCTGCAGCCAGAGCGATGGCCATCACACATCTCTGACGCATTCCTCCGGAAAACTGCCAGGGATACTGATGATATCGTTCCTTTGGATGGGAGATACCTACCAGTTCCATAAGCTCCAGAACCTTCTTATTTACCTGTTCCTTCGTGTAGTTCTTATTGTGAATCACCACTGCTTCCCCAATCTGTTTTCCAATTTTAATAGTTGGATTCAGGGATGTCATAGGATCCTGAAAGATCATAGAAAAAACTCTTCCACGCAGTTTCTGCATCTCCTTTTCCCTGTAACAGGTGATATCCTGTCCGTTCACACAGATGCTTCCCTCTTTAATCTTTGCACTTGGAGGCAAAAGCTTCATGATACTTTTGCAAAGCACACTCTTCCCGCATCCGGATTCTCCAACTATGGCCAGCACCTCTCCCCTTTTTAATGAAAAAGACACATCTCTTACTGCCTGGACTTCTCCGGCAGGACCGTCAATGCTGACTGAAAGATTTTTAACCTCTAATAAATGTTCCATTTTTAATCCTTTTTCCGCTCGTGTAAAAAGGGGGCACCTTTAGTGCCCCCGTCACAACCTTTATCTTTTTATTCAATAGTCCAGTCTGCTACATTCCAGAAGATTCCAACTCCATGATGTCCCATAATTGTATCAGGATCAATTCCTTTAATATTGCTGTCAGCAACATAGTTGGCATCAATATAGCAGATCATTGCATAAGCCGGATCCTCTGCCAGAGCTTTCTGGAAATTAGCATAGGCTTCTGCACGAACTTCCGGATCAGCTGACTGTCTTGCTTCTGTCAGATACTTGTCAACGTCTGCATTAGAATAGCCGGAGTAGTTTGCTCCCTTATCTGTTCCGAATACTTTGTATGTATGGTCGTCAGCGTCAAATGGGCTTCCCCATCCGATCAGGAATGCCATCTGTCCTGCCCAGTCTGTCTGTGCAGGGATCTCTACTGATACATCCATGCCGATCTCTTTCAGTTCCTGTGCTGCGATCTGAGCCATATCAATACGTACCTGATCTCCTGCACTTACGCTGATTACAAATCCCACTTTTTCGCCGTCACGATAATAGAATCCGTCATCACCCATCTCGCATCCTGCAGCTTCCAGAATTTCTTTTGCTTTTTCAGGATTGTAATCATAATGCTCTACATCTTCATAATTGTAGATATTTCTCTGAAGAGGTCCATAAGCCGGCATTCCCTGTCCAAGGAGAACTGCGTCGATGATCGCCTGACGGTCAAGTCCATAGCATACTGCCGGGATCAGATCACGGTTTTTCTGCCAGTATTCATTTCCAAAGTTAAACATGATTCCACGATAGTCAGAAGTCTTCATATCGTAGCATGTATATGCCTCATCATCTGCAAAAGCAGCTGCATCCTTTGGTGTTAATAACGCCAGATCAAGTTCTCCGGATTTTAACTGAAGTGCTTTCGCATTGTCATCCGGTACGATCTTGAATACAACTTTATCAATGGAAGGCTCACCCTTAAAATAGTCTTCGTTCTTAACCAGTGTGATCGCCTGTCCCTCATCCCAGGATTCGATCTTGTATGGACCTGTTCCTACCGGATTACGGAAGAAATCAGAGGTCTGCATATCTTCTCCCTCAAGCAAATGCTTAGGAAGAACTGCCATTGTCATATAGTCAAGGAATGCAACGTTTTTGTCCTCAAGCTTGAACGCAACCGTATGATCATCAATCACATTGATTTCCTCTACGTCCTCGTAGTTGGGTGCATTCTCAGAACCGTTTTCCGGATCCATGATCGCTTCGATAGTAAACTTAACATCATCTGCAGTCACAGGTTCGCCTAGAGATTCGTACTTGTAAGTATATCTATAGACACGTTTAAGTTTTGTTCCTTTCATTTGGTAAACGTCATATCCTGTAGACTGTCTGCTTTGTGTCCATTGTAATACAAGATATTTCTTACCCTTTTGCTGGCGAACAGATGATATTCCTATATAACCCTTTTTAGATGTCATTCTTACAACTTTGCCTTTTTTATAGGTATACACAACAACTCCATATTTATTTCCATTCGGATACTGGACAACAAGTTCTGGGACACCATCCTTATTGATATCAACTAATGTATCGGTAGTTTCTCCCTGGCTTGTATAACGACTGGAATTCCAAATATGTTTTTTCAAAAATTTTCTATATGTTCTAGTAACTGTCTTCATTGAAGGCTTCTATCATGGAATGATGCTTGGACTCGCTGCCGGGATGTCATCCAGATATTTTATCCGGTCAAACAGAGAAGCCGGAGACGGAAGATTTGATCTGGTATTAGAACCAAAATTTCCTTCCCTTCCAGGTATTATCTTCGAATTTAAGGCGGAAAAAGTTGAAAGCAATCTAATGTCAGCTGCTGAAAAAGCACTAAAACAAATTGACGAAAAACGATACGACACAGAATTAAAATCAAGAGGTATTACCGAAATTGTAAAATACGGAATTGCTTTTTCCGGAAAGAAGGTAGAAATAGCAATATCTGTATAATTTGTTGGGTTATAAAAACGGAGACTTCCCAGGAAGTCTCCCACCAAAAAACGACACGAATTCATAGCCACTGCGACTATTAATCACCCCATAAACAATGGGCTGAACAGCAAAGAACGCCATTCCGCCCATTACATTATATTTTTGTATCCTATAAATCCACGATTTTATCATCAATCCAAGATGTTTACACCGAATAATTTACCCTTGATAAGTTCGATACAACATCTAGTCTATTTAATTATTATCCTTTCACACTTCCAGCTGCAATTCCGCGAACAAACTGTTTCTGAAATATAATAAATACTATAATAATTGGTAAAGCAGATATTGCCAAACCTGCGATTAATGTTCCCCATTCAGTTCTAAGAGTTCCAGTCAAATTCATCAAACCTGTTGGAATGGTTCTTATTTTATCATTTGATGTAAATATCATTGCCATCATAAATTCATTCCAACAATACATCGCGGACATCAATGCCGAAGATGCTAATATTGGTTTACATAAAGGCATAATGATTTTACTGAATACTCCAAACGAGGTACATCCATCGATATATGCAGCCTCATCTAATGATGCTGGAAGGCCAAGGAAATACGCTCTCATCAACATTACCGTAAAAGCAATTCTGAATGCTGTATACGGAAGAATCATTGCCCAATAAGTATTGTACAAATGCATCTTGTTTAGCATCTTATATAATGGAACTACACTAACTTGCGGTGCTAACATTAAACCTGCTAAAATAAATATAAATACCGCATCTCTGCCCTTAAAGTATAATCCGTTGTTCGTAAGGGCAAATGCTGCCAGAGCGCTGATAATAACAGTCAATGCTACTGATACAAAAGTAACAAACACACTATTTAAAAGGTATCTTCCAATTCCTACATTCCACGCTAAGATATAATTAGAAAATAACCACTCTTTCGGTAAACCAAAACTATTTGTGAACAAATCACCATTGGATTTAAAACCTGATATAATCATCCACACCAGCGGAATAATTATAAATAACGTTAGCAATATCAGAAATATATATGTAAGCACTTTTATCGTAATTGTTCTTCCGTTCTTTTTTCTCATGTTTTTCCTCCTGTTACACTTCACCACTACGTGAGATTTTCATCTGGAAAATAGATAGTGCAAAAGTTATCACAAACAGAACAACTGCCATTGCACTGGCTGATCCCATCATATCTGCTCGAAATGCTGTTCTATAGAGATATGTTGATATAACTTCTGAAGCATACCCTGGACCTCCATTAGTCATAACAAACACTTCATCGAACAATTTAAAGGAACCCACTACAATAATAATACAATCTACCAAAATCATTTCTTTTATATTTGGTATTGTTATATGCCAAAATCTTTGCAATGCATTGGCACCATCTATTTCAGCAGCTTCATATAATTCATCAGGAACTTTCTGAATACCAATAATAAGAAGCATTGCCATATATCCAAAATACATCCACTGCGATGCAAAAATCACACCAAAAATAGCGGTACCAGGATTCCCCAGAATATTAAGATTAGCCGTATTCATTCCCATTGTTTTCAAAATGTAATTAAACGGTCCTACGTTTGGATTGAAAAACAACTGCCATAAAAGTCCTACAACCATAAATGACATTACAGAAGGTATAAAAAATACGGTACGGAAAAATCCAGAATGTTTTCTCATAAACTTTGCTTCAAGTATAGCCGCTACCACAAGGCCTACTCCAAGCTGTCCCACTAAAGATATCACTGCGTATAATGTATTATTTTTTAAGCACGTCCAAAATACTTTATCCTGAAATAATTCTATAAAATACTTCAGTCCTACAAATGTTTTTCCCGGTTTATAAATAGACCAGTTAAACAAACTATAATAAAAGTTCTGAACAATTGGAATATACATAAAGATTAACATAATAATTATAGCAGGTGCGAGAAACAAACATGCTGTAATATGTCTTTTTTTCATTTTAATACCTCCCGTATTTCACAGGAAGCAGTCCTTTTACTGACCGCTTCCCATGATTATAACTCTCAAATCTTACTCTGCATTCTGTTCACGAACTACTTTTGCCGTTTCCTGCAGTCCCGCTACATAATCTTCTGCTGTGATAGACTGAGCTGCAAAATCCTGTCCCAATTTACACATTGTATCTACAATACTCGCCTCAAATCCGCAATCTGTCCAGTTACTCATTCCGTTGAAATTCTGAACATATGCCATACCGTCAATCAGCTGAGGAATCGTATTTTCTTCTGTATGTGCTCCAATTGTACAACTTGTATGCCCTGCTTCTGATACAATCTTCTGCTGACTTTCTACAGACGTAAGGAATTTCACAAAATCTACCGCAACATCTACATTTTCTGAATTTGGATTTACGATCATTCCTTCCGGTGCTCCGTACAGCTTTTCCTGGTTTCCTTTTGCTTCATCATCTTCGATAGTCGGCATTGCAAAAAATCCAAAGTCTCCGTCAAGCCCTTTATTGATATCATTAAACTCTAACATTTCAACATACGCCATAGCACCTTCTCCAGCATAAAATACCTCCAGAGCCATATTGTGTTCCATTGAATTAATGTTGTCATTAAAATATCCTTTGTCAAGCAAATCCGTAAAATAATTCAGACCGTTTACATATCCAGGATCATCAATTGTAACTGTTTTCACATTGAAATCCTGTCCCTCTAATACATCTTCTGGAACAAATTTCTGCCATAAAGCACCATACCAGTGTGGTGCATCCCAAGATAAGCCATCCCCAAGAATAAATGGTGTCACACCATCAGCTTTGAGTGTTTCACAAATTTGCATCAAATCATCCCATGTTTTGGGTTCTTCAAATCCATATTTTTCAAATACTGATTTTTTATAAATAAATACTTCTGCATCAAAACGTGTTGGAACAGCATATTGACCATCCTCATAAGTAAATGCACTGTATGCTGCCGGAATGAATGAGTCTTTCCACTCAGAATCTGCTTCCAGATATGGTGTAAGATCTAATGCATATCCTGCTCGAATAAATTTCTCACAGTATTCACCAGTCCAAGTCTGATATACATCCGGCATGTCTCCACTACCTAATGCTAATTTTAGCTTTGATTTAATTTCATTATCCGTAGTAGTTTCGATTTCAATGTGAACACCCGGATGTGCTTCTTCATACTGCTTTACGATTTCTTCAAATACAGGGGCCTGCTCAGGCTGGCAGTATTTATGCAAAAACTTTATTGTAACATTTTCTGCACCTGATACTGTAGAAAGTGATGTAGTCATAACCATAGTAAATAATAATGCTGCTGCTACTGTCCTTTTTTTCATCCTTTTTTCCTCTTTTCTTTTTATTTTTTTAAACTATTCATCTTCCTGAATAGTTATTTCCGGTTCAAAATTCCTTACCATATCCGAAAGATCCTTCTCTTTGGCATTGCTGTGATGCAAAAATTGCTGCCTTGTATAAACTACTTTTCACACAAAAATCTTTGTATTCTGATATGGTTGTAACTCCATTCTTGCCTGAATTGGCAGGAAATTCTCTAACATCTTTCATTCCTTCAAGATAATGAATTAGAAAACTTGCTATGAAAGAATCTCCTGCAGCCATAGTATCGACCGCCTTTATCAAACAAGACGACTGTTCATAAATTTTTCCGTCTACATATACTACTGCACCTCTCGATCCAAGTGTTGCAATTACAATATGTCTGCAACCATAGGACACTATTTTTTTTATCTCCTCTTCTACATCGTCTTTTGAGGCATTCCCACAAGATATTGCCGCACAGTCAATATATGGACAATTCTTCTTTAGATACTCATCATCATATCTATTGGAAAAATCCATGCTCAGAAATGTTGACATCTGGCTAAGTCTTTCCAAATATGGTTCTGTATAACTGAAAATACTGGTATGACACAAATCATACTGTGCAATATATGCATAATCTAATTCTGTAAGATCTAATGGATGCTCTTTTGATACTCCACCCTGATTACTTCCTATAAATGTTCTATCGCCATCTACCAGTTTTACTTCTGAATATCCATTTTCACCTTTTTTGAATCTACAGTGTAAAGTATTCACTCCCATTTTTCTTATAGTATCGTATACATGCATTCCAGCATCGTCATCCCCAAACACCCCCAGATAAGCAGCCTGCGCTCCCATAATCTGAGCAGTTACTGCAATATTTAATGCGTTCCCACCAGGATACATAGTATGAATATGCATATATTTATCTACAACATTATCTCCTAAACCTAATACTTTTATCATATCTCTCCCTCGCTTGTCATGTTATTCTGTATGTCATTATATAACAACATGTGTAGAATAGCAAGGCTTTTTAAGTTCAAATCACATTTTTGTCTTTTTTTACTTGTATGCGCAGCTTTTTTTGTGCAATATTTACATTTTTCACTTTATTATCCAATTTACTATTGACCTTTATTTTATGTTGTTATATAATGTTTTATACAACAAATAAGCATAAGGAGGTCTATGATGCAACCACGAGAAATTATTGAAAATATCAAACTAACACATCCAAATATCCAGACACTTTATTTTGTAGGATGCGGTGCTTCTTCTTCTGAACTATATCCAGCTGAATATTTTATGAGAGCCAATGCTCACAAACTTCGCACCGGATATTTTACCGCTAATGAATTTAACTATGCAACACCTGCAGCCTGTGATGATACTGCTATCGTAATTGCCTGCTCCTTAGGAGGAAATACTCCCGAAACAGTTGCCGCTGCAAAACTAGCTCGTGAGAAAGGTGCTGTTGTTATTTCTATTACACATGACGCAGCTTCCCCTCTCGCTGCCAATGGTGATTATGTAATTGTGCATGGTTTTGAAAAAAACTATGCTGCTAAATTAGAAAAGATGAATAATGTTATGATGCTGGCTGTAGAAGTTCTAAATCAGTATGAGGGCTGTGAATTATATGAAGACATGGTAAATGGTTACTTACATATTTACGATGCCATTGAAAACGCTGTTTCTTATGTGCTTCCCTCCGCAAAACAATTTGCTGAAGATTATAAAAACGAATCTATCATTTACGTTATGAGTTCCGGTGCAACAGAACGTGTTGCTTATTCTACATCTATCTGCCTTCTTCTAGAGATGCAATGGGTAAATTCAGGATTCTGCAATGATGGCGAATTCTTCCACGGTCCTTTTGAAATTGTAGACAAAGATGTTCCTTACCTTTTATTAATGAATGACGGACGAACACGTGCCATGGATTCCAGAGCATTGGACTTTTTAAACAGATTTGATGCAAAAACTACCGTTATTGATGCAAAAGATTTTGGACTGTCTAATTATGTACCAGCTTCTGTTGCAGAATATTTCAGTCCTATGTTAATTACCGGTGTTGTCAGAGTTTATTTTGAACAACTTGCGATTGCTCGTAATCATCCATTAAGCCAAAGACGTTATATGTGGAAACTGGAATACTGATCACGCTTTTCACCTTAAAAAGTGACCGATTGCACTAAGTAGTTAGTGCAATCAGATTGTAAACAAACTTGGTGTTGGGTATTTATACCCAACACCATTTTTCTTTGATTATTGATTTTCTTCTTGTTTTTAGCCCCAAACATAAAAAAGTGGCTGTATTCCAGCCGCTCTATGGTTTCTTTTCTTAACTGGTAGATCTGTCGTTTCCGATCGTGTGCCGAATATCTTCAGCCACGGAATCCTTATCATTTCCGGTTTCTCCGGATATTGGTGGGTAATCATCATTTTTTTCTTTGATGTTTTTTCCATGTGCCAGACAATCCTGTTCGCTTTCTTTATTTAATTTTTCATCATACCAGAGAATCTATTCGTGCGCAACCCGATTACACATTTTTTTACTGTTTGTACAAACTTTTAAATATGTTGCATCCACGAAGATCTGTTCTGTATTCAAAAGCTTATATTTCATACAGTCTTCCAAGATCTTTGAAAAAATCTGCTCAAAGAGGGCTGTGTCTTTGAAATGGCAGATATAATTCTTTCCAAATGTAGAGAAATAAAATACTGGATCTAATATGTCCAGTCCGAGAAACCGGTAGTATGCAACATTTACTTCAATTTCTTTCATGAGCTGTCACTGCTTTTTATTCCGTATAGATACTGAATAAATGGTATCTTTATCAGCATGACAGAATCCATACTGAGACGACCGTTATCCTGACAGTAGCTTTCTTCAACCAGATCATAAATAAAGTTCCTATTGATTACCTTATCAATCGCAGCATATGGTTTTGAGGTACCATATCATCCATAAAAACAACATCATCTGTTCTTTTTTTCATCTGCATTTTTGTCATCATAAAAAACACCGCCCTTCTGATACTTATTATATCAGAAAAGCGATTTCGACGATGGCAATCCCCTGCACAAGCAGGGCTTTGTCTACAATCATAACCACCGGCTAAGCCCAACATCATAAACTTAAGAAAATACTTGTTCTTATGTCCTTTATTTTTTAATTAAGGCTTCATTATAAAACTGTATTGTAAGAAAAAAAGTCCAGACTTTCCCCAGGGGAATTGCATGGACTTTTTAAAAACTGCTTTTTTGATTATTTTTATATTTGTTTGAGATATTCTTTTTTCGCTCTTTTCCAGGCAGTTTTCTTTGTGGCAAAATGTGTTCCTCCATTTCTGCCTGCAATTCAAAAAGCAATTGCCTTCTCCTTTCAGCATCCTTTTCCAGAATTAATTTTATCATTTGTTCTTTAAATAAACCTATAGCAATATTTTCGTTTGTGCGCATAGGATATCTGCAGTTTTTTTCACGACCTTTTACCGATACTTTATCGTCAGCTTCTTTTCGTATATCCTGTATCATGTTGTATACCAGCACCTGTGCACGAAAATCTTGATCTACATAAATGGTCGATTTTCCTGTCACACTTTCAAACTTCATTTTATTTTTAAGAGTATGATATTTCTTTTCTATCTCCCATCTGTGGTAATATAAATCCTCCAGTTCTTTCTGGGAGATTTCAAAGGGAAGATTTGTCATAAGTGCCAATTCTTTTCCGGAAGGAAGTATGGAGGTCATAATTCGCGTATGTGTACTTACTTTTTCTTTCATATGTTCGAAACGATCAGGATGTCTTTTCCTTATTTTCTCTAATCGCTGATGGGTATGCCGCAAAATAACGGCTTCGTCAGTGGATACCATATTGCTGCGCTCAAATTTATAATCATTGGAGGATAGACGGAATAAGTAATTGATCTTTTCCGTTTCCAGAAAGTCAACAAATTCCATGGATGGATACCCCCTGTCAAAAATGACTAATATCGGCTGTTTGATATTCATGCGCTTTAAATGATTCAGGTTTTTCTTGGCAAGCTCTGTCTCATTGGTAGAAATATGTGAAATCTCGATATCCAAGTAAAATTGATTCAAAATGTCGTACATACCACTTACAAGTGCTCGTATCTGCCCAAGTTCTGAATGCTGATTATTACTTTTCCCAAAGCGTTCTCTGTTCTCCACTGAATTCGGTATTTCTGCCTTACTTCCATCTATGGCCAGTAACAAAAATCCGTTCCAAAGTTTTGGCTCAGAGGAATGATAGAAATCAGCCAGATATTCATCATTCAAATAAGAAAACACTTCAGGATTCAGTCGTTTTCGTTGTTGTAAATACCCTTGTTTCGATATTTCCATGTAGAGATCACCCTTTTGTTTAAAATAATTTCTCAGTTCCAATGCAGTAGTAAGCCCTTTTTTAGAAAGACAGCACAGTAAAATATCTTTTAAGGACATCTTTCTATTTCGAGAAAAAGTATTACTGTCCATTTTTCTTGCACGCACTGCTAAATTAGGATCTGATAGTTTCTCAGAAAGTTTTTGGATTCTTTCAATATAACTTCCTCTCATATACACCCCTGCCTAAACTTTACCATAAATAAAAGAATCTGCCTATCTCTAAGCAGATTCTCTTAAGTTTATGATGTTGGGCTTAGCCGGTGGTTTGTTCTGCCCCTATAAGGGGCTCATTCCTGCTTGCGCCCGGAAGGCGCACTGAGAGGGTCCGCCTCTTGCACTGCCATTCACAGGCCAGCCCTAAAGGGCCATTCTCAGCGTCGCCTTATTCCTGCGCATCCCCTTGGGATATACTTATTGCTTCCGTTTCCGGCTTAGCCTTTTAGGCTTATTTTTTTCTGCCTTTTTTTACTGGCTCACCCGTGAACGGGTCGATATATTCATTTAATGTCAGCTGATCGTACTCTAAATCATTTTTCAGCTGATTTTGAATATATTCCTGGATCTTTTTTGCATTTTTTCCTACCGTATCTACATAATACCCTCTGCACCAGAAATGTCTGTTTCCATATTTATATTTCAAGTTTGCATGCTTCTCAAATATCATGAGCGATGATTTACCTTTTAAATATCCCATTATTTCTGATACACTATATTTTGGTGGTATTCTTACCAACATATGGATATGATCTTTACAGCATTCTGCTTCAATAATCTCAATTCCCTTTCTCTTACATAACATGCTCAATATTTCTGCTACATCTGCTTTAATCTGTCCATATATTACCTGTCTACGATATTTCGGTGCAAAAACCAAATGATACTTGCATTCCCATGTTGTATGACTTAAACTGTTCTTATCCATTTTGGATACCTCCTTGATTATATTTTGTGAGTTTTGCGGACCCACTTTTATATTATCACTGGAGGTTTTTTACTTGAAGCTAAAGCTACTTTCTCCACCTGCCGAGCAGGTGGTTTATTTTATTGCCATACAATCTGAGGGTTGCAGTAATGATTTAAAAATCATTACTGCAACACATCCTTTATTTTACTTTGTCATTTCTGCAAGATCGATTTGTCTTGGAACTCTCTTTTCATACACTGTAATCTGCGTAAACCCTGCTTTTAATAACTTTTTTCTTACTTGTTCAAACCCATAACCGACTCTGTCTGGAGTATGAGCATCTGACCCAACTGTAATAATTGATCCTCCAAGTTCCCGATACAGTTCCAATATTGGTAAATCAGGCATGGTTTCTTCCATCAACATACCCATACATGCTGTATTTACCTCAATTCCTTTTCCTCTTTCTATTATATACTTCAAAATTTTTTTGATAATTGGACGGTAATATTCAAACTGATCACTCAACCTAGCTCTAGCACAATGTTTTTTATAATAATCCAGATGACCGATGCAATCATATTCTCCCTTCTTTGCCAGTTCTTCCAGACAACGATAATAGGTATCACCAATACATCTAACATTGCTTTCTTTAAACTGTATCCATCCAAGATCCATATTTCCTAGCTTATGAACTGACCCAATTACATAATCAAATGAATGATTTAATACATTTTTTGCTTCGCTAGGATTTAAATATGATTGTCCAAGTTCAATACCACTTTTTACATTTAAAATTCCCTGGTATTTTTTTTGTACTTTTTCGATATGCTCAAAATATGTTCTAACATATTCTGAATCAAAGTATTTACTTCTCACTCCATATGCATAACATTCATAATGATCCGTAAAAACAATCTCCTGAATTTTCTTTTCTATGGCACTTTGGCACATATGTTCCATATCCGATTTCCCATCCGGCGAAATTTCACTGTGGATATGATAGTCATTTCTAATAGACATAGGCTTCTCACTTTCTCAAAACAGAAAAGGCGCATATATAATGCGCCTTATTTTATCTTTTGTTCGACATTGTATTGATAATAATCTCGTACCGTCTCGGATTGATAATGCTCTTACACGAATGAATCGGCGTACCATTCACGTCCACACAAATATCTTTCATATACAACATAACCTCATTCTCTTCCACTTCCAATAGCTCTGCTTCTTCTTTTGTTGTATTACAAATACTAATCGTGCGTTTTCCACCGGACACTATAATTCCATTATGTGCAAGGATTTCGTACAATGAACCTTCCAAATTCTCACCAAGCAAAAACGCATATTTCTGTGAAAATCTAGTTTCTTCAATAATTACCGGATTACCATCTGATATACGCAATCTGTTTATTTTGATTACTTTTTCCCCTGATTTTAAATCAAAATTTTTAACATCTACCGGTGTAGCTTTTACCAATTCTGCAGTAAGCAATTTCGTTGAAGGTGTCTTACCCTCTTGAATACAGTTGCTGGTAAATCCCATAAAAGTCTCCAAATTTCTTGTCAGTCTTTTTTCTGCTACAAATGTTCCGATTCCTTGTTTTTTTATTAGAATATTCTCTTCTACCAGAACTTCTATTGCCTTTCGTACAGTAATACGACTTACATTATATTCCTGGCTCAGTTCAAATTCAGTCATTAAGCGATCTCCTACTGCCAATTTTCCTGATGTTATCTGATTCTTTATTTCATCAATTAACTGTTGGTACAATGCCACACTTGACTCTTTGTTGAGTTTACCCATTAAATTCTCCTTTACTTCGTTGTAATGTTATAATAATATAATATGATTTACATTACATCATATTTCTTCCTGTAAATTATAACATCTGCATTTTTTTCATGCAAGTTACTTTTGAATTCTAATATCCCCCATGAATTTTTAAATTCTACCATTACATTAGGTGAAGATGCAGACAATGTACCAGTATTTATTATTGCAATACTAAAAAAACAGACAAAAAAGGACATAAAGTAGTCACAAAAATCGAGAATTCTTTCGATAAATCAAGGTTCATCATAGTAGAATGCAGGGAGTTTTGTTAACCCCCCCCTGCAAAATCATCAAAAAATATAGCGTGATGAGATTTACTTCACTGAAATTTATGGTTCAATCAGCTTTTAATATTCCAACCTACGATAATATCTTCTAATTCCAAGTGGATGTCTTCTATTGTGTTCCAGATGTACAGATACTCTCTGGAAAGAACTTCGTGCAACAAGCGGTGACAGTAACCATCTAAATTCTTCACTAATACCTTTTAATTCATATTCCTTTGTATCAAATACCGTTACACAAGCACTGATTGTATTCACAAATTTTTCTACACGATCCATTAATGCTCTTGTTTTATCTTCGCCCTTAATGAGCATCACCGGTACATCTCTTTCTATTACTTCCAGCGTACCGTGGAAAAAATTAGCTGCTGAGATTGGTCTTGTTGGCATCCACTGCATTTCTTCCATAATACACATACCATAACAAGTCGCCCAATCTTCTAGATTACCAGATCCAATTAAATAAATCAAATCTGAATCACAATACTTATCAGCAAATTCTTTTGCTTTATTGTCTGATTCTTTATAAATAGTTACAATATTTTCCGGCATACATTTTAACTCATTCATAAACTGATCGTATTTCTGAAAATCACCAACATTTGCCAGGAAACGCAAAGTTACTGTATACCAAAAATAATACTCTCCTCCAACTGTTGTGACAACATAATCACAAGCCTTCTCAAGTGGACTATCTTTTTTTTCTACATAACCCAATACTTTTGCCCCCATAGCATGTACGTGATCCACTAGTTCGACAATTTCTTTGGTATCGCCGGAAATAGATGCAATTACGACAATCGAATCTTTGCCGAAATGTGGATTTCCAACAATATTAAAATCGGCAGCATTTTCCAAATAAATCGGGATAGTAGATCCTAACTGTTTTACTATGTGCATAAATTGACTAGCATAAAGATAAGTACCACCAATTCCAATATAAAAAATATTTTTGTATCCCTGTAAACATATATCGTCTACTATTTTTTGTGTTGGTTCAATAATAGATACTCCATTTTCATGTTCTTTCTTAATTGCTGTTTCATCCATCTGCATCATTCGCGTTCTCCTTTTCTTATTATTTTATTTTCGTTGCATATTCATCATATATTTGTATTGTATTGTATCATAACATATTCTTTTTATCAATCATTTTTCTTTACTTTTTTTCAAAATCGTATTATAATGTTATATATAATAAAGAGGAGGCTTTTTATGAACCAAAATATTAAAAGAAATCTATTAGAAATCATTCCGGCCATTCTAGGAATCTTTCTATATGCAGTTTCATATCGAATAATTATAGTTCCACTTCATTTATTCGGAGGTGGCTTTACTGGTATTGCCCAAACAATACTTGCTATTCTGAATGATTTTACCGGTATTACATTATCTTCTGATTTTACTGGTTTACTTCTTCTGCTTTTAAATATTCCTTTGTTTTATGTTGTCAAAAATATTCTCAGTCAGGCTTTTTTGATTAAAAGCATCATCTGTATTCTGCTTCAGTCTCTTTTTATGACAATAATACCAGTCCCTTCCAGTCCGATTATTAACGATACCTTAACCTGCACCCTTGTTGGTGGATTTCTGTCCGGTTTGGGAGTCGGTCTTACTCTGTACTATGGAAGCTGTGGTGGTGGGACTGATATTCTTGGACTTTATTTGACCAGTACCCATCCTGGTTTCAGTGTTGGAAAACTTACTCTTGCTCTTAATTCCTGTATTTACTTATTTTGCGCTGTACACGATAATTATCAGCTTGCTATATATTCTATCATTTTTTCTTTTATTGCATCTTTGATTATGGATAAAATTCATTACCAAAATATTATGACCTGTACCTTCATTGTAACTAAAAGTCTTCTTGTGAAAGATCATATTTTTGAAACAATCAACAGAGGATGCACTATTTGGAAAGGGTTTGGCGGATATCGAAACGAACCAATCTATATTATCATGACAGTTGTATCCAAAGAAGAAAGTAATCTGCTGAAAAAAACTGTTTTGCATATTGATTCACAGGCTTTTATCACTTTTCAAGATCATTCTGACATTCAAGGTAATTTTTCAAAAAGATTTGACCGATCTGCATAATTCTCTTGATTATAATGTCATGTAATGTTATAATAGTATCACAAACAATAAATACACAAGGAGGACACTATGGCACTATTAAACAGAAAACAAGTTTGCGGCATGAACATCCATTATATGAAGTACTCTCTGGATTATTTTTTAGATGCACAACAACGTGCCGGCTTTAAAAGTATTGAACTCTGGGGTGGCATTCCACATATTTTTATGGATGCTGTCAGTTATGAAGACATAAAACAAATTGCATCTAAAATCCATTCTCGAGACTTAGAAGTTAAAGTATTTACTCCTGAGAACTGTATGTACCAATATCAGTTTGCAGCAAGTAAACCTGTGGCATTTCAAAAAAGCATGGACTATTTTAAAAATGGAATTCGCATTGCCTCTGAGTTAGGTTGTAAAATTATGCAATGCAATTCAGGATGGGGATATCTAGATGAAACAAGAGAAGATGCATGGAAACGCTGTGTAGATATGCTGCAAAATCTTTGCGATTTTGCCAAATCCTATCAAATTGAACTTGCAATGGAAAGTCTCCGACCTGAAGAGTCCAATCTTGTTATTCGTCTAAGTGATGCAAAACAAATGCTGAATGATGTAAATCAGGACAATCTGAAAATTCTTGTCGATACAACAGCAATGGGTGTTGCAGGCGAAACTCTGGAACAATGGTTCCAAACTTTTGGCAACAAAATTATTCATACTCATTTTGTCGATGGTAATCCTTATGGGCATCTGATTTGGGGAGATGGATGCCGAAATCTTGAAGATGATTTGAGCATTTGTCAGAAATATGGTTATACTGGAGGATTTGGACAGGAAATCACAGATCAAAAATATTTTAAAGATCCTCTCTCTCATGATTGCCGAAATATGAGAATGTTTGAAAAATATATGTAACAACGAATGAGGCTGTCGATTTAAGACATTGAGACTGTAATTAATTCTGTATAAACTCTAAAAAAGCTATGTATCCTCTTGGATTGATATTAAAATAAATATCAATTCAGGAGGATTTTTATGGCACGAAGAAGAAAATGAATCCGAAACGAAAAACGGTCATTAACAGCTTGTTGGAACACTATCAACCAAAGGATGCATCGAATATCCAAAACATGCTTAAAGACTTATTAGGCGAAACGCTACAAGGTATGTTAGAAGCTGAATTGAATGATTACCTTAGATATGCCAGATATGCTCCATACGCCATATCATCATTAAATGCGAAAACGATTTCTGCGAAATCATGAGCAATCAGGTAATCCTTCATTCTTAATTCTGCCCGGTCCCGAAGCCATTCCCCGTTGTAATAAGTAATATCTGTTTCCGGAATTTTTCCCCGAATGGCATTTTGAAAACCTTCTTTTCTTTGCTTCGATACCTGTGAATCTTCTACGCCTTCAAATACCACGATTCTCTGATTCTGTTCATACAGATTTTCCAGAATATACTCCCCTGCCAGTCTGCCGATTTTCTTATCATCTGCCTGGATCAGGCACGTATAATCCTCACTTTGTACTCCAACTCCCGCTAAAATTATCGGTATTTTACGGAATGTTTCTTGCAAAACCTGATTGAGACTGTTGCTGTCATTTGGTGACACAATAAGAAGATCAATTCCACACTCTGTTAACGACCGAATATCCTGAAGCTGCTTTTCTGAATTTCCGGCCGCATCACGAAAAATGATATTGACTGACATATCAGATTCTGCCTTTTCGGTAAGTGCATCAATAAAATTATTCAACCATGGCTCAATAACATTGGGAACACTAACTCCGATTAAATACTGATAACCATTCGTATACACTTTTTCTTCTTTTTTTCCCAGACAAAAGAATAACGCTAAGATTACTGCCCCTAATATAACAATTCCTTTTTCCCAAGCTTTTTTCATAGTATTTATCCAATTTTATCCGCCTGCGGCAAATTTTTACGATATTCCGAAGGTGACATTCCCTGACAGTTTTTAAACGCTGCTGAAAAATAATGCTGATTACTATATCCCACCATCTCTGCTATCTGATTAATAGATAATTCCCGGTTTTTCATAAGCTCAACTGCCTGGTTGATCCGAAGCTTTGTAAGAAAATCTTTAAAAGAAATTCCCAGTTCCTTTTTCATAATCCTGCTCATATAAGATGAATTACAACCTACCGCATGAGACACCTGCCAAAGATCCAGATTTCGATCCTGATAATTCGCATAAATATATTTTCTGGCATCCTGAACTACCGGTCTACACTCCAGCATCTTCTGGATTTTATGACGCATTTCTCTGCTTACCTCAGGAAATGTTTCAAATACACAATTTCCAACAGTAACTATACATCTTTCCCTTGCTTTTTCTTCTGTCTGCACCTGTATTTTTTTATAAAATGCATCCAGTTCTTCCGGTATATCCTTCAATACAACCATCAACTCTTCCTCTTTACTTGAAAAGCTGCCGATTACAGAATAGGATTCCAGAAGTTCACAAAGAACCTTTTTAAAGGTGGTCTTGTCTTCTCTATCTGCGCTCTCGCCTTTATCCATCTTTGTGTCATATCCTGGCTGGACTGCCGCCAGTATGAGAACCATAGGCTCTGAAAAATGCATTTCCAGAAATTCTGCCTGTTCTTTCCATTCAGCTTTGGGTAATTTTCCCTCTATCCAATCATTAAAAAACACATTTCTCAAGTATTCCTGATTCTGAATCACCTGCTGTTTCACCAATTCAAGGTATTTTTCATTTTTTCGCTTCTGTTTTATTTCTTCTATCACTCTTTGCACCGCAATCCGTAATTCCTCTTCCGCTATAGGCTTCAGAAGATACTCGGATACGCCAAGCTTCATAGCCTGCTTTGCATAAGCAAACTCATTAAATCCGGAAATGACAATTACCGGACAATCCTTGTTGATTTTTCTTAGTTCTTCCAAAAACTGGATTCCACTTAATCTTGGCATACATATATCCAACAGAAGAAAATCAGGCTGACACTGTCTCGTTTTTTCCAGTGCCTCTATCCCATTTCTGGCCTCTGCACAAACTGTAACCGAAAGTTCCATTTCTTCCAGTACAGTTTTCAGCCCCAACCGGATTTTTGGCTCGTCATCTGCGATTAACACTTTCCACATACGTCTTCTTTATGTACCTTTTTCAGTCTTACAACTGCGATGGTACCTCCTCCCGTTCTTTTTTCATAGTGCAGACCGTACTCATCCCCATAAGCAATCTTAATGCGGTCATTTACATTCAAAATTCCATAGGCCTCGACTTTTGAATCCCGTTCCTTCATTTTAAGCCAGGAGTTTAACTGTTCCATTTTTTCCTCACTCATCCCGGCTCCATCATCCTCTACAACCAGAACAAATGCTTCATCCCCTTCTGAAAAAGCGCGTATCCAAATGGTTCCATGATATTCCTCAGACTCCTTGATTCCATGGTAAAGTGCATTTTCCACCAAAGGCTGCAGACAGATTTTCAGCATCATATATTTTTCCAGATCTTTTTCAATCTGGGTTTTGTACTCAAAAAGATCTTCATATCGCACTTTTTGAATATCCAGATATTTTTGTACCATCAGGACTTCCTGCTCTAAAGGTAGCTGAGTTATCTGTTTTAGAGTAACTGTTTCGATTAGGACCACAGATTTCAATTTTTTGTATGTATTCTTGAAGTTTCTGACAGAAAGTGGTCAAGTGTTCATAATGACGCTGTTCTTTGGATTTTCGCTTTCCACTTCCGTAAACAAATGTACTTGTATCCAGTTCCCATAAAAGTACTAGCTGCTCAACGATTTCATTCAGATAATCCGGTACATACTCCGGATTTGTTGTGATCTGCACCCCGCTCCATGCGATTTCTGCATTAATCTCCTCAATCTCCGCAGTGATTTTTTCGTAAAACTTGTAACGGAACTTTTCGGTAGCCTTCTTCCATACCCAGGTATACTTGTTTGCGTTTGCTTCAAACTTGGAGCCGTCGATGTAGAGATGTTGCAGATCTACATGCTCATTGTTAAAGATAGCATGATTGATGTCGTTAAAAATGTTTTCAATCTTATCTTGAAGTATTTCATTGATGAAATATCCAAAGGTTCTGTATGACGGAGTCTGGTGATCCATGAGATACATGAACCTGATATTAACTTTGCAGTTGTCTTCCAGTTCTCTCAGAGAGCAGTAGCCGCTAGTCATAAATCCGAAAAGTACTGTTTTTAACATGTTGACTGGATTATATCTGAGTCGTCCGGTTGTGTACTCCGGAATATCCGTCAGATACTTGTTTAAATCGATTCCTCCCATCAATCTGTCAAATGTTAAAACAGGATCCAGCAGATCCAAACAATCTGAAAGAAACAGTGGTAAATATCCTTGTTTTGAATTACAATAATTATTGTGTAAAGTTTTCATCGCAAGTTAATTTTACCACAAAAATAGGACCTTTCGCATGAACGAATGGCCCTATTTCTTTTAGGGACTTATTTCACAGCCCCCTCAGACTGTAGACAAAGCCCTGCTTTTGCAGGGTTTTGCTATTATTGGAACCGCTTTTCTGATATAATAAATATCAGAAGGGCGGTGTTTTTTATGATGACGAAAAATACAGATAAAAAAAGAGAACAAATGATGATGTTTTCCATGGATGACATGGTACCTCAAAACCATATGCTGCGATTGATTGATAAAGCAATCAATTGGAACTTT